>Ga0247839_1005693_pt1 | contig 14927 bp, 7 predicted proteins | sample LaCruzMarch2015__6_FD_192405 | JGI IMG/M metagenome (GOLD analysis project Ga0247839, IMG submission 192405) | Freshwater microbial communities from meromictic Lake La Cruz, Castile-La Mancha, Spain - LaCruzMarch2015_16m | ecosystem: Environmental > Aquatic > Freshwater > Lake | place: Spain...
ACCGTTCACCGTTCTGACCATCCGGCAGGCGCGTCGATGTCCCGCCCAGGCTCTCAAAGACAGGTGCCGGGAATAACGTAGGCGGAATGATGACCAAGGCCCGCTATTAAAAGTAGGAAACTTCAGTCTCTGTGTGAGAACTGCTCTTTCTAGGCTTAACCGGGTGCGCACGGCGCACCCTACGGGCGCTGGCTCGCTACCGACCGAGAACCGAATCATGGACACCGCCCCGCCACCTGAAGCCGTCTCAGAGCCCCCGGTCGCCATCAGCCTCACCGCCATCCCCCCGGGCGGCGAGGCCCCGGGACCGCTCGTGCTGCACCCGGACGGCAACGGCGACTGCCGCTTCGACCTTGCGTGCCTCCCGGGCGCCGACGCCATCCACCTGGAGATCGCGCTCGGGGGCCGCGTACGCCTGCGCGCCGAGGTCCGCGCCCAGGCCGGGGAGGTCGTGCGGCTGCACCTGCACCTGGACGAGGGCGGCGAACCGGAGCTCCGCGCCGGCAGCCATCAGGTCCTGTTCCTCCCCGTGGAGCCCGCCTATGCCCCATTGGCGCCGCTGCCGGTCCCGCACGGTGAGGCGGCCTGGGACCTCTGCCTGGTGATCGACGCCACCACCCGGACCGCCGCGGCACCGCCGGGGCGGGCGCCGACCGACCCCGGGCACCCGTCAGCGACGCCGGGGCCAGACCCGGACCAGCGGGATGCGCTGACCGCCCCCCCGGGGCTGGACGCCTTCCTGCTGAATCAGCCCGACCAATGGCACGCGGTGGTCGCGCCGGTCGTGGACCTGGTGCGGCACCTGGGCGGGCCTGGCCAGGGTTGTCGGCTCGCCGTCATCGCCTTCGGCGACGAGGCCCCGCCCCCCGGCATCTATGCCCCCGACCTGCTGCCCGACTTCCACCTGCGCACCCTGCCGCCGGAGCGGCCCGAACACCTGCTGATCCCCATGACCCCCGAGTCGCTAACCGAGTTGCTGCTCACGCGCCTGACGCCCAGCCCCGGGGGCGACTTCGTGGACGCCCTAGCCGACGCCCTGGCCGCGGCCGGCCGCCTGCAGTGGGGTGACGAGCGCCGCCGCCTGCTGCTGCTGATCGGCGACTCCCCCGGTCATGCCACCGCCCACCCGGTGCCCTACGGCGGCGACGCCCTGCCGCGGCGCGCCGATGTCGACACCGAGGCCGCCCGCCTGCACCGCGACCACCAGGTCGAGGTCCTGACCCTCTACCACCCGCCCCCCGCCGCCTTCGCCAAGAACCTGCTGCCGGCCCAGGCGGCGCTGATCCGGCACGCCCGCGAGCAATACCGGCGCCTCGCGGGCCGGCCCGCGCTCGCCTTCACCACCGGCGACTTCGACCCGCGACAGGCCGCCGACACGCTCCTGGGGCGGCGCACGCCGCTGGGGCGCGGGGCTTGTTGGGGGTGGTTGGTTGAGGGCTGAGCGCCCGCCGGGGGCAGCCCGGCGCCTGGAGTCCAAGGCTTCAGCCTGGAAAGAGCATTTGTTTCACGCAAAGACGCAAAGACGCAAAGTTTTTCAATGCGATATCTCTATCGTACGGTTCACCTGCCGGGTGACGGGATCATCGCCGGCAAAGTTCTATTCTGCTTTGCGTTCTTGGCGTCTTTGCGTGAGCAATTGCCGATTCCAGGTGCCTGCCGGGATAATCCAGGCCCCGACCACCGCCGAAGGGACGCCGCCATGTCACCCCGCTCCCGCTACGCCCGCCCGGCCGCCAACCGTATCTTCACCAACCGGGAGGGACCCATCGCCCGCTTCGCGGCCGCCCGCGCGGACCTGCCGCCGGACCGGCATCGCATCCTGGGCTTCCACGGCGTCGGCGGGACCGGCAAGACCGCCCTGTGCCGCAAGCTCCGCGAGACCCTGCGCGACGAAGAGCCGCGCCGCCAGGTCTGGGGCCACCTGGACTTCGCCGTGGAGTCGCTGCGCGAGCCCGCCCGCGGCCTGCTGCAACTGCGCCGCAGCCTGGCGGAGTCCGGGCCCATCCGCTTCAGCGTCTTCGATGTCGCCATCCTGACCTACTGGGGGCGCGCCTATCCCGGCGAGGACCCCAGCCGGGCCTTCAAAGACCTGCTGGGCGAGCACGAAGGGCTCTTGGGCGGTCTCACCGACAAGGGCCTCAGCGTGCTGGATCAGACTCAGGCCCTGTCCGGCCTGTCCGGGCTCGCGTTCTGGGCACTGAAGCAGGCGCGCCGAACGCTCAAGGAACGCGGCGCCCGACAGGCGTGCGAGGCCTTGAACGGCCTGGAGCACCTGGACGCCACCGACCTGCTGGACCGCCTGCCCTGGTTCCTCGCCCAAGACCTGTGCGCCCACCGGGCCGCGGCGCAGTCCCCGCCGAACCGGCCCGCGCCGCCGCCCGTGATCTTTCTCGACAGCTACGAGACCCTCTGGAGCGACCGCCCGGACAAGACCGGTGCCGCCGCCCTGGAGACCGACGCCTGGGTGCGCGAACTGGTGGCCGCCGCCCCCGGCTGCCTCTTCGTCTGCCTCGGCCGCGAGCGCCTGGGCTGGGACCGGCGCTTCCCCGCCGACTGGGCCGGCCACCTCGACGACCAGCACCTGCTCGGCGGTCTGGCGGAGCCGGACGCCCAGCGATACCTTGAGGCCATCCCGATCCCCGACCCCCTCGTGCGCCGCGCCATCATCGACGGCGCCACCGCGGACGCGGCCCCGGGCGCGCCCCAGTCCCCGGCGCCGACCACCGGCGCCCACCCCTTTTATCTCGATCTCGCCGTGGACACCTGGCTGGACCTGACCGCCGCCGGCCGCACCCCGGCGGCGGACGACTTCGGCGCCACCCACCCGCAGGTCCTGGCCCGCTTCCTGCGCCAGCGCTCCACCGCGGAGATCGCCACACTCGAATGCCTGGCCGGCCCCAGCGCCTTCGACCGCGACCTCTTCGCCGCCCTGGTCCAGCGCTTCAGCACCGGCTATCCGCTCACCGCCTTTGCGGACCTGATGGGCTTCTCCTTCTGCGAGCCCGGCGCCGACGGGCGCTACCGGCTGCACGGGCTGATGCGCGAGCACCTCTTGGAGGAACTGGACCCGGCGACCAAGGGCGAACTCTCGGCCTTCCTGTTCGACTGGTTCGATGCGCGCTGTCGGCCGGCGGAGCCCCGGGAGCTGACAGAGGGGCATGAGGAGGCGTTGCGGGAGGCGGTGCAGCAGCGGGGGATCGAGGATGCCGGGGCGGCGCTGGATTGGTTTTGGGAGCGGCAACGGGTCTTCTTCGACGCGGCACGCTTCGCCCTTCTGGAGCCGCTGCACCGCTGGGCGCTCGACCTGGCCGAGCAGCGGCTCGGGCCGGACCATCCGCAGACCGCCGTCGCGCTCAACAACCTCGCCCAACTGTTGCAGGACACCAACCGCCTGCCCGAGGCCGAGCCGCTGATGCGCCGGGCACTGGCCATCGATGAGGCGCGCTACGGGCCGGATCACCCGGATGTCGCCATCCGTCTCAACAACCTCGCCGCGCTGCTGTGGGCCACCAACCGCCTGCCCGAGGCCGAGCCGCTGATGCGCCGGGCACTGGCGATCTTTGAGTCGAGCTACGGCCTGGATCACCCGAATGTCGCCACCAACCTCAACAACCTAGCCCAACTGTTGCAGGACACCAACCGCCTGCCCGAGGCCGAGCCGCTGATGCGCCGGGCGCTGGCGATCTTTGAGTCGAGCTACGGCCTGGATCACCCGAATGTCGCCACCAACCTCAACAACCTCGCCCAACTGTTGCAGGCCACCAACCGCCTGTCCGAGGCCGAGCCGCTGATGCGCCGGGCACTGACCATCGATGAGGCGAGCTACGGGTCGGATCACCCGGCAGTTGCGATCGACCTCAACAACCTCGCCCGACTGTTGCAGGACACCAACCGCCTGCCCGAGGCCGAGCCGCTGATGCGCCGGGCACTGGCCATCGATGAGGCGAGCTATGGGCCCGATCACTCGGCAGTCGCGCGCGACCTCAACAACCTCGCCCACCTGTTGCAGGCCACCAACCGCCTGCCCGAGGCCGAGCCGCTGATGCGCCGGGCACTGGCCATTGATGAGGCGAGCTACGGGCCGGATCACCCGCTGGTCGCCATCCGCCTCAACAACCTCGCCGCGCTGCTGTGGGCCACCAACCACCTGCCCGAGGCCGAGCCGCTGATGCGCCGGGCACTGGCCATCGATGAGGCGAGCTATGGGCCGGATCACCCGCGGGTCGCGATCGACCTCAACAACCTCGCCCAACTGTTGCAGGCCACCAACCGCCTGCCCGAGGCCGAGCCGCTGATGCGCCGGGCACTGGCCATCGATGAGGCGAGCTATGGGCCGGATCACCCGCTGGTCGCCATCCGCCTCAACAACCTCGCCCGACTGTTGCAGGACACCAACCGCCTGCCCGAGGCCGAGCCGCTGATGCGCCGGGCCTGTCTGATCCTGCTCGCCTTCACCCGCACCACCGGCCACACGCACCCGAATCTGCGGCAGGTGCTCGCAAACTACCGCTCCCTCCTCGCCGCCTGGTCCCCGGACCCGGCGGCCGCCGCCCGCCGCCTCGCGGACCTGGCCGCCGAATCCGGCCTGCCGCCGGCGGACTGGGAGCGGCTCCTGGCCGACTGAGGCCAAGCGATGGGCATCGCTCCCGAGACTGGGCAAGTATTCCCGTAGGATGGGTAGAGCGCAGCGAAACCCATCGTTTGCGCACGGCTAAGGCGTTGATTGCTGGGTTTCGCTGCGCTCTACCCAGCCTACGGATCGGGCGTAGAGCGGGTCCCGGGCGAATACTTGCCCAATCTCTCCCGCTCTGCCCATCCTACGCACGCCTGCGCCGTAGGAGCGGCCCCCCGGCCGCGACGGGTTGCCGCGAGGGCGCGCGGCCGGAGTTGTGATCAAGGCCGGCTGGGGCCTCGATCACACTGGCGGCCAGCGGCGATCGGTCCGCACAGCGGACCCTACGGTAAGGCCGCGTTCCGTAGGGTCCGCTGTGCGGACCAGCGGCCTCGCGGCTCGCGCGGTGGCCCGAGTTATGATCAAGGCCGGGATCTGTGTCCATGATCAAAGGCCGGCAATGACCTCGGGGTCCAGGCCGGTGGACTGGGCGATGACGCCCGGCGCGACACCGTTGGCCTTCATCGCCCGGGCGATCTCCAGGGTGCGCTCTTCGCGCCCCTCCTCGCGCCCCTCGATCTTGCCGAGCCCATAGTTCGACAACAGCAGGCTCGCCTGCAGGTGCAGGTCGTCCTGCCAGCGCTCGTAGGCGGCGCGCTCCGCTGGGGCGAGCTTGAGTAGGTCGAGCTTCTCCTTGGCCTCGCGCAGGCCCTTGGCCGAGAAGCCGTCCTGGATCGTCTGGTGCTTGAGGTAATAGACCCACTCATCAAGTGTGTCGTGCGCGCACTCGTCGAACCGCTCGACCTTGATCAGGTAATACTCGGGGAACAGTTCGTGGGTGCGCTCGCGCCCCGGATACAGTTGGCGTTGGGCGAGGCTCAAGGCCAGCTCGTCGTGCTTGTGCAGACCGTGGAAACGCGTGGTGCCGCGGTAGATATAGTCCTCGCAGTGGCCTAAGTGGAAATAGAGGATGTTGACCGAGATCACCTTGACCAGGTCCGCGTAAGCCTGGCCGGCATCCAGATGTTCGACCAGGGTCCGGGCGCTGCCGTAGAGCATCCGCGACAGATAGTCGTGCCGGCGCTCGTATTGGACCTCGATCAGCACCAGCTCGCCGCGGTGGTTGCGTACCTTGAGATCGAGGCGGTTGGAGCGGTCGTCGGCCGTGTCGCGGTTCGACTCCGATTCCAGGACCTCCACGATCTGTACATCCTCGCGCAGCAGCTCGCTCAGAAAGCCCTCGAGGATGCCGAAGTTGGCCTTGCTGCGCAGCAGCCGTTTCATGGCCCAGTCGAAGCTGATGAGCTTGCGCGTTGGCATGGTCGCTGACTCCGGGGGAGATGGAAGGGTGGGCGGCACAAGCATAGCTTGAGTCGGTTGCGGGGGTCTTGATCATCGTTGCGGCCAGCGCTGTTCTCCGGAGTCCAAGCACGCCTAGGGTGTGCCATCATGTAAGCGGCACCCCGCCGCGCCCGGTCCGTCCGCCCCGGGAGGAGAGAACCATGACCTTCGATACCCTGCTCGCCGCGCTCGCCGGAGTGCCCCCCGTCTGGGCCGTGGATGCCCTGGGCCTGGCGCTCCTGATCGGCTACAACCTGTATCTGGCGCGGGTCTTTCGTCGGCAACCGGAGCGCACCTACCGGGGCTGCTCCGACCGCCTGCGCCGCGTCTGGGTGGAGACGGTGCGGGCCGGCGGCAAGGATATCCTGGCGGTCCAGACGCTGCGCAACTGGGTGATGTCGGCGAGCCTCTTTGCCTCCACCTCGGTCCTCATCGGCCTGGGGTTCCTGGGGGTCGCCTTTCGGGAACTCGACCCGAGCGGGCTGTCGGAGGCACTCAGTTGGGCGCCCAGCGGCGCCGGGCTGGTACGCCTCAAGCTGTTGCTGCTCGCGGCCCTCTTTTTCACCAGCTTCATGCACTTCGTGCTGGCGCTGCGCTACTACAACCACACCGGTTTCCTGATCAATCTGCCGCCCGACTACTTCAGCGGGAGCGTGCCCGACCCCGTGGCCGAGACGCTCAATCGTGCCGGCGGCCACTACAACCGGGGCACCCGGCTCTTTCTCGTCGCGCTGCCCTTCCTGTTCTGGCTGGTCGGACCCGACTGGTTCCTGGGCGGGGTGGTCTGCGCGCTCCTGCTGCTCTATCGCTTCGACTTCTACGCTGAGCGGGGGCTCGCCGACACCACGGCGAGCGGCCCCGCCGAACTGCGCGTCCAGAACCCGCACGCGCTGCCGGGCGCCGAGGTCGCGGCGGCCCTGGGCAGCCAGCCCGAGGGCCTGGGCACCGCCGAGGCGGTCAGGCGGCTCGCGGCGGTCGGTCCCAACCAGCTCCCGACGCCGCCGCGGGACGGGCCGCTCAAGCGCTTCCTGAAGCATTTTCACGACAGCCTCATCTATATCCTGCTCGGCGGCGCAGTGGTGACGGCGCTCATGGGACACTGGGTCGACACCGGGGTCATCCTGGGGGTGACGGTCATCAATGCCGTCATCGGCTTCATCCAGGAGGGCAAGGCGGAGCAGGCCCTCGCCGGGATCCGCAAGATGCTCGCGCTGCACGCCCATGCGCGGCGCGAGGGCCGCTGGGTGGAGGTCGACGCGGCCGACCTGGTGCCGGGGGACTGGGTGCGCCTGCGCGCCGGCGACCGGGTGCCGGCCGATCTGCGCCTGCACGAGGCGGCCAACCTGCGGATCGACGAGTCCGCGCTCACCGGGGAGTCGGTACCGGCCGACAAGGGGACAGCCCCGGTGGACCCGGCGGCGGGGCTCGGGGATCGCCTCGGCATGGCCTACTCCGGCACCCTGGTGGCCGCGGGCACGGGCCTGGGGGTGGTCACCGGGACCGGGGCGACCACTGAGCTCGGGCGCATCAACCGGCTGATCGCGGAAGTGGAGACGCTGGCCACCCCGCTCACCCGGCAGATGGCGGCCTTCGGGCGGGTGCTCTCCTATGTGATCCTGGGCATGGCCGTGGTCATGTTCCTGATCGGCTGGCTGCTGCACGGCCTGCCCCTGGGCGAGTTGGTGATGGCGGCGATCGCCTTTGCGGTGGCGGCCATCCCCGAGGGCCTGCCCGCGGTCCTGACCATCACGCTCGCGCTCGGGGTGCAGCAGATGGCGCGCCGCAATGCCATCACACGGCGGCTCCCGGCGGTCGAGACCCTGGGCTCGGTCACCGTGATCTGCACCGACAAGACCGGCACCCTCACGCGCAACGAGATGACGGCCCGCCACCTGGTCACCCGCGCCGGGGACTATGAGGTGGCGGGGATCGGCTATGCCCCCGACGGTCATGTCGCGCGCGACGGGCGCCGCGTCGAACTGGCGCAGGCCCCGGACCTGGCGGCCCTGGTGGAGGTACTGACCCACTGCAACGACGCCGAACTCGCCCAGGAGGACGGGCAGTGGAAGGTCATCGGGGAACCGACCGAGGGGGCGCTGCGCACCCTGGCGCGCAAGCTCGGCTGCGCGCGCGGGGCGGCGGTGCGCCTGGCGGTCATCCCCTTCGACTCGCAGCACAAGTTCATGGCCACGCTGCACCAGGAGCCGGACGCGGCGCCGCGGATCCTGGTGAAGGGCGCACCCGCGGCGCTCCTGGCGCGCTGCACCGGCCAGCGCGCCGCGGACGGGGGCAGCGAGCCGCTGGACCCCGCCTTCTGGGAGGACCGGATCGAGGCGCTGAGCGCCCAGGGGCTGCGTGTCCTGGCCGCCGCCGCGGGGCCGGCCGTGTCCGACAAGGGCGAGCTGACCCCGGCCGACCTGGACCAGGGCCTGGAGTTCCTTGGGCTGGTCGGCATCCTCGACCCGCCGCGCCCGGAGGCGGTCGCGGCCATCGCCGCCTTCCACCAGGCCGGCATCCGGGTCAAGATGATCACCGGCGACCATGCCGGCACCGCCGGGGCCATCGGGCGGGAGATGGGCATCACGGACGGGGACCGGGCGGCGACCGGGGCCCAGTTGGAGGCCGCGAGCGACGAGGATCTGCGGCGCATCGTGCAGGACTACGACGTCTTCGCCCGCACCAGCCCGGAACACAAGCTGCGCCTGGTGCAGGCGCTCCAGGCCAACGGCGAGGTGGTCGCCATGACCGGTGACGGGGTCAACGACGCCCCGGCGCTCAAGCGGGCCGACGTGGGCGTGGCCATGGGCATCAAGGGGACCGAGGCGACCAAGGAGGCCGCGGCCATCGTGCTGGCCGACGACAATTTCGCGTCCATCGAGCGCGCGGTGGAACAGGGCCGCGCCATCTACGACAATCTCCAGAAGTCGATCCTGTTCCTGTTGCCGACCAACGGCGCCCAGGCCCTGGTCCTGCTGGTCGCGGTGGTCGTCGGCTTCACGCTGCCGCTCACCCCGGTGCAGATCCTCTGGGTCAACATGGTGGTGGCGGTGACGCTGGCGCTCGCACTCGCCTTCGAGCCCGCGGAGCCCGGGGTCATGCGGCGCCCGCCGCGACGCCCGCGCGAGCCCATCCTCGACGCCTGGTTCGTCTGGCGCATCGCGCTCGTCTCGGTGCTGATCGGGGCGGCCACCATCGCCGTCTTCCTCTTCGAGCAGGGGCAGGGCGAGGCGCTCGCCAAGGCGCAGACCATGGCGGTCAACACCCTGGTCCTGGGGCAGGTCTTCTTCCTGTTCAATTGCCGCTTCCTGTACGCATCGAGCCTGAACCCGCGCCTCTGGTTCACCAACCCGGCGGCCTGGATCACGGTCGGGGTGCTGCTGCTGCTGCAACTGCTGTTCGTCTATGCCCCCTTTATGAATCGCCTGTTTCTCACCACGGCGGTGTCGCTGCACGACTGGCTGCTGCCCACCGCGGTCGGACTCGCCATCTTCCTGGTGATCGAGGCCGAGAAGGCGCTGGTGCGGCGGCTGCGCCGCCCGACCGGCACCGGGAGCCGGCCGTAGGACGGATGCCCGCAGGGCGATCCGCCATTGCGCGGGCACTAAAGCGAAAGCGGCGGAACCGCCCGCGGCGTGCGGGCTGGGGTGGCGGAACTGCCTACGCGGGCGGGCATGGCGGAACCGCCGGCGGCGTTCCGCCGGACGCGGATTGATAACCGTCTGCCGATCCGGGTAGACTGGGCGCTATGGCCCCGGTATCCAGAAGGAGTTTCACCGATGCTGTCCGCAACACCCAGGCCCGCCGAGCAGGATCGGGTCTACCCGCTGCTGCCCACGCTGCGCGGCCTGACCCAGCCCCTCTACGCCTTGATCGATGCCGCCCAGGACCAGGCCATCCTGCCGCTGCTGCTCTCCTGCACCGCCGCCCGCGACTGTCTGTTCGAGGGCGTGCACGCGCAAACCCTGCCCGCCTATGCCGCGCACCTGGTGCAGTTGACCCGCGACGACCCCCTGCTCGAGACGCTGGTGCAGCGAGGCTGGGGCCGCAATTGGGGGGTCTATCTCACCAGCGCGGAGCCCTTTGCGGCGGTGCTCACGCACCTGCGCCAACGCTGCTGGGTGCGCGATCCCGGCGGCGCCAGGCTCTATTTCCGCTACTTCGACCCGCGGGTCATGCGCACCGCGTTCGCGGCCATGGGGCAAAGCGAACTGGCGGCGTTTCTGGGGCCGGTCAGCACCTTTTTCGTGGAGGCCGAGGTCGCGGATGGGATGCGCTGTTGGCATTCGCAAGACCAAGGGGTGCGCTGCTACGATCTCAGGGTGAGGCGTTAATGGCGATCTGAACGATCCGGGTCCGATCTGCTCACGGACTCCGCGAACAGATAGTCGGCTCGGTCGCTTTTCCCGGAGATCACTATACTGTCCCCCGGGCTCCTATTATCCTGATCAGGGGGCTTAGCTTGCAGGGAGCAGATCGCAGCCCCGATCCCAGAGTAAGTGGGTCGCCAGCGCGAAAAACGGACCATGATCCGCCGCGGCCCGGTTGGCCATCGCCACGATGCCCGCACAGTCATCTCGTCTTTCCAATAACCCCAAATCGTTCGTTGCGTTAGCGAGCGTCGCCCGATCTGCTTGACTGACCGCTGTGCTCAGATCGAACGAGCCGAGAAAGCTCTGGAAGTAGAGATTGACGACATCGAATCCCAGCAGCGGCCAGTCATCGCCGACGACCCTTGGGTTTGTCACGGTGGAAACCAGAACCTCGTACATCCGGTCCGTGGGTAGCGGGATTGCGAATTTCTCCAGGCTAACAACGACGTAGGCCAGCGCAATGTCGTTCGTCTCGTCCGCTGAGCGGTGGGCGACCATGGCGAAGAGATCGTCCCACAAGTAGAACAGATCGAAGCCGATATTCTCATTACCTTCGACCGCGATTCCATTGGGAGGCAGCACCTGCCCCGCATCCAGGCGCTCGCGGTGCATGAAGCGCTGGGGACAGAGGGTCCGATCGAAGGACACCAGGGCGCGCAGGTCAGTCCTGGGGAGGTGGCGGGCGGCAGTGGCAGGATCATGCAGAGGCGCCGGTAGCCCGTGCGTCATTAAACGAACGTCGAACCCGATAAGGACATCGGTAGGGTCATGGGTCATTGCCGTGTCTCCGATCACTTGGACGGATAAGGTAGGGTCGCGCCCGGCTCCAGACAAAAGACATCAGGCTTGGCCTTGTTCCAGAAGCAGACGCAGGTCTTCGGATGCTGATTCATTTGGACGAGATGGGCATGGTCCGCTTCGCAAGGAAAGTGTGCAATGCTTGGGGGGACTCGATCAACCCGCTCGACAGCGATGGTTCCGGCAGGAGGATCACAAGGTGAACATGGACGCGAGCAGTCCTGAATTGCGGTAACGGGGCACGTATCGTCGGTGGCTTCTTCCTTCTCCAACGCTTTGTCGATCACCATCGTTGCCATATTGCGCACGCCCGCTTTGAGAGCGTTACGAACAATAAATCCGGCAGCCACGGCGGCCGCATCCCAGATCAGTGGTATCAGTGGTATGGCGAATGCGGGCATTAGCCTATGCTCCGGTGTTACGCAAGGCGCCGAAAAGCAGGACCATCTTATTGTCGCCGGTCAGATCAGCCAACTCCAAGAGGGGGCGGACCCGATCGCTCAGATCGAAATCCGGCGCCATCGTCAAATGTACGCCAAGCCATCGACCAACCGAGCGACGCGACGTAATACCGTACCCAATGGCACGTAGATGCCAAGCCTCCATCTGGTCAAGCAGGTTTGAGCGGGCTTCGCAAGCGCAGGTCGGTACGAGGTTCGGCATGAGGCGAGAGAGTATCTGCGCATGGAACGTCCGTCGGGCCCCTTGGTCGAGGACAGCCATTTGCTCGGGTCTGATCGTTAGCATAATCTGGGTCCAGTTGTAAGCTAAAGCGCACGCCCGGTAATGCTCTTGTCCGGCAGTCGGATGCGGCGGTAGCCCGGTTGCCTTGGGGCCAATTGGGGTGTCCATCGGTTTCGTTCCGGCTCCACTCTCGGCGCAATAAGGTACACCCCTATTGGCATCTCCGTTCTAAATAACGTGGCAGATTCCCTATTACCCCCGGGCCGAATCTGACATGCCACCGCCTGACATGGCAGAAACGTCTGGCATGGCGGAAGTACGCGGGCCATCACTCCGCCGCCAATCTGCTCGGGGGGCGGGGACGGTATAATACTTGACTCCGTCTCTTTGACCGAAGCGTCGCGGGCTGTCCTCGGGGCTCCAGCCTCTATCCGTCGGCGGAATAACGTGGTACGTCCCCCATTAGCCACGTCCCCCATTAGCCATCAAGAATCACGGGAGTTCCATCTGGTCCTGATCTTTAATTAAACACTCTGTGGGTGGTATCTTTAATCTACAGTGCCATTCGAGCCTGACCCCTTTAGCCCCTTGCCGACGTCAGGCCGCGACAGTCGCCGCTGTCAGGGCGACGCGCGGAAACATTTTCTCATCTCCCGGATCTCCTCCCCTTGTCGGCGCAGAAACGTGATAGGCCCCTATTCGCCTGCACCCCTGCCAGTCTATTTACTTTACTTAATCTGGATCATATAGCAACTCATCGAGTCATGGATGCTATTGGATTCGTAGTCATGGATCGTTCGGTATCCGATTGCCTCCCAGATTGCCCCCCCATCACTCGCGTTGCGGTTGCGTCGCAGCATGATCACCTCGTACAAGCATGACTTCTTCCTGTTGGTCATCCGGTAAAGGAAGTGCCGACGGCCTTCGTGTTCTCCAAGATCGGAAAAATCATAGGGGAGATTCTTGCACTTGCTGAACGGCGTAAGCCACGAAATGTCTATTGGCGTAATGTCGAGTCTGCCATAGCACGCGCGGCCAGTGCCTTCGAGCACACCATAAAAAGGAAATTCGTTTTCAAGATTGGCTTTCGCCGGAGAATCCATCCGAGCGGGATCTAAGAAAAACAGGGTTGCCACTGAAAAACCTGCCGCCGCGTAGGCTACTCTATTCACCGGCAATCTCTCGCGCTCATTTCCCAATCAACGTCAAACAATAATCGAGCTTTGCCTGGTAATCAGGGTCGCCGACATTATACATCTCTGCGGCACGCTCTGTCGTAATGGCCTCCCAGGACTCAATGATCTGCTGCATAGATGCCTTCTGGTATCTGAGCTGCTGCCCGGGTTTGAGCATCGTGGCTGCACCTTGGTTCGAGTCCTTGAGATTTTCAACTGTAGTACCTAAATTTGGCGCGATTTTCGATAGGTTATCGCCGGACTTGACCGTATACTCGTAGAAAGCGCTATCGTTCTTGTTGACGATGCTTTTCGTTTCCACGTTCACGGATCTGAAGAGCATGTATCCAATCCCCGCCCTGATGTTTACCGCAGGGTCATCCACGCCGGCATTAATCTTTTCCAGAAGACCGCGAGGCAAGATCAATGAACCGCGCTTTTTCAGATCGTCCAAACCTGGATCGCCAGGGTTTCCGATTTGCATAACACGCGCCTTCCATGCGGCGTTGTCGGGTCCGCCGGTTTCCGTCCATACCATGGCCTTAATGATGCGCCAATCGGGGCTGACATAATCAGGCGACAGCGCTGACAGATGGGCTTGGAATTCGTCAAGAGCGGCCTTGATTTCTGCGTCGTAAGCATCCCATCGGGGGTCGGCCTTAGAGCGATCTACGGTGTTTAACCATCCTTGGGGAAGAGTTTTCTCGGAAGCTTTCGTCGCGTCCGACTTGAGAACGTCCAGCGGCGGAGCCACGGGGCTATTGAGGGACAATAGGAAGCTCTCCACTGCGTCGGCGATCACGTTGCGCGCCTTGACGACGATGCAAGGCAGACGGAATCGTGTCTGGTCGAGTGCCGCGTTGAGATCGAGTCCGACTGCCACTGCGGCGACCCCAACGGCAATCAGCCCAAGGGTGACGGCGCTCGGGGCTAAGACCAGCAACGCGGCGCCCACCACCGAGTCGGCTATCACTGCTCCGGTCACCTTCGCCACCCCCGCCCAAGTCCACAATCCCAACGGATCCGCCCCGTTGATCGGGTCGTTGTCCGCGTAGGCATAGAGGTCGAACCCCGCCAACAGCCCCAGCGGGTCAGGACTCAGATAGCGCCCCAGGCCCGGCACATAATAGCGAAAGCGGTTGTAATGCAGCCCGGTCTCGGCGTCCTGATACTGACCGGGCAGGCGCCAGGGCTGCTCGACGTGGCCGACCGCTAGCTGCGCCGCGCCCCAGGGGTCGAACTCAGCCGCCCAGACGGTGCCGCCCCAGGGGTCGGTGAGTCGACGGGTGACACCCAGGTGGTCGTTATGGGCGTAATAGATGGCCCCGTCGATGCGCAGGGCAAACAGGCGGTGGCTGCCGGGATACCAAAGATAGTCGCGGCGGGAAATGCCGGTCGGGCCTTGGCGAAGCTCCGCGATAAGTTGCTCGCCGGCCCACAGAAAGTGGGTCTGCGTGACCTGGCCTTGGGCGTCGGTGACGCGTTTGCCGGTCCGCCGGGCGAAGGCGTCGTAGTCGTAGTCCACACGCAGGCCCGCGGATGACTGGGCCGCCGTGAGCAGTCCGCGGTCGCTCCACCGGTACTCCCAGCGGACGCCGCCCGCGGTGCGCTCGCTGACCCGCCCGCGCGCGTCGTAGACCAGGCGGTCGGAACCGCTCGCCAGCACCTTGCCGACAGCGTCGTAGCTCGCCTGGGTTTGGTCCGCACGCAGGCGGTAACCGGCCGGGTCATAGGCGAAGTTGGCCGTCGTGCCGTCCGCACGGGTGACGGTAGCCAGGCGCCCGGCGGCGTCGTAGCTATAGCGCAGTGTCGGGGCGTCAGTCTGGGCGACGCCGGACAGGCGGTCTTCACCGTCGTAGGCATAGCGGGCGGCTGAGATGCGTTGACCGGCGGCCAGGACCTCGATCTCGCCCAGGCGCCCGCCGCCGGTGCGCACCGTGCGGCTCG
>Ga0247839_1005696_pt1 | contig 14920 bp, 13 predicted proteins | sample LaCruzMarch2015__6_FD_192405 | JGI IMG/M metagenome (GOLD analysis project Ga0247839, IMG submission 192405) | Freshwater microbial communities from meromictic Lake La Cruz, Castile-La Mancha, Spain - LaCruzMarch2015_16m | ecosystem: Environmental > Aquatic > Freshwater > Lake | place: Spain...
GCTAACGAAACAACTGCCGATAGCGCCCAAGATCAAGGAACCAGGTCTCACCGGACCAATCCTCAACGCCGTCGTTATCCGTGACGACAAAGGTTCTGCCGTCGTTGGTGACCGCAACACCCTCCGGCTTGTCGGTGATCCAGCCGGCGCTTGCTTTCATTCGCGGCATCAGATCAAAGACCGACTTCTCGCTGCTGCTGACCAGCCGGTCAACGGTGGCAGTGAATGGCACCTTGACCAGTGACTTCAAGCCAGCGAAGTCACCCGTGAGATTATCGCGTTCGATCAGGATATGGGACCCATCGGGGGCACGGGTGATTTCCGAGAGGCCGACCCAATCCGCATTCTCCGGTAACGGTGCCAATTCCCAGGCGATGTGGTTCCAGGTCATCGCCAGTGGGTCGTAAGTCCAGATGCGGGTCTGGTTCGGCTGCCCGAGCGCGTTCAACCCGCCGGCATCGTCGTCAAGCGCCTCACATTCCGGTGTGGTGTAGTCCCAACCGCGCTGCTGGGCGACAAAGAGGCGGTAGCCGTCGGCGCCGGGCCGAACGGAAACGCCTTCGAAGCCGGAACCGAGCGTTCCCCGGCTGGCCGACGCGCCGCGACAGGCCAGGATGTCAGCAGGCAAACCGATTTCCTGCATGACCTGCCCCGTGCTCGAATCGACTTGCAATAGCCGATTGGGCCGGGAGTCGCTCGCGTTCCCTTCGCTGGCGATCCAGAGGCTCCCGTCCGGGGCCACGGCGATGCCTTCCGGATCATAATCACCGCTTCCACCCTCGATCTTGAGTGACGCGGTGATCACGGCCGGCTTGCTTGAGACATCGATCGTAAAGATCATGCTCTCGCTGTAATACGAGTCCCAAACCGCCAGCAGCCTGTCGCGCTCACCGGGAACAGCAACCATTCCGGACAGCGCAGACCAGGGAATCGGGGACCCGGACGGATCGTCGGAGAGAATCTGCGGATAGGTTGGCTGACCGGCTTTAAGTGCATAAATCATGAGACTGGAGCGGACACCGAAGCTCGGGTCATCGTTCTCGCCGGAAGCGATCAGCAGGTTACGCGATGGAATGGCGAGCAAGCCTTCCGGACCTAAGGGCGCGGGGAGAAGCTGCTTGAAGACCGGACGCGCGTCCTTCAACTGATAGACCGCAACGAAACTTCCGCGCTCTGAGCCGACAAACAGATAGTCGTCTCGGCCGAAACGCCCGTACTCGATCGCCTCGGGTTCATTGCCCTTATTCTCGGAGCGGTCCTCCGGATAATGACCGTGCTGTACAGCGATCGCCTCCAGCGAAGCCCCGCTATCGAACAGCACCTTACCCGCGCGGTCGAACAGCGTAAAGCCGCGGCTGCCGCCGAACAGATCGCCTTCATTGGCGGTCGCGATCATGCTCAAGGGATAACCGCCGGCAGGGACCCAGGCGACAGCATCCGGTTCGCGCGGGACATCGGCGAGTGACTCGGTCAGCGAGATGATGCCGTCCTCGGTCTGATCGATGCCGTCCAAGCTGACCGCACCGGCATCGAAATGGTTGATCACCCGACCTTTCACCAGATCGACGACAACCAGATGATTATTCTCTTGCAGTGAGACCAACGCCTGGTTACGGATATTGACATCGACGAACTCGGGTTCCGGGTCGTCGCCGCCGTAGGCCGCGAGACCACGCAGATCGACATCGCGCCGCACCCAGTTCGCGGGATTCACACCCTTAATATCCAGGATGGCGAGGTATCCGGCCGGCGGCTGCGGCAGTCCGCCCTCCACCCCCTCGACGGTCACGTCCTCATCACGCTCGTTTTCGATCGCAATCGCAACATAGTTGCGATCCGGGCTGATCTTGATCGAGTCCGGCTGACCGCCGAGGTCGATCTCACCGGTTACCGTTCTGGTCTTGACATCGACTACCACCAGCTTGCCGCCGGTGCTGATGAAATTCTCACTGGTATTGACGGCGACCAGCGCGTACTCGTTGCCCAGCACATCGATCGACGTGGGTTCGCCACCCATGGCGAGTGTGCCTTCCGGCAGCGGACTCGCGGGGTCCGCGATGTTGACGAAGCCGATCCGCTCGCCGGGACTGTCGGTATAGACGAGCATCCTGCCGTCTTTCGTCGCGGCCATAATCTCCGACACCGTCTCCTCGTCACGCGCTGCCGGGTCGAGATTGAGGTAGTTGCCAAAGGTCGCGACCCGCTGAAAGCTCTGTTGCGGAATGCTGGAGCTGTAATCCTGCACCGAGGGGCGCATGCCGTCTTCAGGTAAGGGCGTTGCACTGATCGTGGCAACGCCCATGACCAGGATGGCAGGCAGCGCGCCCCAGGTGAGATGCTGTTTCAACATGTGTTACCTCTCCGCTTGTGTGTCAATCGCTTCTCCGCCCTGACGATCCGGCTCGTCCCGAGGCGTGATGGTACGGACCGCAGATTAACGTTGTATGACGCCTGCATGACGGTTCGATGAATAAGGTTGTCCCGGCGACTCAGGATCACGTGCGCAACGACGGGCTCGGTGCGGCTGCGGGGCTGGTGCCCGGTCGCGTCAACCGGCTCCAAGGCCTTTGAAAAGATTGCAATCAGGAAGCCCGCGAGGGTCGATAGGCCCACTACATTACCGCCCTTGAGGTAGGCTTCGGGCAACATGGTCTCAGCGATCACTCGGGGTCCAGAAGCGTGCCACCAATGCCCCCATGGGCAGTGACACGGCATTCAGGATGCCGATCCAGAAGGCGGTCCAGATCAACGTGTCAGACATAACGCGCGTGTCCGCAAACCATGGGTCGGATCGTGACTTGCCGTACGGCGACGAAGCCGCCTCAGGGCGGAGGCGGTTATCGCATCGTCCCCGACATCGCGACATGGCCGTGTCGGGCGGGTTCAAAACCCGCTGCTAGGTCCGGCTGTCGCGATCGACGCCTCTACGGCTACGGGTTCATCCCACTTCTCCCTTCCCCGCGGTGGGATTCGAGCATCTCCCGATAACGCTCGGGATCGTTTTTCAGGATGAGTACATATTCCTCAAGCAAGCCCTGCCAGCCAAACCCGCCGTACTCCTTGAGCTTGAGCAAAGCGATCATCAGCAATTTGGATGCGGCCCGAATCTCCCGGTCTTGTCCCTCGCCGTACCAGGCGACGAGCTCGTCATACAAGGTCTCGACTTTTTCGAGCGGTGTCATCACAGAACCTCCAGCTAGGGCGAACCGACCGGTGTCGCGAAGGATAATCCAAAGTCGAACGGTGGGCGAAGCGCTTTTTCCGCGTCCACCGCGCGACCGCGAGGTTTCACCACTCCGCAACAGCCGCGGGTTCGCCGTGCCTCAAGCGATTTTGCGCAGGTTATCGGGCACTGACTGCGCTGCGGGCAGATCCTGACCCAGGACCGAAGCCAACGGCCCAGGGCGGTGACCGGAGGCGCCGCCCAGATCAGGTGAAAGCTGCTTTCGATCATGGCGTATTGCAGGTCCCTGACCCCATCCCACCACTGCGTGACCAGATCGGCACCGACCTGCTCGAGTTGCCGGAAGGGATTGTCGGCAGGCGCCGCCTGACGCCCTGCACGCACCTGTTCGGCCAAGGCAGCGACCGGCTGCATCAACGGATTGCTGTCGCTGTGCAGCGCCCGCTGGACACGCATCGGGTTGGTCGCCGCCAGCCGTTCGGCGGTTGCCTGATGACTTGTCGCGCGGACCACCGGGCCCAGGGTCAGGTCATACAACTCGGTGGCAAGCTCCGAGTAGCGGGCCACCGCGGCAAAGGGTTGATCCGAGTCATCCCCCCCGACTCGGCGATCACTTCCGGGATGGTGCGCTCCCGAAATGCAACGTGGAACCGCTTCTCGACCCCTTCGCCAACCGCTGCCTTGATGACCATTAGGAGAGCGGCGCCCCGTTGGCGACGATCGGACCGGTGATATCCGGGTTGGTCGCCGCCAGCAGCATGGCGGCCCAGCCGCCCTGGCAATTACCGATGACGATCGGCTTGGGCGCGGTGGGATGACGGCGGCGGACCTCGCGCACGAAATCGGCCTCCGCGGCGGTCACGTCGGCCAGGGTCTGCCCCGGTTGGGGCAGCCGGGTGAAGGTCACGAAATAGACCGGGTGACCCTGGTGGATGGCGACCCCGACCTCGCTCTCTTGCTTGAACCCGCCAATCCCGGAACCGTGTCCGGCACGCGGGTCGATGATGATGTAGGGGCGGCCGTCTTCACGTGTCTTGATCCCCTCCGGCGCAACGATGCGGACCAGGGAGTAGTTGACCGGACGCTCCAGCGTGCTGCCGTCGACGACGACAGTATGCGCCCAGCTCAGGACCGTCTTGTCCGCGCCCTGCTCATGGGCGATGAAGTAGTTGCCGCGCTGGCGCATCGCATCGTTGAACAGCACGGCACGCTGCGCCGCATCAATGAGATAAGCCGCCCAGTGTCGGGCCAGCAGCGGAGCATTCTGCGGCGAGGTCAGCGCCTGCGTGACCTTGGCCCAGGCGTCCAGGTTCTTTTCAAGATTCGCCGCGGCGGTCTGCGCCGCCCGCTCGCCGTGCGCCCCGGCGATGGTGCCGAGGTCCCTGGCGTGGCGTTCGTAAGCGTCGCCGCTGTCGCTGACGGACCGACCGAACTCGGCCGGGGTGTCGGCGACCTCAGGCCGCTCGGAGAAATCGGGTACGTTGTGCATGGGGGACTCCGGTCAGTCGAGGTGGTGCTTACGGAACGACCACAGGGCGCTCCACACGACCCAGGGCAGAGACGCTCAGCCCGTGATATGGAAGCCCCCGTCCACGTAGATGGTCTGACCGGTCAGCATGGCGCCCGTGCGGGTGGCGAGCATGGCGGCAACCGCCCCCACGTCGTCGATTTCCGCCAGCCGGCCCAGCGGCGCGCGTTCACGGGCGGCGGTCATCAGGGCATCGAAGCCCTTGAGGCCGGATGCCGCGCGGGTCGGCAAGGGACCGGGTGAGAGCGCATAAGCGCGGATCCCTTGCGGCCCCAATTCGGCCGCGGTGTAACGTACCGCCGCCTCCAGGGCGGCCTTGATCGGACCCATCAAGTGGTAGGTGGGCAACACTTTTTCCGACCCGTAGAAGGTCAAGGCGAAGAGTGAACCGCCCTCGGTCATCAGCGGCTCAGCCAACTGGGCCATCCGCAGAAAGGAATGGGCAGAGACATTCATCGCCAACCCGAACCCATCGGCCGAGGAGTCCACCAGCCGACCCTGCAAGTCCTCGCGCGGCGCGAAGGCGATTGAATGAACCGCGAAATCGAGCCGGCCCCAACGCTCACGGATGGCCGCGAAGACCGATTCCAGTTCGCCCGGCACCATCACGTCGCAGGGCAGGAAGATCTCGGCGTCGACGGCCGCGGCGGCCGGCTCCACATAGGGACGCGCCTTTTCGTTGAGATAGGTCACGGCCAGCGCCGCCCCCAGGGTATGAAAGGCGCGGGCGCAGCCATAGGCGATCGAGTGCTCGTTCGCAATGCCGAGCACCAGCCCCTTCTTGCCGTCAAGGCTGAAATAATCTGAATCGAGCATCAGTAACTCCTAGTTGATTGCCGAGTGACCGCGCACCACGCGCAGGGTATGACGAGCGATCATCGCCTCCTCGTCGGTGGGAATGACCCAGACCGAGGGGGTGGCACCCGCGGGGCTGATCCGCGGACCGCGCTGCTGATTGGCGGTCTCGTCCAGCTTGATCCCCAGCCAGGCGGCGTCCCGACAGACCTGGGCGCGAATCGCCGCATCGTTTTCGCCCACCCCGGCGGTGAACACCAGGGCATCGAGTCCGCCCACGGCGGCGCACAACCCGCCCAGCGTCTGGGCGATCCGATAACAAAAATAGTCGATCGCCTCGGCGGCGCCCGGGTCCGCGCTGACGTGCAGATCGCGCAAGTCGTTGCTGACTCCGGACAGACCGAGCAGCCCGGAGCGCTTGTAGAGCAGATCCTCCAACTCGGGCACGCCCAAACCATCCTCACGCATCAGGAACAGGATCACCCCAGCGTCCAGGACACCACAGCGTGTCCCCATCGGCAGCCCGTCCAAGGCCGAGAAGCTCATCGTGGTGTCGACACTGCGCCCGCCAATCATTGCGGTCATGCTGCAGCCGCTGCCCAGATGCGCCACGACCACCCGACCGTGCGCCGCGTCCGGGGCCAGTTCGCGCAGACGACCGGCGATGTACTCGTAAGAGAGTCCGTGAAAGCCATAACGTTTGACGCCGCGCTCCAGGAGCGCCCGCGGCAGACCGAGTTGTTCGGTGACCCGCGGCCGTCCGCGGTGAAAACCGGTGTCGAAACAGGCGACTTGCGGCAACTGCGGATGGTCTGCCGCCACCGCCCGGATGGCCGCCAGATTGTTCGGCTGATGCAGCGGCACCAGCGGGATCAGACCAGTCAGAATCTCCAGCACCCGCGCGTCGATCAGCACCGGGTCAGCGAAGGTTTCGCCGCCATGGCCGACCCGGTGCCCGACGGCCAGAATCTGCCGGCCCTGCGCCGCGTCCGCCAGCCAACTCCAAATCTGCTTGAAGGCGCGGGCATGGCCTTGACCGGCGGCCACCCGCTCCCAATAGCTCTCGGCGAGCAGCGCCCCAGCCGAGTTTTTCGCAACGAAGTGAGGAGCGGTGCCGATCCCCTCCACCTGGCCTTTCACGGTCTCCACCGGCTGGTTGTCGACCACTTCGTAGAGCGCAAACTTGATGCTCGATGAACCCGCGTTGAGGGTGAGAATCAGGTCGTTCATGACGGCTTCCTCAGCTCCCCTTGACCAATTCCTTGGGCAGATCCTTCGGCGTCAAACCTTGACGCAGCGCGTGCGCGTGCAGCACCGCCACGGCCGCACTGGCGCGGCGGGTGCGCACGCTGTCGGCCCGGGAGGTCAGCACGATCGGCACCCGCGCGCCCAGCACCACCCCGGCGGCTTCCGCGTTAGCCAGGAAAATGAGCTGTTTGGCCAGAATGTTGCCCGACTCCAGATCCGGCACGATCAGGACATCTGCGACCCCGGCGACCGCGGAATCGATCTTCTTGATCCGCGCCGCCTCCGGATTGATGGCGTTGTCCATCGCCAGCGGGCCATCGACGAGCCCGCCCTGGATTTGACCGCGGTCGGCCATTTTGCAGAGCGCCGCGGCGTCCAAGGTGGACTGGATCTTCGGCCGGATCGTCTCGACCGCGGACAGGATCGCAACCTTGGGCAAGGTGACTCCCAGCGTGCGGGCGAGGTCGATGGCGTTCTGACAGATATCCGCCTTGGCCTCCAGATCGGGGGCGATATTGACCGCCGCGTCGGACACCAGGAGGAGCTTGGGATAGGTCGGCACATCCATGACGAACACATGACTGATGCGCCGCGCGGTGCGGATGCCGTTGACCTTGTCGAGCACGGCACTTAGCACCTCGTCGGTATGCAGGCTACCCTTCATCAGAATCTCGGCACGCCCCTCGCGGATCAGGGCCACGGCGCGCTCGGCCGCGGCATGGCTGTGGGCGACATCGATCATCTCAGTGCCGCCCAGATCGATCGCGAAGGCGTCGGCGATGGCGCGGATGCGGGCGGTTGGCCCCACCAGGATGGGCCGGATGAAGTTGGCTGCGGCTGCCTCCATGGCGCCCTGAAGCGAAACCTGATCGACCGGATGAACCACCGCGGTGGGCACCGGCTCCAGGGCCGTCACCGCGTCGAACAAGAGACCGAAGCTGTCGTGGCGATGGACCGACACGTCGGGGGTCTCGAGCCGCCGCACGCGAATGCGCTCGGCCGGTGCCACGACCTCCGCAACCCCGTCCATCACCGGCTGGCCCGACTGATTGCGGACCTCGCAATCGAAGACCACGACCCGGTCATCGCGCCGCTCACGCACCCGGATACGGGCCGTCAGGGTGTCCCCGAGCTCGACCGACCGGTGAAAATTGGAACTCTGGCTGCGATAAGTGGTGCCCGGACCGGGCAACACGTTCGCCAACAGACTGGAAATCAGACTGGTGGCCCACAAACTATGCCCCACGACACCCTTGGCCCCACTTTCCAGCGCATAGGCCATATCCATGTGCGTCGGGTTGAGGTCGCCGGAGACCTTGCCGAACAGCGCCACGTCGTCCCGCGTCAGGGTGCGCTGAAGCTCAGCGCTCTGTCCGGTCTGGATCTCGTCAAAGGTCCGATTCTCGATGAAGTCGGCAGTCATGGATTCCTCGCTGGGGTCGCTTCGCGGTCAGGGCAAGCCGGCGCACGGTTGCGATGGTGCACTGCAACAGAGGATAATCATCCCGCGTTTCCCTTGAGTGACCGTGGTGTGACCAGTGGGTGAAGAACGACTCGACCGGCGCGCCCCGGTCGATTCACCTCATTACGATAGACCCGACGATCGGGCATGGGAACACGACGCGTCATACCGGCGTCACATCGGTCTGCGATGATCTTGACCGGAAGAGATGCGTTCGGCGCTCACGGTAAGATCAGTCAAACGCTTCGTCGATGCATTCCGCAGCGATCCTGTGACCGCATAGACGATCACTCAGGTTCGTAACCTGTAACCTTATTCCATTGGGTGAGTAGACCCCGTCGGTGTCCCGCTCCGGACCAACTGCACTGCCGACCAAGCGCTGACTCTCCCCCATTCAATTCATGCCGTTCGTCAGTCAACCGGGTGACGCGCGCATCCCAATACGGATCATCCACATCATGTCCCTGGTCTTCCGAGAGCATCCGCTCCGCCGCATCGTCACGGCCGAGCTTCACGCCCGCACCTTCGAACCGCTCCGCGCTCCGGAACGGGTGTCCCACCTCACCGTCGTGTGCGGTGAGCGCGAGACCGGCCGCCAGGTCCAGCATCTCAAGCGCCTGCTGGGTCTCTATGGACGGCCGATCCCGGAAACGATCGATCAGCACTACTCGGCCGACCTGGGGCCGATGCGCGTGCGCTGGGAGCGTCACACCGAATTCGTCACCTACACCTTCAGCAAGCAAGGCGCCTATGCGCATCCCTTCGTCGCACCCGTGCTCCAGGAACTCCCGGTGGACTGGCTCAGTGAATTGCCGGGCGAGGTGATGTCCGCGGTCGCGATGGCCGTCGATTCCTGTACGATGCCGGAACGCGACAGCGATGCGCTGGCCGAGATCTTCGACGGCAATCCAGTCATCGGCTCCGAGGCGGTTGGCGGGTCGGCACGCGTCTGGACGGATTTCAAGATCCATACCGATGGTTTCGTACGCATCCTGGTGCGCGACTGCAGCCTGTCCAAGAATCAGGCCGGACGACTCGCCAAACGGATACTGGAAATCAACTTCTACCGGGCGCTCGCCCTGATCGGGTTTCAGTTGGCGCGTGAAGTCTCCCCCACGCTCAGCGAGGCCGATCGTCGACTGGCGCTGCTGGCAGCGCGGATGTCCAACCGGGGGAAATCGGCGGAGCCAAGCTTCGAGAGCGACCTGTTGGCCGAGCTCACCCATCTCGCGGCCGAGATCGAGGAGATCTCGGCACGCACGACCTACCGCTTCGACGCCTCCCGTGCCTACTACGGAATGGTCCGGCAGCGGCTCGAACAACTGCGTCAGCAACGCATCGAAGGCTTGCAGACCATTACCGAGTTTCTCGACGCCCGTCTGGCACCCGCAGTCGCCACCTGCGAGTCGACGCAATTGCGCCAGACCGATCTTGCCGAGCGCGCGGCCAGACTGACCAGCCTGTTGCGTGCCCGCGTCGAGGTCTCACTGCAGGAGCAGAATCGTCAACTGCTGGAATCCATGGATCGCCGTGCGCACCTGCAGTTACGCCTCCAGGAGACAGTCGAGGGGCTCTCGGTCATCGCGATCAGCTATTACGGGCTGGGGCTCATCGGCTACGCGCTCAAGGGGCTTGAGCGAGGCGGTTTCCCCGTCGACGCGTCGCTCGGCATGGGCATCGCGCTGCCCTTCGTCGTCGGCCTGGCCTGGCTCGGGCTGCGCTTGGTCAAGCGGCGGTCGGCGCGGGAAGCGGGAGCGGCGGGACACTGAGGGTCGTGCCGACTGGCGCGAGCGGTATCCTCGATCTGCAAATTCGCCCCCCCGCCCCGGCGCGCTCGGGTACCTGCCCTGACAGGAGACGCCGCCGGCGCCAAGCGGGACCGGCGGCATCCCGCCGAGCCGGCGCAAGGAGGTCAACGTTTTCTCCGAACCTGCCGGTTCCAATCAACGCTCGGCCACGGGTAAAACGTTGGGGACGGGGCGAATGCCCCGTCCCGCCGCGGTTGATGGGGCATACCCCGACCGGCTTGGAGCTGGAAACCGCATCGGGCGCGGCTGCCGCCTGGGCATCGCGAACCACAGCGAAGCGAGACCCATCCGATGCAACCTTGCGGAAACAAGCGAGGTTGCGGCTCAAGACCTGCTCAGGTGGACGACGCCCGCCGCAAATCAGCACAGGAATCGTCGCCGCTCAACACCCCCAATCAAACCGCGCGGGTACGATCGATCCAGGAGATGACAGTGCGGTGTAACTCTGCGAGGCCGAGCGGTTTGCTCAGGTAATCGTCCATACCCGCCTCCAGGCAGCGCTCCCGGTCGCCCGGCATGGCGAGTGCCGTGAGCGCGATGATGGGTATGCGCCGCAGTGCCGGGTCCGCGCGCAGTAGAACGGTGGCCTCCAGTCCGTCCATCATGGGCATCTGGACATCCATCAGGATGAGATCGGGATGCTGCTCGCGGGCCAGCGCGATGGCATCGATGCCGTTAGAGGCGGTGAGGACCTCACAGCCTTTCAGCCGGAGATACGCCGACAGCATCTCCCGGGTACTTTCATTGTCCTCGACCAGCAGGACATGCGAACGCCGCGGCAGCGGCGCAGCGGCGTCCAGATCGCGGCCTACGTCCGGTTCCTGGGCGAGCTGGTCGGCGGTCTGGGCCTGCGGATTCCAGGGCAGGACGATCTCGAAACGACTGCCCCGCCCGACTTCGCTCTGCACCTCGATCCGGCCTTGGTGCAGTTCCGCCATCGCGGACGCGAGCGCCAATCCGAGCCCACTGCCGTCATGCTGGCGCGCGGGCCGACTGTCCAACTGGACGAAGGGCTGGAACAGGCGGTCGAATTGGTCGGCGGGGATGCCGATGCCCGTGTCCCAGATGCCGATGCGCACCTCTTGCAGTTGCACGTTCGCGGTAACATCCAACCCGATCGCTCCACCCGACGGCGTGAACTTGACCGCGTTACCGAGCAGATTGACCAGCATCTGCTTGAGTCGGCGACTGTCGCCCCGCACCAGACAGGCTCTGGGGTCGAGGGTCGTCGAGACGGTCAACGCCTTGCACTTGGCCGCGGGGCCGATCAGCCGCAGACTGGCGTCACAGAGTTGCGTCAGGGACACCTGATCCCAGTGGAGCTGCATCTGCCCGGAAGCCACCCGCGACATATCCAGGATATCATTGATCAAATCGAGCAGGTGGGTCCCGTTCTCATGGATGATGTGGACGGCCCGGTCCTGCTGTTTGCTCATTTGACCGAGCAAACCGTCGGCCATGGTCTCGGTAAGCCCGAGGATGGAGGTGAGTGGGGTGCGCAGTTCATGACTCATGGCCGCGAGAAACTCGTCTTTCGCCCGTGCCGTGCGAGCCAACGCCGCGTTGGCGCGGTCGAGCTCCAGCGTACGGCAACGCACCCGTTCGGCCAGTTGGGTTCGTTCCTGCGCCAACGCGTCATGCGCCATGCGCAAAGCCGCTTCCGCATCCTTGCGTGCTGAAATGTCGAAGAAGGTGACGACCGCGCCTACCAGACGTCCGTCCTGATGGATGGGGTTGGCCTCGTATTCGACGGGGAACCGGCTGCCGTCCGCCCGCCAGAAGACCTCGTCGTCGACCCGCGCGGCGATTCCTTCGCGATAGGTCACCGCGGCCTGGCAGCGACTGACCGGATAGTGGGTGCCGTCGGCCTGCGAATGATGCACGGTCTCGTGCATATTGCGGCCATGGAGGTCGTCCGGCGCCCGGTAGCCGAGCATTCGTGCAGCGGCGGGGTTGCAAAAGGTACAGCAACCCTCCGCGTCGACCCCATAGATGCCCTCGCCGGTCGATTCCAGAAGCAGCCGGAACCGGGCCTCGCTCTCACTCAGACGCTTCAAGGCACCGGTCACGTTCTCCTGCATCGTCTTGAGCGCGGCCAGCATTTGCGCGGGCTCGTCGATGCCGCTCACCTGAATGGGGGTGGAGTAATCACCGGCACTGACCCGGCGTGCGATCACCGTGGCCATGGCGATCGGCTGTCCGATGGTGCGATCGATCAGCCACAGGAGAACGATGACCGCGGCGCTCATGACCCCGACCATCAAGACCAGAATCTGCCGCTCCAGGATCCCCGTCGCGTCGTCAATTGCGGCCAGGGTTCGTTGTTTGTGGCCAAGCACGTCGGTCACGATCTGATCGATCAGGTCGGTCGGCTCCCGGTCGATGCCGCGCACCCGCCGATCGACCTCGCGTTGCGAACTCGGTTCCTGGGGGCGATAGAGTGCGAGCGCGGCGCGGTAGTCCTCGCCCAGTCGCCGATGCGCCTCCAGAAAACGGCCGGCGTCCGCTTGCGACTGCCCAGCGCCGGCCAGTAACCGGATCAGTTGATCGACTGTCTCGCGCGTACGCTGCTCCTCCTGCTCGAAGCGACCGAAATAGTCATCGAACAGACCGGCCTCAGGCCCTCGCAGCAGGATATTTTTCCACTCCTGCACCTGCTTCTTGAACTGAACCTGTGCCACCAGTGCGGTGGTGACGATCAGTGAACTGGTCTCGCAAATTCTCGACTCGCGGTCCGACGCCTGAGTCAGCAAGGAGAACCCGTGAAGACCAACGGCCAGATTGACGAACAGGATGGAAATCAGCCCGGCGGCGAGCTTGGTTCGAATATGCATGAAATGCTGGTAGTGAGAGTCATACGGTTGTCACATCCGTCTGCGATGCTCTGGGTTCGCAACGACAGACCCGGAGACGGCTACATTGGAACGCTTTGCTGACGAACTCGACCTTGCACAGTGTCGTATCGACCAAGTGACCGAACTGGCAATCGCCGCGATTCGCGCGCGCACCAGCCGCACACCAGGTCGCGAAACCTGCCTGGACTGTGGCTGCGAGATTCCTGCGAAGCGCTTGCTGCACGTGCCGAACGCGACCCGCTGCACGCGGTGTCAGGATCGGCACGAGCAGTTTCAGTAACGGTTAGGTACCTGCAACTCCGGGGGTAACACCGCACGCTCATAATCCGGGTTGAAGACCCGCTCGGGCAGGGTGATCTCCTCGTGAGGCACGTCCTCATAGGGGATCTGCTCGAGCAGGTGGTGGATGCAGTTGAGCCGTGCGCGCTTCTTGTCGTTGCCTTCAACGATGAACCAGGGCGCCTCGGGGATGTTGGTCCGCGCGAAGGTCTCTTCCTTGGCCTTCGTATAGAGTTCCCAGCGCACCCGTGATTCGAGATCCATGGGACTGAGCTTCCATTGCTTGAGCGGATCGTGAATCCGGATCAGGAAGCGTAACTGCTGTTCCTCGTCGGTGATCGAGAACCAATATTTGATCAGGCGGATGCCCGAGCGGACGAGCATCCGCTCGAACTCAGGCACGTCCTGGAAGAATTGCTCTACTTGATCGGGTGAGGCGAAGCCCATGACGCGCTCCACGCCGGAACGGTTGTACCAGGAGCGATCGAACAGCACGATCTCGCCGCCGGACGGCAAATGCGGCACGTAGCGCTGGAAATACCATTGGGTGCGCTCGCGCTCAGTCGGCTTGACCAGCGCCACGACCCGACAGACCCGCGGGTTGAGGCGCTGGGTAATCCGTTTGATGACACCGCCCTTGCCCGCCGAATCCCGCCCTTCGAAGATGACTGCCACCTTCTCACCGGTGTGCTCCACCCAGTCCTGCAGTTTGATGAGCTCGGCCTGCAGCGTCAGCAACGCCTTGAAATAGGTCAGGCGGTCCAGGGTCGCCGGGTGTTTGCGCTTGTAAAGCTTTCGCAGTTCCATGGAGATCGCCGGCTCTGACAACTCCAGCTCGAAGTCTTCATCAAAGCTGTCCTCGAGTTCGGCCTTGATCCAATCCATGCCGTCAAATTGCTTCTCATCAATGCTCATTCGGTCGCTCCGTTCCTGATGGGGGTTGCACGCTGTGCGGCGGGCGCACCGTCCAAGATCGCATCATCCCAGGCCCCGGTACGCCTGCCATTGCCGTGATAACACTGTATCATCGTCCCTGACGCCGATTTATGACGGTTTTGTTTCACCTCATGTCCTTTGCCCACGACTTCCCTTTCGATCCCGGTTACGGCTACAGCCTGGATGACCTGCTGGCGGTCGAGCCTCCGCCCGAGCCGGCCGATTTCGTCGCGTTCTGGCGCGCCCGCTATGACCGCGCGACGGCGGTCACGCCCAACCCACGGTTGCGTCCCTCGGCGGATGCCCACCCGCGCTTCCGGGTCTATGACCTGGAATACGACTCGACCGGCGCTTTTCCCATCCGCGGCTGGCTCCTGACACCCAACGCCGCGCCGCCGCGACGCGGTTTCGTGCTGGGTCACGGCTACGGCGGCGTCGACCGTCCGCCGCTCGACCTCCCCCGTGACGATGGGGCCTACCTGATACCCTGCTTCCGGGGCCTGAGCCGCAGCCGTCGGCCGCCGATTTCCGACGACCCCTCCTGGCATGTGCTCCATGACATCGATCGGCGGGATCAGTATATCCTCGGGGGCTGCGTGGACGACCTCTGGACCGGGATCTCGGCCTTGCTCGGGCTATTCCCCGAACTGGCCGGGCACCTCGGTTACCTGGGCATCAGCTTCGGCGGCGGTATCGGGGCCATGGCCCTGGCCTGGGATCACCGGATCGGTCGCGGTCACCTCAACGTGCCCAGTTTCGGCCACCAACCCCTGCGCCTCACCCTGCCGAGCGTCGGCAGCGCCGCTGCCGTTCAGCGCTACGCCC
>Ga0247839_1005702_pt1 | contig 14912 bp, 29 predicted proteins | sample LaCruzMarch2015__6_FD_192405 | JGI IMG/M metagenome (GOLD analysis project Ga0247839, IMG submission 192405) | Freshwater microbial communities from meromictic Lake La Cruz, Castile-La Mancha, Spain - LaCruzMarch2015_16m | ecosystem: Environmental > Aquatic > Freshwater > Lake | place: Spain...
CATTTTAGACACGGTTTTAAGTCCGTCAGGAGGGCTTGAGGGCACTTTTAAGCTTTTTAGTGGTATATTACCCTTCAAAATCATAAAAAGACGTCCTGAGGGCCCTTATTCAGTCTCTTTTTGAGTGGATTTAAGCTTATAAATATTACAGAGGCCAATAAGCTCCTCATTATCATCAAACTTAATATAACCCTCACTCACTAGCATATCAACTGCTCCTGATACACCTTCTGCATATACCGTACGTTTAATATCCCATAAGCTAAGAAACCACCATGCTGCAAATGCTAATAACATCCACCAATCTAAGAACATACGGCCTCCTTGTTATTATGACTCTAGTGTATTTATAACTGAGCCGTCTTTTGTGAGAGCTTCACGTTCCTTATAAAAATTATATAATTTTACGCAATTTGCAAACTGATATGGATAGTGTTCAAAGTTTGGAAGTTTATCTCCAAAGAACTTTTCCATATCATTATATTTTGCTAATACTTCTTCATCTGTCATCTACTTAAATGCTTTCTTATATTAGCATGACATTGTCCCAAAACTCCTATTGCCATGTGTGTCTGTCCTTCTACTAACCAATCGGATGCTTTATCAATATCATCCATTAAGAATACAATCAATTCTTTATCGGTAAGTACATTCTCACTAGGCGCGTTCTTTCTATAACATATAAGTAAGTCTATTAATTTTGATTCTTCTTCAGAAAGACTGCGCCCTCTAACTCTATTCAACACAGACTCAAGCATGTCTACAGTTTTAGTTGAGATCATTATCACTCCTAGCTTTCCTTGCTTGCTTCTGAGCGATCTTTGCAAGATTTTGTTGTGTAAAGTAGTCACTCAATAAGTTAGTATAACGCTTTTCATATTGCTCAAGCGCCTTTGCAACTTTACCATAAACACGAGGTTTACCATGTTCTTTTTTACGGCCTGGACCAGACTTCGTAAAGCGTGATTTAAACTTTTGTTGTTGATAACCTTCACTTGGAAGATTTTCCATAATCTTAGAACGTAGTTCTTCAGAGGTTAATACTTCAGTTGCTTCTACATCAATCACAGTATTTTCAGTCATTTACTTCTCCTTCGGTTTATTCATAATAATATCAAGCACATCCCAAGCTTCTGGAAAAAAATCTGATGATTCAGTTAACTCGTCTACTTGGCATATTGCAACTAAGTTTAAAAGTATTTCTGAATCGCTTTTGTCGCGATCATTTAAACCTCTTTGCCAACTACGAATTTGGTCCATAGTATCGAGTGACCACATTATATCAAGTAAAAGAACTTGTCTATTTGTTAGGCCATTTATACTTATCATAAAGTTATTTATCTATTTTGGGATTTTAATCCTAACATTGCGTTTAGACACCCAATTCTCTGCGCAGTTTTCAGCGTACTCTTGTGTCTTTTCTTTAATCTCACGTTCTTCAACACATTCATCACCACGATACATTGCAACCCAATATGCATCACCAACTGACATGAGTATAGCACTACGATTTGTTTCATCGTTTGCATATTCAAAAAGTATCTTCCTTGGTTCTTTCTTTGTTAAAGACCAAGAGCCATCTTTCAAATCAGTCCATACTAAATCATCGCCTTCTTTCCAACCAGCTATTTCTAATAGATCTTCTGGAAAGGTAACCATAGCATCTCCAGTTTCTGGATCTTCTTCAACATTTAGTGTCCAACTCTTTTTATCTGTCATTACATTTTAATCCCTGAAAAGTCCTGGCGTTCAGCTTTCATACGTCTACCAGAATCTGATTGGTCAAACAAAGGTGTGTCTTGAACTAATGTCTGTGCTGATTGCTCAACATCATATAACTTCATTCGACTACGATCAACACCAATTACAAATCTCTTATACGTTGTAGGATCGTTATAACGATTCTTTAATTGTTTCACCATGATTTGACCTAGTTTTTCTAAGTCTTCAGTTGATACAAGTGCAATCATTAAATCGGCAGTTGCAGGAAGACCAAAACTTTCACTCGTATCTTCCATTCCTACGTCGGTGTTTGAGTTGTGTGTGAGGATGTCATTGGCAAAAAACAAATGATTTCCGCTTACTTCAATATCTATTAAGTTGCGGGTTTCTTCAATATCTTCTATTTCAACTATTTCATCATAATGCATTAATTTTTACTCCGTATTTTGGATGTGGTTTGCTATAATCATTTCTGCGCATATATGTCATTATACTTTACAATTAATTTATCTCCTACCTTTAACCCAAAATTAATAGACTTTTCATGTCCTTCATATGTTGGGAATAGATGGTCTGATGAACAATATATAACTTTACCAGATTTAGTTTTAATCCTATAAGTTTTTTTATACTGAACCGGAAACACCGTTTCAACTGTATTCCAACCATTGCTAGAAAGAATTTCATCACCAACTAAAACATCTTTTAAGAATTTGTTGCCTTCCTTTCCAATAACCTCAGTAAAAGGATCTAAACAAAAACCAGATCTTGTAGTTTGTGTTGCACTTACAATAGGTACATTAAACTCAACTGCAAGACCACGAATTTCCTCGGCAATAGATTTAATATATGTATAGGAATTAATAGATCCTCCCATACCTTTCATACGAGAAGATGAACAGATGTTTAAGTAATCGATAAAGATAACATCCGGAGCAAAGTTCTTCTTCAATTTCAACTCATTTAAGAGTGCTCGAAAGTGACCAACGTGAGCAGCACCAGTTGGATACTCTTTAATAATTAACTTACCAATGTTCTTTGCAGCAATCTTTGCAATCTTTGTTTCATACATATCTTTTGAAAGATTTTCCAATTGGTCTACTGGCAAGTTCATTAGGTTAGCATCAATACGTTCTGCAATTCTTTCCTCGGCCATTTCCATTGTGATATAGAGAACGTTCTTTCCTTGAGTTAAAGATGCTGCACCACAATGACACATGAAGAGTGATTTACCAACACCAGTTCCTGATAATACAATATTCAATGTCTTTGGAGGGAGACCACCCTTGGTAATCTTATTCAGATAATCAAGATCGAATGGTAAGCGATTCTCAACTCGATGGTAGAACTCATAACGAGACTCTGCATCGTTAATGTAATCATGCCCTACGTTTGCATCAAAGGTAACTGATAATGCTTGAGTTAAGAGATCGGGTAGCGAGTTCTTTGTAAGAGTTGCATGCTTACCATCAATGATATTGATAGATTCCATAACCGCAAGAAAGATAGCACGATCTTGGCACCACTTCTCGGTGTGCTCAGTTAACCATGTTTCATTCGTATCAACTTTACTAGCAATCTCAAGAATGATATTGTTTGCATCGGTAAGCACTTCATTACGAATGCTTGAGTCAGAAGATACTTCAATTGCTAGCGCTTCTGCGCTGGGTAACTTATTATACTTTGTTACAAATTTTATAATTTCATCAAAGACGTCACGATGAGCGCCTTCAAAATATTCCTTCTTAAGAAACGGAATCACCTTCCGAGTGTAGTTCTCGTTGTGTAATAGGTTCCGAAGAATCGTTGTCTGTATCGTTGCTTCCAATTTTGTATTCTCCACTTTCAAGTGCATCGGTAATGATGTGTTGTAGTACTGCGCCAAGATAATTCTTAAAATGAGTATCTGCTTCTAGATAGTCATTTTGCATTGGAGATTCAATGATCTTATATGAGAAATTAAGTTCAGCAAACTCTGGTTCACCTTCACTATCATCGATTCCAACTTTAAGATTACCATATTGAAATACTGTTCCATTCCAAGGTGTTTCGCCTACAAGTTGAACATATGAAGTTTCAGTTAAACCCTTTTCAACAAAACGATAATCCGATGATTTAATATCGTCAATTGTCGGTGTTTTATTCATGTCATACATATATTATACCCTATTTTCTTCAGTTTGTACATATTTATTTTTATCCCATTTACCTTGAGGTACATCAAAGACAAACGTTATTCTTACGTCATTACCCATGTTTGTAGAACTATGAGGCAACTTATTATTGAATACAAAGAGAGTTCCAGGATCTACCCAAATCTCTTCATCTCCAACGCAATATATGTATTGACCTTGTATCGATAAGTGAAACCTATCTCGTGTTGTATAATAAGCACCTACGTCAATGTGGCTACCAACGGATCCGCCAACTGGCAATGATAAGAAACCACAACGAGAATAATCTTCAAACCCGTTTGTTTCTAGAAACTTGATAACTTCAGTGTGGTTATACCAAGCAGGAGTAGGATAACATAACTCAGTGTCGCCTACGTATTCGCCATCAGCGCAAGCACCGATAACTAATTGCAATACTCCAGCACCAACATCAGGCACACCATGATTGAGAAGAGAATCACTATGATCCATCTTCTTTTGCCCTTCCCAATCATCAGCGTATTCATTTAATTGAGCAAGGATCTGAGAAACATCGATCCCTGTCTCAAGTATTTGAATAGAATACTCTTCAGAGTTATTCTTCAACTGCTGCATCTTCTTCGCTATCATTAAGAGCATTAATGATATCGTCGTCGGATAACATTGCTTTATGACCAATAGAGTATTGCTTCTGTACAAACTCTTTAAAGTCTGTGCCGTTTAAGATAGGATCCCAGAACTCTGCAGTGTAAGTATTCTTCTCACGGCAGTTGGGTTGAACTAACTCGCCCGTAGTACGATCAACTCGTGCATACCAACCTACTTTAGGTTTAGCTACATAACCGCCGGCAACAGCAATATCAAGAAGACCACTATAGCGCTCAACGCCACCATCCCAAGATACAGAAACAGGTATTTTAGATTTTTCTTTGACAAAGCGACTCTTTTCTACGTTAATAATAAAATTGTAACCTGTTACTTCAGTACCAGTCTTCTCTTGTTGACGACCTAGAATCCAAATGTTATCGGCTGAGTAATAGATTCCTGTATTATGAGACACAACACCATTTGCTAAAGTGTATTGTTGTTTGTCATATTCATCAGTATCAATGGTTAAGTCAAATACTTCTTTTTTTCCAACACTTTTTACACTTTTGATTTTCAATGTATTTCTCCTTTGATAAATTCTATTAGACAATTATAACACATTTTTGTCTAAATGTAAACTAATTTTATGCATATATTTAAATTGCTTTGTGTTTGCAATTTTCATTATGCCATCTTTTTATATTTCCTGAAACTGATTCAATATTACAGTATTTACAAGTTTCTCTCTTTTGACTAATTTTAGCAGGGTTAAGCCAAATGTTCAAATCATAATTAATAAGCATTTCTTTAGGAATTCTAATAGACTCATTTGTTAATTTATTTTTTAACAAAACCAAGCCGGGTCTTCCAATTTTTTCTCTATGTTCTTTTGACTTAGGTTGCTTTGCTACTTTTTCAACCCAATTTTCAATTTCTTCCTTTGTTTTTTTGCGTCCCTTATTTGCTAAACTAACTTTTAGTTTACTTTCTTCTGTATGAGACTTTCCATAAAAATGATTGCCAGATCCTTTCATAGTTTCTTTTAATGCACCAGAATGAGCATTAGCAGCCGCTTCTTTTTGTCTAGACGTAAAATACCGTTTTTGATTTGGATCAAACCTTAACATCATAAACCATGCATGAGCTAACTTTGCAGTCCTATGCGCTTTGAACAAAAGATGATGCGCAATAAAGTGTTCTCTTGCAGTTAACTTTACGATATTACTTTTGTCATCACTGCCACCCATACATCTTGGTATAATATGATGATGTTCTCCGTATTCTATATTGCTTAATGGATTTTCTTTACGGTTTTTGATAAGATTATTATAATGAAATAAATAGTTCATAATAGAAACTCCTGTATATTTTATCTGCACAATAGTATATACATTTAGGAGTTTCTATTATTCAGCTGACTAAGCTGTTTCGCAATTCAAACCAACTGTTAGATTTTTTGCAGCAACCCATTTTCCATCAATAATAAATTTATGATTAGCGCTACAGGTTACTGTATAGCCATCTTCAAACTCAATCTCGTAGCATTCTGGAGTACCGTCCTCAAGAGTATTTGGATTCCAAGTTGCTTTAACTGTTTGTTCACCGTATTGTGTTATTACAACGTCACCTTCATTAAAGTCTTCAATTGCTTTGAGACCATTTGGAGTTTGAATCATTGTACCCTTAACAACACAACCGCCTGAAACGATTGCCTTTGGAAATAAACCCATCTCTTGGTATGTATGATTGATTGCTAACATTGGAATGTTTCGCATTGCAAGATAAGGTGTTACCATACGGAACAAACCTTTTAATGCTTTTGCTCGAGACATATCAGCAACAGACTTCTCATTCATTGCATCTTCAAGTTCTTTCTTTGATGCAAGGTTACCAATAGAGTCAATCACAATGATTACTTTATCATCACGAGTAATTGCTTCAAGTTGATTTACTACATCAAACTTTAGCTTTTCAACGTCAGTGATAGGCGTATGCAATACACGGCTTGTATCGATACCAAAAGATTCAAAATAAGACTGAGGTGAACCAAACTCTGAATCATAAAACAGCATTACTGCTTCAGGATACTTTTTAAGATATGATGATGCGATAAGCAATGCAAAGGATGTCTTAAAGTGCTTTGAAGGACCAGCCAAGACTGTAAGACCTGATGTTAGACCACCATCCATTGTACCTGATAATGCTACGTTAACCATTGGCACTTCAGTTGCAGTCATATCCTTTTCTGAAAAGAACTTTGAATCTGAAAGAACTTCTGTTTGTTCGATTCGGGAATTCTTCTTTAATTTGTCCATTATTGACGACATATACACTCCATTTCAATTGATACTACTATTATACCACACTATGTACTAAAAGTACACCATTATTAAAAGAATTCGTCTAGCGTTTGAACTTCAACCTCATCACGAATTTGATAAGATCTTGACGCATTATATTGATATACTAACTTAGCATTCACCCGATCGCGTTTACCTTCGAGTACTGCTTTAATCTCATTGGCCATATCTGTTGCAGTTGAGACGGGAACGTTCTGACAAATGTGATTAAGGAACTTATTTGGTTGCAATAACTCAAAGTCTTCAGGTAAACCCATAATAGACATTGCTTCACGATATGTAATGTAACGATCTTCAGTTGGATGCGTAAGTAACTTCGGATAGTGACCAACGAAAGCGCCAATGTGACCCTTTGGTATAGTACTCAGCCTACGCATAATGTTACCACCTTTGTTTAACTTCTATTAGCCGTCATAAATATTACACCTGAAAGTTTATAACATTATTAAAATTAATTTCTGGCTCTATCTCAAAAAATTCGATAACATTCTGAATGCTTTGTTTCATCCACATTATAGCTTTATCTAAAAGTGAAACAATAAATTGCTTTACTTTAGCAAATAAAGAACTAATTACGCCTTCTGTTAATATACCTTCATATTGATTAAACTCTTCATCTAACTTTTTAACCCCTAGAGATACTACAGACCAATAGCGATATTCACCTGTCTTAACACCTTTTGATTTTACAGACGTAGACTTAAAGCGAACAGTAACACTAGTTTTTGAAGCTACTTTATCAAGGAATGCTGCATCGTCTGTCTTATGCAATTGTGGTTTATCGCCCTTAGCGTCTGTCGATAGTACATATTCTGCAGTAGCTTCAGATGTATCTCCAAACTTTACATTACCAGTCATTGCTTCACGAACAAAAGCTCTACGAAATTCTTTATTATTTGTAAAAGCATCTCTCATTAATGCTTTAATATCATTGTTAATCTTATTAGCTTTTACTAAAAGATCATCTTGGCCTTTTTTAATTTGATCAGCAACTTCACCTGCGGCAACAGAAGATTGAGTGAGTTGATCTAACTTAGATTCTATATCTGAAAGTAGATCATCTTCAACTGCTTTTATACTTTGCACTGCTGCAAAGAAAGTAGCTTTAGATTCATTTTGGCCGCCAGACATTAATTGGGCTGGACCCTTCTTCACCGAAATGCGGGTTTTGCCAATAATAATGTCTGTCTTTGGAGTTTTAGTAGATCCAGGAACGCTATTAGGGAGCCAAAACTGTGACCATTCAGGCGTAACATTAGGGCCGTGTACTAACTTACTTGCGTGACCAGTTACACTTTGTTTTTTAAGATAGTCTACAATATTATGGCCTGCTGCTGAATCAACTGTATGAAGATTTGGCAAAGGAGTATCATTCCAAGCAGCAATTATGAATTCTTCAAAGGCAGCACCTTCTGTATTAGCTTCTTTTAAGTATTGTAAAAATGGTTTCATAACATTCTCCTATGTGTTTGATAGATATATTTATAAAACAAAAAGTCGCCCCGAAGGGCGACTGTTATAAGAAATCGATTAGACTAGAAGGCGGATGTGAATCCTCTAGTTTATACGTTTTCTGTCCATTGTACTGGTAGATCATATTGGCATTTAACATGTCTCGTTCACCATTTAACACTGCTTTAATCTCATTGGCCATGTCAGTTGCTGTGCCTACAGGAACGTTCTGACACATATGATTCAAGAACTTAGATGGTTGTAATAATGTGAAGTCTTCAGGTAAACCCATAATAGACATACCTTCACGATACGTTAAGTAACGATCTTCTGTTGGATGTGTTAATAGGTTTGGATAGTGACCAACGAATGCACCAATGTGACCTTTTGGAACTGTAGTCAATCTACGCATGATGTTTCCACCAGCGTTTAACTTATTAAAGATACGTTCACAGCGATCAGCAGCACGATCAAGTCCTTGCTTCTTCATCCATTTACCTACCTCATCGTACTTCTTACCTTTACGCTCTAACCAATCCATAGCGTTATCAGTCTTCTCGATACGCTCATAGAATTGTTTATGCGTAATTCCACCCTCAAGTTCTTCAAGAACATACCGATACATCGCATCCCACTTACTTGGAATTTTATCATTAGTTACTTCTTGTTGAGATGCATTCTTACCTACGTTTGCAAACACCGACTCAATAGTATTAAGTGGCTTATCAAAGTAGTTGAATAGTGGAACTTGATCGCCCTTCCAAAAGAAGTAGAAAGAACGCTCACGAATCTGAGGCACCCCGTGCAATAGTGATTTAGTCCTATAGATAGACATCGTATAACCATTCTCTTTTGCTATAGCGCGGAGTTTAGTTACGATTGGTGCACCTAACTTACCTGCTAGCGCAGGGGCATTTTCGCCAAACATTACTTTAGGTTTTACTTCAGACAACACATATTTAGTGCTTTCATACAACCAATTGTTTACTTCTGCATCTGAACTAGCATATCCAGATAACGAAGACAAACCAGCACATGGACATACTGCTCCAACTACGTCTACTGAATATGGCGCTTTACCACCTTGATCTAAAAGAATATATGGAACATCTTTAAGATGATTTACTATATGTGAATCATTATTAACAAATGGAGAATACGAAAGTAAGTAATCTGGCTTAGTGCCAAACGCTGCCATTTGACCTAATGTCATTCCACCAATGAGTGGTACGATTGATGCATGTTTCATATGGTTTCTTCTATATGTTTCATCATTTCTGCAAATGTATATTGAGAGTCTTGATGTAGTTTAAAAAATTCAAACGCCATTTCGCGATATTCGTTACGCATTACGGAGTCTTTAGATAATTTATACACCAAGTCAAAGGCTGGTTTCATGTCGTTATCATCTAACCAAATCGTACCAGTGTTATCACAATCAATAAGCTTTTTGTTATAGTGTCGATGAGTACAACGTTCACCATAAGATTTGCGGAAGACGGGTATAACTCCAGCGCAAGCCAACTCACAGTGAGTGTATTCAATCGAGCGTTCAATGAACCTTGGATCAAGTAGTGAGAGTTGATAACCAAAGCCAACCTTTGAAATACGCTGCATTAGATCATCGTTTATATAAGGTCCAAATACATATGCTGGTTGATCTTTTTGAAGTTGGATTGATTCTACTTGATCAGCAATATGACCATTGAACTCTGAGATCTCACGGAAAGCTAAGTATGCTGGAGACTTCTCAATACCTTCAAAGGTTGTGATTGCACCAAATGGACGAAGGTGCTCATTATGAAACTTGAACATCTGTTTATAGCCTTTCCACGAAGTAGTACGGCCAATCCACTTATGCATATCAACATTAGTCTCTTCAATAGGCTTCCAATACTTAGCACGTATCTCATCGAAGTCAATGCCAGGTTGAAATCCAACAATAGTTTTACCCTTTGTATCTTCATCAAAGAAACTCGCTAAGCCCGATGCACCAGTCATAGATTCAACGTAATTAGCAAAGTCGTTTGTCTTTGAATGCCCAAATAAAAGATTAGCACGATTTACTGATTCTTCAATTGCAGCATTACGCTTAATTGAGAGACTAGAATGATCGTGTTGAATGAGTACTACTGGTTTAGTGACTTCACTTAGGAATCGTTTAAACTGCTCAATGCATCCTTCGGAATGACCAATTGAAGGAAGTGAGTTAATGATAATGACGTCAGCCTGATTAGCGCCTTCAATCATTATATCAGTTTCTTGAGGTTTAGCAAGTTTAAGTTGTACAACGTTTGATACATCATGAGAGTTCTTACGAGTCCAGGACTTATCCTTTGACGCAAATACTGTGAATTGATGACCATTCTTTTGAAGCCACTTCGTCTGTTCAACTGTAAATTTAGTTACACCACAACCCTCAATGCCGCGTCCCATAATAATAGCAACGTTCATATTACTCCTTTGTTTCTAGATAGTTAAATTCTATTCCTGCTTCGTTAAACATTTGTTGTGTAAGATTTACTGACTCTTGCCACTGTGGAGGAATCTCTTCACTTGCAGACCAATATACCTTTCGTATTCCAACCTGTATAATACCCTTGGCGCACTCTGAGCACACTGGTAATCCCCAGACATAGAGTGAAGCACCATCAAGAGATACACCATTTAATGTTGCATTGTAGATTGCATTCATTTCAGCATGCACTACGTACTTATACTTAAGAGGACGATCATCATATCGTTCTTGAATATCGAGTATTCCACGAGGAAACCCATTATAACCACCACTCAATAGAATCTTTTTAATAGGATTAACTGCAACAGCGCCAATCTTACGCGATGAATCTTTGCTAAACGTAGAATATTGTTTAGCAAACTCCATGAATCGAAGATGCCATTTATCTATTGTCATAAAAACTTCTTTGGCCAGATGTCGTTAAGATTCTCTTTATCGTTTAGCATTGAGTTAATAGTTTCTCTCAAACCATTTTCAATAAAATCGTTGAACGTCACATCTTCTTCATGCGCCAACTTAAATAGTTGTAGAAGCTCTTCATCAGAAAAGTTTAATGGGATTTTAACACGAGTATCATACTCATAGTTATTCAAGATTGCATGGCACTTTTCTGCAAAGTCTTCCCACACTTCTAAATCAGTATACGTAATAAACTCTTCGTCATCAATATCTCGTTGAGTACACTCACTAAAGTATGCTTGTCTATAATTTTCATTAAACCAACGATAACCACTGCCTGAGTCATTACCACATTGTCCAGTAAAGACAATTGCTTCATATACTTCTTGTGTACGAAGATCATAAACGACAGTAGTAGCTCGTTCATCAACTCCATGAATTTGGTTCCAAAACGTAATACTGAACGCGTTATCACCATAACAGTTCCAATTGTATTGTTCTGCACATGTGATTCTACTTTCGGCAATTTCAAGCCAATCACTCAATAATACTGTATTCATATCATATCCAAAAAAAAATTAAAAAGACTACTACTGCAAAACTGCAATAGTAGTCTCATCATACTTACGTATTAAACTGCGAATGCACCAGCTTTAGCGGCTGTAGCAATAACTGCTTTTGAAGGTGTACCTAAGCGATACTTAGTTACAGCAGAACCATTCTTTAGTTTAGCAGGATTTGCATAGATGCAATTGCCTTCTTTACGCAACTGATATACAGTAGCTGAAGGATTGGCAATCTTAAACATACCCTTGATTTGGTTAGGGGTAGCAGTTGCACCGGATTGCAAGTAAGCGAGTAAGCGATTTGCTTTAGTCATTGTAAAACTCCATTTTTAAATTCCCGTCCTCATGTCAAGTGATACCGTTAGTGTTGGACGGGAAAGCCACTAACAAGTATTTCATTATTGCTTTATTCTCATAATACTACTATTATACCATAAGTCAGGCTGAAAGTAAAGGGTTAAATTCAAACCGTGTCTAAAATGATACGGTTGCAAATTAATCCCACAAATTCTGATAGTACTTACCGAATAAGCGATAACCGTTTTGCTTTCTTTCTTGATGGGCTTTTAGTCCATCCCAATTAACTTTAAGTTTACTCTTACCCTTAGTCATATCATCAAGCCAAGCGTTATAATCTACTTCGTCATCTTCATTATCGGCATATACTGAGTGATCAAAGAATGCGCTTTCATCATCGTCTTTTACTTTTTGCTCAAAGGCCCAAATTATTTCATCAAGAACCCAGTCCCATCTCAAGAAGTGTAGACTATCTATGTCCCACTCATACTCTTTAGGTTGAGCCATATAACTTCGTAGATACTCAGGCGCGTCTTCATCGTCAACGTTTGGAGCACCATGTTTTGTATCTTGAAGTTGCTTTAACATTGGCACAATAATATGAGCAAGAGTATGATCCATGCTCCAAGTATCCCATCTTTCAATCTTAATGTATTCCCACCTTGGATAGACAAACTGCCTTACCTTTTGCAGGACATTGCAGAACGGAGTAAGAATCTTATTCCATCTTTTGATCATTGGCTCATCATAATCAATCTCACGCCAAAAGAAAACTTTTTCTAAGATTGTATATGGTGAGAGCCAATGGTTCCTATAATTACTAATCCAAACTTTCATCATTATTCCTTATATGTTTACCACGGTCCGCTTGCGCCTGACCAATCTTGTATTTTAGTACTTGAAACCATTAGATAATTATATATTGGATAAAGCCATGCTATGTTAAATTGAAGCATAGGATAACTAATCAAATCTCCAACGATATAGAGAGTCTCAGCTACAGCTCGCCCAAATGCGCGTTTAATTACGGGTTGACGACTATATGTTTTTGGAAAATCAATTGGATTATTTGTTCCAGTTTCGTGAGGTCTTTTATTCATTCAAAGTCTCGAATAACTTCAGTTAATAAATCAACTCGACGCATATTGCCCACAACGTCTTCTGGGTGTAGCCAATAGCCGGTTGGATTAAGATCGGTCTTTGGATTCTTCTTCCAACGAGCTAATTCTTTTTTAAGATTCTTACGATAATCCTTTAGTGTTGCCAACGTAATCTTACTTGCAACATCATAATCTAATTCAATAGTGCTTTTCATATTACCATCTTCCATCGTCTATCCATACTCGGATTGTAAGGAATAACCACGTTACAGCATGTGCCCAAACACGATCGTCGGGCCATTCATTCGTTTTCTCATCTCGCGCCCAAGGGATATATCTCCAATGGAATGGGTTAAGCGAGAAAATAATACTAACACCAGAATATTTTAACCAGTTCATTTCATCTCATCAATCGGAGGGTAATCAAGGTAATTGTCAAATTCACTGCGATATAATACCGCATCACTTTCAATAATTTCAACTTCTAAATCATAGTGGAGAATATCATAATCAACAAAGGTAAAGTCTTTATTGTATACACGAAATACATGTTTATCGAGTACTCGAATAAGAAAACCCTTTACACCGTTAGCAGGTTTAGCTTCTCTTATTCTATTAATCATTTTGGTCATTGGCTACAAGTGCAGCATTCCAACCGTTTGTAAAACCTTCTTGATAGGCTACTTTAATTCTCTCTTCAACGCTCAGTTTTTCAGGAGAAGGCGCAAAGGAGGCATCTTCATAACCTGGATGGTAAGGTGCTTCTTCTACATATTTGTTCATTTACCGGTTTCCACATATTCAACTGCTTCTTGAAGAAGATCGAACTTAGCGAGTACATCACCAACTCGACCGCTATTAGTTTCCTGCCATTGTACTACTTCATACATGTCAGTCTTATCATTATATTGTACATCAATCATCATATTCATAATTATATTATACCATAGAAATTAAAGAATGTACAGGACTATTCTTCTACTCCAAAGTGTTTCTCAATAAGATCATGTAACGCAAATCCACTTACATGATTATTGCATGCTACGAGATCAGCACATCGGTGAATACATTCTTTAGCAAAATAGATTACATCGTCTTTGGTATAAAAATCATATTCGCCCATACCTTCATCTTCTAATAACTGTTCCAATTTCTTGTTCATTTTTCAACTCCGAATTGACCTTTAATAAGACTTTTTAATACATCTAATGTTTTTAGGTAAGTGTATTTGTCATAGTCGTCTGGAATACTTGCGTTAGAAGCGTGAGCGATTCGTTCCATAGTATCAATATGATCTAAACATTCATTCACAATCAACTCGGCGAACTTTTCCTTATTGAAGATTAACTCGCCATCATATTCCACAAGACTCTGTGCGGCAAACTTTTCTAACATTGGTATCTTATTCATAGTCCTACCTGTTTTCCAAACACACAATAAACTTCAAACCACTTGCTAGGAGGATTCTCAATGAAGTATGGATTCACACGAAATGTGATTTCCCAGTCTCGTGACCACTGAAAATGGCGTACACCAAATCTAATATTAAACCAATTCCCTAATCCTATTCTACTGTAACTCAACTTACTCTTGATATCTTGTTTATCTGTTTTCCGTTCTGGTTTCCATGCTCTTGGATCAATTGTTTCGCCTGTAAGTTCATATCTGAAGTCTGGGTCATAAACCATATAGCCCAACTTGTTCCATTTGATTGCTCCATCGTCAAAGAGAAAGATACAACCACGACACATACAGAA
>Ga0247839_1005708_pt1 | contig 14902 bp, 12 predicted proteins | sample LaCruzMarch2015__6_FD_192405 | JGI IMG/M metagenome (GOLD analysis project Ga0247839, IMG submission 192405) | Freshwater microbial communities from meromictic Lake La Cruz, Castile-La Mancha, Spain - LaCruzMarch2015_16m | ecosystem: Environmental > Aquatic > Freshwater > Lake | place: Spain...
ATAGTAGATGAATTATGCAAAGCAGAAATATTTTTACCCAATGCTTTTACACCCAATGGAGATGGTAAAAACGAAACGTATAAACCCATTTTAAAAACCAAAAACTTACTCCAATATGAACTAAAAATATATGATAGTTGGGGTACAGAAGTATTTACCACCACCGACCCAAACCAAACTTGGGATGCAAAAAACAACCTACAAGGAGTGTATGTGGTAACAGTAAATTACCAATATAAAAACTTTGCACCTAGCTTAGCAAAAGGAACGGTAACGGTGCTGAGGTAAGGGCTTCTGGCAACTAGCTGCTGGCTGCTGGCTTCTGGCTTCTGGCGGTCGTTGAGCGAAGTCGAAACGAGTTTGTCGAATTGTACATATATTTCCGAAGTAGTAGGGTTGGGATAAATTTTCACTTGAATTCCTAATGTGTTTTTAAGTGAATTAGCACTTGCTTTTGTGCTAATATATTGGTTACTTACTAAGTAATTTGCATCTTTAATCATTAAACTGTAAGTGGCATCTTTGTCTTCAGTTTTAATACTAGGTAGTTTACTTAATTCATCTACACTCCCACTACTAATCATTTTTCCATGTCCGTTACTATATTCCATCCAATAATATTGAAAAGGAGCTTGCCCACCTGCTAGTTTATTGGCATTGTCAATTTTTATTTCGTTGGTAGTGATTACTAATTCAGGCATTACAAAGTTAGGTACTAAGTATAATTTGTTAATGTTGGCTATGCTTTTTTCATTATACATCAACTTAATTTTATATGCGTTATACAATATTGCATTAGTTGGCATAGGTATAAATAGGGCAGTGGCTTTTTGAGCAGGATAATATTGCATTTCAATGGCAGTAATGGAGGTATTAAAAGTGCTGTCATTAGTTATGATTGCAGTGAAGCTTTTTGCTTCCAATCGGTCGCTGAGCGAAGCCGAAGCGTTAACTGTTGTGCTTGACGAAACATTGTCAGTTTTGGATGGTAGATTTTCACCTTGAGCCTGTCGAAGGGCGTAATCTCCTTCTATCCAAACACAGAGTTTGTCGCCCATTCCCATGAACTGATTTTGGATACGAAGCGAAGCAGTGGAGCTTGCCATGAGGTAGTTAGCAGGATAATAACCCAGCAAAACAGTTTTGTTTTTGGAATGGTCGCTGAGCGAATTTCGGGAGCTTTCAGAAGATGCGTTGTTCGTTTGAGAACGGTCGTTGAGCTTGTCGAAACGTTGTGCATAGATTGGCTGCGAAGTCAAACCCAATAAGCAACTGAATGCAAATACCAAACGCATGGGTTTGTATTTGCTTTTTGTTTTGTTAGTATTCATATTTATTAATTAAAATGAGACCACAAAACAATATATTAAATTCAAACACTTATAAACAATATTTGTGAAAAACTATTTAGTTGGTGTTTTTTTTTTGTGAGTGGATGTTTGATTTATTGAGATTTTTAAAGTTTTATGTGTGTTAATAACTTTTTATTTTGGTTATTTGATTGTTTTTTTATAACATTGAAAACAATTTTGATTATATGAAAAAGTACATTACTTTTCTTTTTATAATACTGAGCAATTACATACACGCTCAAAATAATTTGTTATCTAACGGTAGTTTTGAAGATTACTTATATTGTCCTAAATATGATGGAATTAGTAATATCCATGCAATGGACACAAATAGTAATTTAAAGAATTGGTTTGGATTAGGTGGATTTGGTGGTAATGGTGTTTATTTTAATAGTTGTGCAAATATTTTTAGTTGGGGTAAAAGTGTAGGTATACCACAAAATTTAATTGGAGTTCAGAACAGTAAAAGTGGTAATGGTTATATTGGGTTAACAATTGTTGTTGAAAATTTCGACTCAATTTATTCTAGTTTATCTTGCGATTATATAGGTTTAAACATAAAAAAGGTTCTCATTAGTAGATTGAATTATTGGGGAAGTTTTTATACTTCCGCTAGTGGATTAGACAATTATTCATATAAGATATCGCACCCTAAGGGCGATTTTGCAAGACAATATACAATTTCTAACATTGGTATGTATTTTGGAAATAAAGTTCCAGAATTACAAAATGGAAGAAGATTGGAACTACCTGCTCAAATTAATAATGACCCCAACAGGGTTTTAAGTGATACCAATAATTGGATGGAAATAAGCGGAAGTTTTGAAGCCAATGGAACAGAGCAATATTTGTTTATTGGTAATTTTACAGATAGCTCCAATACCAATTTTTATAATTCTTATGGTTACCCTGAGCCATGGATTAATAAAGAAGTTGTATCAAGCACCTACTACATAGACGATGTATCCCTTATCCCGCAAAATACTACCCATTATTACGATACTTTGTTATGCAATAATGTGTCTTTACAATTAGGCGCGGTGGCGCAAGCAGATAGTTTTGAATGGAACGATGGGAACAAAACAGATAAAATAAGAAGCTTTACAAATGCGGGTTTGGTATGGGTTAAAAGTTGGTTGTATGGGGGCACTGTGTATATGTGGGATAGTTTAAATATTATTTCCAATAACATAAACAGTGGTTTGCCAAAAGATACTTTTTTATGTAATGAACAAACGCAACTGAATATTAGCACAACCAATGCAAATGCTGGTGCTACTTATTTATGGAATAATGGAAGTACAGGGAAAAGTTTGGTATTGAATAATATAAATTGGGTAAATGGAAAAGCGCAGGTATGGTTAACAACTACTGCTAATTACTGCGTTCAAACAGATACGGTAACCATTTACCAAAAACCAGCTTTACAAATACCCATAAACGATACCACCACTTGCTTTGAAGATGTGCCACAAATACTGCTAGATGCAGGTGCGAACTTTAAAAGCTACCTTTGGTTACCAACTGGAGAAACCAGTAAAACTGTTTATAGCAACCAAGCACAAATTTATAAACTTACCGTAACCGATAGTTTTAATTGCAGTGCCAGTAAAAACATTGTAGTAGATGAATTATGTAAAGCAGAAATATTTTTACCGAATGCTTTTACACCCAATGGAGATGGTAAAAACGAAACCTATAAACCCATTTTAAAAACCAAGAATTTACTCCAATACCAACTAAAAATATATGATAGTTGGGGCACAGAAGTATTTTCCACCACAGACCCAAACCAAACTTGGGATGCAAAAAATAACCCACAAGGCGTATATGTGGTTATGGTTAATTATGAATACAAGGGCTTTGGACCAAGTGTGGCAAAAGGAACGGTAACGGTGCTGAGGTAAGGGCTTCTGGCAACTAGCTACTGGCTGCTGGCAAACCTTGAATGGGTTAAATACGCTAGCATTAGGTGAAGCACTATGAACACAAAAATTCAAATATTGAATATTATACATGAAAAAAATAAACACGAAATTCGAAAAACTTCTATTTACAAATAGTTATTGAGAGTTTTTTTTTGACTAAAAATTTCATTTTACAAACAAAAAAGATGAATTTGAAACATTATAAAATATTGAGAATAGATACAACAATATTATTTCTGAAAGTAAAAATCATACTTAATTTATGATTGGAGTCATAAATTCAAATAGCTGTAAAACACACCTTTGTTACCATAAATTATATAAAAACAAACATGAAAAAAATACTTGTAATCTTAACATTCGCATCAGTTTTATATGCATGCGGAGGAAGTAATTCAAAAACAGAAGCCAAAACTGATGAAGCTGTAGAGGCAACAACTGAAGCAACAGAAGCTAACACAAACCCGGACTACGACCCTAAAAGAGGTGAAGGAAAATTTACGGCTGAAAATGTAAAATTAGGAGCAACTGTAGATGCTACTATGGCAGCAAGTGGTGATAAAATTCAAAGTGTAAAATGCAGTGCTTGCCATAAACTAACCGATGAAAAATTAGTTGGTCCAGGTTGGGCAGGTGTTACTACTCGTAGAAATCCTGAATGGATTATGAACTTTATAACCAATCCTGATCCTATGATTGACAAAGATCCTGTAGTTCAAGCATCATTAGAGCTTTGTTTAGTGCGTATGCCAAATCAAAGTTTAACCGATGATGATGCAAGACATTTATTAGAATTTATGCGTAAAAATGACGGTGTTAAATAAATAAAAAAACAGTTACCCAATATGAAAAAAAACATAATAATTTTAAGTTCAGTTGTAGTTCTAGCCATGCTCTCGGTAGTAGGCTGCAAACCTAAAAACACAAGCAATGCAACCAGTGCCGATGCTGCTCAAAAAACATACGTAGCACCAGGAAAATACGATGAAGTTTACAACTTTGTTAGTGGTGGATTCAGTGGTCAAATGAGCTGTTACGGTATTCCGTCTGGTCGTTTGTTACGAGTAATTCCAGTATTTTCGGTAGATCCAGAAAAAGGTTGGGGATATAGTGAAGAAACCAAACCTATGTTAAATACATCGCATGGTTTTGTGCCTTGGGACGATTTACATCACGTACAACTTTCAAAAACCAATGGTGAAGTAGATGGAAAATGGGTATTTGGAAATGCAAACAATACGCCTCGTGTGGCTCGTATTGATTTAGCTACTTTCCGTACCCAAGAAATTATAGAATTACCTAATAGTGGCGGAAATCACTCATCGCCTTTTATTACAGAAAACACAGAGTATGTAGTAGCTGGTACACGTTTTAGTGTTCCAATGGATGATGCAAATGGCGATGTGCCAATCAATACTTATAAAGAGAATTTCAAAGGAACTTTGAGTTTTATTAGTGTTGGAAAAGAAGATGGCAAAATGGATATTGCTTTCCAAATAGAATGCCCTGGTGTAAACTTCGATTTAAGTAGAGCGGGTAAAGGCGTTTCTCATGGCTGGTTCTTCTTTTCGTGCTACAATACAGAACAAGCAAATTCATTGTTAGAAGTAAATGCTTCGCAAAAAGACAAAGATTTTGTAATGGCAGTAAACTGGAAAAAAGCAGAAGAATATATGAAAGCTGGCAAAGGAAAAAAACAAGCTGTAAAATATGCTCATAACACATATAGCGAAAAAACGCATACTGCTACTTCTGAAATAAAAACTGAAGTTTTAGTATTAAGTGCTAAGGAATTAAAAGACATTTGTTACTTTATTCCTTGTCCTAAATCGCCACACGGTTGCGATGTTTCTCCAACAGGTGAATTCATTGTTGCTAGTGGTAAATTAGCTGCTGTTATTCCTGTTTTTAGTTTCGATAAAATTCAAAAAGCAATTGCTGCAAAAAGCTATGATGGCGAATTTGATGGAATTCCAGTTATTAAATACGAATCGGCTTTACAAGGCGAAGTTAAAAAACCAGGCTTAGGTCCTTTACATACCGAATTTGATGACAATGGTAATGCTTACACTTCTATGTTTGTATCATCGGAAGTAGTAAAATGGAGCTTAAAAGATTTAACAGTTTTAGACAGACAACCAACTTTTTATTCTATTGGACATTTATGTGTAGTTGGTGGCGATACTAAAAAACCAACAGGAAAATACTTAATTGCTTATAATAAAATTACCAAAGATAGGTATTTACCTACTGGTCCTGAGTTATCGCAAAGCGCACAATTATTCGACATCAGTGGAGATAAAATGAAGTTATTATTAGATTTCCCAACCATTGGCGAACCACATTACGCACAAGCATGTTTGGCTAGTTTAATCAAAGATAAATCGGTAAAAATGTTTAAGATTGAAGAAAACAGCCATCCTTATGTAGCAAAAGGTGAAAAAGAAACTAAAGTAGTAAGAGAAGGAAACAAAGTGCATGTTTACATGACAGCAATTCGCTCACATTTAGCTCCAGATAATATTGAAGGAATTAAGCTAGGTGATGAAGTATATTTCCACGTTACTAACTTAGAACAAGATTGGGATGTGCCACATGGTTTTGCTATTAAAGGTGCTGCCAATGCTGAGTTATTAATTATGCCAGGAGAAACACAAACTTTAAAATGGATTCCTACCAAAGTTGGTATTTCACCCATGTATTGTACCGATTTTTGTAGTGCTTTACACCAAGAAATGCAAGGTTATATTCGCGTATCGCCAGCATCAAGTAAAGTTCCTATTAGCTTTAGTTTAGGTGCTAAGTAAATAGATTATAGTCATTAGTTTTTTTGTTAAATAGAAAAACTAATGACTATTATAGTTAGTATTGATTTCTAGAGCTGCTCACTAATTATAAAAAAGTAATAATTCCAAACAAATAAAAAGAACAAAAAAATGAAAAAAATTATAATAGCTGTAATATTTGCAGCAATATTTAAAACAAGTTTTTCACAAGTTAAACTAACAAGTGCTAATAAATTTCAAATAGGATACAATGTTTACACACCATTTTTTATTGGCAGTTATGCTAGCCAAGGTGCGAACAATGGTCGTTGGGCACTTGAATATTATGATGCGGCAGGAGGATTAAATTTTTGGAGACCTTGGCCAAATACAAATTCTGGTGATGGCTTTCTTTTTCTAAAGGATAACGGAAATGTTGGTATTGGTATGACTAATCCATCATATAAACTTGATGTAAATGGTATAGTAAGGGCTACTAATATTTCGGTTACAAGTGATGAGAGATTAAAAACTAATATTACTCCTTTAAAGGAAAACATTAGTAAATTGATTTTATTAAATGGGAAAATGTACAATAAAGCATTATTGGCGAAGTATCCTATACAAAACTATGTAGAAAAAGATTCTATAAAAGTTTTAACCAATTTAGCACAAAATGAAAAAGAGACAGTTCCATTAGGTACTAAAGAGTTTGGATTTATTGCACAAGAATTACTAAAAGTTTATCCTGAATTAGTATCACAAGATAATGAAGGAATATACTCAGTAAATTACATAGGTTTAATACCTGTATTAGTAGAGGCTTTTAAGGAGCAACAAAATAATATTTCGCAATTGACTAATCAAATAAATTCATGTTGTAATACATCACAATTATTAGGCAAAGCCAACAACATTGATAACAATGAAAAAGGTAATTCTAATAACAAATCCATATTATTACAAAACACTCCAAATCCTTTTGGAAGCAATACTGAAATAGGATTAGTAATACCAAGCACGGCTCAAAAAGCAATTCTTAATATTTATGATATGCAAGGAATTGAAATTAAAAGCCATGTGCTAAATGAACGTGGTCAACAAACCTTTATTCTAGAAGGTAATTCGTTAAAAGCAGGTATGTACTTATACTCTCTTATAGTTGACAATACAGAAATAGATACCAAAAGAATGATTTTAACTAAATAATAAAATGAAAACTTTATTTACAATTTTTATATTATTTCCTATTTTTATATATTCTCAAAACAACGAAAATAGTAGTGTTTTTTTAACAATAAGTAACGAGAGCAAGTTGAATGTAATAATAAATCATACAAATTTAAAAGCTGATAATTATACTAAATTAGATTCAATTTTAAATATATCAAATTTTATTTCTATTGAAAAAGCTATTGATTTTAAGACAGGAATAGAGAAACTGGACAATTGGTATATTATCAAACATAATGGAAATTCTAAGGAATTCAGAAACAATTTAATTGAATTGAATGACAATTATTTATTAGATATTGAATTAGCACCAAAAGTACTAAATTTGGCATCTTCTAATGACTACTTTGAAGTTAATTCAAGTCCATTATTAGAAAACAGAGCATTGAACCTAATTATTGCAAATAAGGCTTGGGATATTAGAAAAAACAACACTGCGATAATAGCAGTTTCTGGTGAGTCAGAGTATCAGGGACATGAAGATTTGATTAGCAATGTAAATTATCAAGAATATATTTACTCATCATCACCTTATTCATTTCATGGAACAGCGGTTGCAGGATGCGCGGGAGGTGTGACTAATAATAATTTAGGACTTGCTTCTGCTGGTTATAACCCTAAAGTTTTATTATATAGTTCGTCATTAGATAACCAAATGAGTAAACTTATTGATGCTATAAATAGAGGTGCAAAGATTGTTACAATTAGCCAAGGATCCCTTGATTATAATTCATACTACCAATCAATTATTGACTATGGTTATAATTTAGGTGTAACATTTGTTGCTGGGGCAGGTAATGGTCCAAGTTGGGAGAACCAATTCTTATTATATAATTCCACTTGTGATAAAGACAATTTTGGTGATAATCTTTCTTTACCAGGTAGTGGTGAATGTTTAGTTTACCCAGCATCATTTAACCATGTAATTTCGGTAACTTCAGTTTCACATTCAAATATGTATGGAGTTCCTGTTTATTTAAATATACCATCAGCTAATCTTTTAGGTTATTATAATTACTTGTGGAAAGATGTTCACGAGCAATTTACAGGAAATGCTGCATCTTCACATAATCATAATTCTAAAATTGACATTTGTGCTCCAGGTTATTCTGTACCTGCTTTGTATTATGATATAAATAATAAATATACTAATGTTTGGGGGACTTCATTTGCCGCTCCAATGGTTGCATCAGCCATTTCATTAATATTAAGTGTTAATCCTTGTCTCACACCTGATGATATAGAATTTATAATAAAAACAACAGCTTTTAATATTTATTCAATCACTGAAAATCAGAGTTATATTGGTAAACTAGGAGCAGGTAGATTAGACTTATTTGCAGCTATCAATTTGGCTCAAACTTACAAAGCAAACTACATACAAAATATTAGTTTTAGTTTAACAAATCAAATTATAAAGGGTCATACTATAATAGTTGGAAGTTCGGTAACTTCTTCAACACCTGTAGGTGCTGTAACCATACTTAGTGGTGCTGATATTACTTTTAACTCAAGACAATATATTGAACTTAAACCAGGTTTTGAAGCACAACAAAATAGCACTTTCTATTTAAATGTTGATGAGAATTTTATTCCTTGTCCATAATATAATTTTACTATGAAAAAACACATCATAATCATAACTCTATTTATACTAATATCTCATAAATTTGTTATTGCTCAAAACTGGTTTACTGGTTCTAGTTGGAACTATCGTTATGATCGAACAACTAGCTATATTCAATATGTAAATTTGGGTTCTTGTATATCACAAAGCGATACTGTAATAGAAAACAAATTGTTTTCTATTATAAAATCTAATACTAATACAATTGATTATTTGTATGAAAGCAATAAAGTAGTTTACTATTTCAAAAAACAACAAATTTTAAAACTTTTTGATTTCTCAAAATCTGCGAATGATTCTTTTCTAATTGACATGTATTTTTCAAGTACTACTTCTGATACTATAATAAAAAATGTTTTAGTTAAGGTAAAAGAGACTAATTTTTTAAAAAACATTTCTAATACAGATTCTTTAAAAAGCTTTAGGATTGCAATTCTATCTGATAATGTTAGAGGCTTTATAGGAAATAATAACATTCCTTTTGATGTACCAACAGCAATTACAGAAAAATTGATTTTAGCCAAATTAGCCAATTACTATAAAATAAGTTTAACAGAATTGTGTAATCAAACAATTAATTTAGGCATGGATTCAAAACCAATTTTATCATGTTATAAAAATGAAACAACTGGCTTTATGTATAAAGATTCTTTGTATATTTTAAAGAATTTACCCTGTGATTATAGTAGTGGAATGAATGAATTAATGGCTGGCAACCATACCATTTCCTTATTCCCTAACCCTTCCAAAAACATATTAAATATTCAAGCAGATGAAAAAAAATTAAAAAGTATAATTAATATTCAAATAGTAAATGCAAATGGTCAAAATTTTGCTGCAAAAACTAAAAATTCACAAATAGATATTAGCCAATTAACACAAGGTCTTTATTTCTTAATAGTTAATACAGAAAATGGAAATTATAAATTGAGTTTTGTAAAAGAATAAGAGCAATTAGAATTACAACTACCTAAAAGTTTCTAGTAATACAGACATTTAAATTACACAAAGAATTCAATTTTTATAGTAGCTTATAATTTGTAAAATATTTGGCTTTTTACTATTAATATTACAATGTCGTTTACTTAAGGAAAATACATTTCGACATCGCTCAGTGTCTGCGGTCGTTGAGCGAAACAAAAATAAATTAGAATAAAAAAGATTAAGTAAACGCATTGATTCATATTACCAAACTCATTTATAAATACATACATAAAGACTGAATCTGAGTATATAAAACCTACTTTTTTTCGCAAGAAAAAGTTGCATTAATGAATTGATTTTTGCAAACACTCATCCATTTATTCAAAACACATTCAATTTTCAATTACCATGAAATTAACAACATTACAGCGCATGCTATTATTTGTAGCTGCTGCACTTTTAGGTTCATCTATTTTTGTTGCCATTTGGCGCATAGAATTAGAAGCACCGCAATATCCTGAAGGCTTAAATTTATTAATTTATGCCAACAAATTAGGAGGAAATGTAGATATTATAAATGGTTTGAACCATTATATTGGTATGCAAACTTTACATGCCGAAAACTTTATAGAGTTTACTATTTTGCCTTATATCATTGGTTTTTTTGCAGCATTTACTTTGCTTGCAGCCATACTTGCAAACAAAAAAGTAGCAAATATTTTATTCTTTTCATTTGTAGCTTTTGGAATTATAGCCATGATTGATTTTTACAGATGGAATTATAATTACGGACATAATTTAGATCCAAATGCAGCCATTATAGTACCTGGAATGGCTTATCAACCGCCATTGATTGGCTACAAGCAATTATTGAACTTTGGTGCATTTTCAACTCCCGATATTGGTGGTTGGTTTTTTATAGCAGCAGGTTTATTAATGCTTACTGTATTTGCAATAGGAACAAAATTTTGGGCTAAAAAATTTAACAAAAATGTTGCTTCATTAGTAGTTTTTGGATTTATATCTATGCTTACTTCTTGCTCAGCAGATGGACCAAAACAACCAAAATTAAACAATACCAATTGCGATTTTTGTAAAATGACCATTGCCAACGAAAAATTTATAGCACAATGTGCAACCGACAAAGGCCGGGTTTATTACTTTGACGACATTAGTTGCATGGTTCGTTTTAAAAGTGAAAATACTGCTTTTTCAATAGCAAATTTTTATATTGCCGACTTTAATAACCCATCAAAATATTTAAAAGTTAGCGAAGCAATTTTGTTTAAAAACGAAGAAATAAAAAGCCCAATGGGTGGCAATATCATTGCATTTTCAAAGCAAACAGATGCAGATGAATTTTTACAAAAACGTGCTGCAACAAAAGTTTCATGGGAAGAGTTAAACAAGTAATTTATAAAATAAAAAGGCAAACAATGCTAAGTTTATTTAGCATTGTTTTTGCGTTTATAGCCAATGGTAAAACCATTACTGTTGGTCAAAATAAACAGTGTAAAACTATTCATCAAGCCATAAAAATTGCAGCAACTTTCGATACCATAGAAATACATAAAGGCTTATACAAAGAAGGAAATATTATAGTTAACAAATCGCTGTACATAAAAGGAATTAACAAGCCTGTTTTAGATGGAGAAAAAAAATTTGAAATTCTTTCGATAAAGTCGAATTACACCACCATTGATGGTTTAGTAGTTCAACATTCGGGCTATGCTACGCTCGATGATCCGGGTGGAATAAAGGTGTACGATGCGCACCATGTTAACATTATAAACAATACACTTTCCGATAATTTTTTCGGAATTTATATTCAATACGGACAACATTGTATTGTTAAAAATAACAATATTGAAGCATTTGGAATAGAAGAACAACAAATAGGAAATGGCATTCATTGTTGGAAAAGTGATAGCCTGCAAATTACTGGAAATAAAATAACAGGACACCGAGATGGAATATATTTTGAGTTTGTAAAAGGTTCTATTATTTGGCGTAATATTTCATTCAAAAACATTCGTTATGGCTTGCATTTTATGTTCTCGAACGATGATGCATATATAGGCAATATATTTAAAAACAATGGCGCTGGAGTATCGGTAATGTTTACCAAAAATGTAAAAATGTTTAACAATTATTTTATTGATAATTGGGGCGATGCAGCTTATGGATTATTGCTAAAAGAAATATCAGATAGTTATATTTTCAATAACCGATTTCTATCAAACACTTCGGGAATTTATATGGAAGGAACAAGCCGAATAAAAGTAGAAAACAATAGTTTTAACAACAACGGTTGGGGAATGAAAATACAAGCAAGTTGCATGGAAAATAACATCATCAACAACAATTTTAAAAACAACACCTTCGATGTAAGTACCAATGGTTCTTTGGTGCTGAACGTTTTTAACAAAAACTATTGGGACAAATACGAAGGCTATGATTTAAATAAGGACAATATTGGCGATATAGCTTATCATCCTTTGAGTTTGTTTTCTATTATTGTTGAAAATAATGCAGCTGTAATGTTGTTGTATCAAAGTTTTTTCGCCTTGCTTTTAGATAAATCGGAAAAGGTAATACCAAGTTTAACACCTACTAATTTTATAGATGAACAACCATTAATGCACCCAATTTCACTATGATATCAATTCAAAATATTTCGAAAAAATTTGGTAAACTAACAGTTTTAGATGGCGCTTCGGCTCAATTTAATAAAGGTGAATGTATTGCTTTAATTGGTCCAAATGGCTGCGGAAAAACTACTTTAATAAAAAGTATTTTAGGAATGGTGGTTCCCAATGCTGGCGATATTTTATTCAATGGTGTTTCAATAAAAAACGAGTTTTTATATAGAAACAATATTGGTTACATGCCACAAATAGGCCGCTATCCCGAAAACATGAGCATTGGCCAAGTAATTGACATGATAAAAAATATTAGAAATTACAACAGCCAATTAGATGAAGAGTTATTAGATTTATACAAAATAAAAGACCTTTTGAACAAAAAAATGAGAACGCTTTCGGGCGGAACTACTCAAAAAATTAGTGCAACTATTGCATTTTTATTTAACCCCGATGTGTTGATTTTAGATGAACCTACAGCAGGTTTAGATCCATTAGCAGCCGAAATTTTAAAAGAAAAAATTATAAAGGAAAAACAAAAAGGCAAACTCATTATTATTACTTCGCATTTACTAAGTGAATTAGATGAGTTAGTAACGCAAGTGGTTTTTATGCAAGATGGAAAAATTAAGTTTCATAAAAACACCGAAGAATTAAAAACCGATACACAAATGCCAACTATTGCCAAGGCAATTACACATATTTTAAAAGCTACCGCGCATGAATAGATTGATAAAATTTGTAGTGCTCGACATTATAAAGAACAGAACAATTTTGGGTTATACTTTGCTTTTAGCAATTTTTAGTTGGAGTGTTTTTGGCTTAGAAGACAACGCTACCAAAGGCGTTTTGACTTTGTTAAACATTATGCTACTGATAGTGCCATTGGTAAGCATAATTTTCTCCACTATTTATATTTACAATAGTTCCGAATTTATAGATTTAATGGTGAGCCAGCCGGTAAAAAGAAATAAAATTTGGACCAGTTTATTTATTGGTTTAAGCATTTCACAAATATTGGCTTTTGTAGTTGGAGTAGGCATTCCGTTGTTATTATTTGCTCCACTAAACATTGCATTAAGTATGATTTTAGTTGGCTGTATGGTGAGTATTATTTTTATTGCAATTGCTTTTTTAGCTTGCGCAATTACCCACGACAAATCGAAAGGAATTGGTGTTTCTATAATGCTTTGGTTATATTTTGCATTGCTTTTTGACGGACTGGTTTTGTTCCTTTTGTTTCAATTTGCCGACTATCCAATTGAACATTTTATGATAGGAATTACCCTGCTAAGTCCAATTGACATGGTACGAATACTGATACTTTTACAGTTAAATGTATCGGCATTATTGGGTCATACAGGAGCCATTTTTACTGATTTTTTCGGTACTGTATTTGGAACTTTTATTGCTACATTTGTACTTTGTCTTTGGGCAATTATTCCATTTTATTTATCTTTACGCCTGTTTAATAAAAAAGACCTATAACATATGACGAATATTGAGATTTTAGTCAATCAAATTAAGGAAAAATACGAGAAATTAGGCGAAAATCCTGAAACTTATTTAAAAGGATTACTGCAAGCAAAACCAATCAACTATTGGGATTATATAGAAGTTGACACCTTATTATCGCTTCAAAAACCTCGCACAAATTTCAAAGACGAGGAGATTTTTATCATGTATCATCAAGTAACAGAATTGTTTTTAAAATTGATGTTACATGAAGTAAAACAAGTAGCAACTGAAGCGGTTTATACTGAAGAATTTTTGATAAATAAATTTACCCGAATTATTCGTTATACTCAAATGTTAATTAACTCTTTCGATATCATGAAAGATGGAATGAGCTACGATGATTATAATATTTTTAGAGCAACTTTAGCACCAGCAAGTGGTTTTCAAAGTGCACAATTTAGGTTCATTGAATTGCATTGTACTGGGCTCGAAAATTTGATGAATGAAGCTGGCAGAGAACGATTAAGTGCTAATCCAAACATAGAAGAATATTTTGAACATATTTATTGGAGAGATGCAGGGTTGAACAGAACAACTGGAAAAAAAACATTAACACTTACTTTGTTTGAGGAAAAATATTTACATCAATTTATAAGTTTAGCTACTGCTATGAAAGGCAAAACCATTGCTGATAGATTGAACGAATTACCTAACAAATCGGAAGCACTATTAGCTATGCTTAAAGAGTTCGATCATTTGTACAATGTTGCATGGCCAAAGGTTCATTTAAACACAGCTAAACATTACTTAGACAGCAAAAACGAAAATCAGCAAGCTACAGGCGGTTCTGAATGGAAAAAATATTTGATGCCTAAATTCCAACAGCGAAAATTTTTCCCAAGTATTTGGAGCAATGAAGAAAAAGAAAATTGGGGTGGAAACGCTTAAAAAATGGACGATTTAAATAAAGATA
>Ga0247839_1005713_pt1 | contig 14891 bp, 12 predicted proteins | sample LaCruzMarch2015__6_FD_192405 | JGI IMG/M metagenome (GOLD analysis project Ga0247839, IMG submission 192405) | Freshwater microbial communities from meromictic Lake La Cruz, Castile-La Mancha, Spain - LaCruzMarch2015_16m | ecosystem: Environmental > Aquatic > Freshwater > Lake | place: Spain...
TCCTTGCACAGGACGCCGATGGCAACCCCTACGACGCGATCAACAACCGTTCCAGCCGTCAACAGGAGACCGGGGGCGGGACCCTGCAGGCCACCTTGCTGCAGGACCTGTTCGGCCTCAGCAATCAATTCATCCTGGGGGTGAGCTATTTTACCGGTGACGTCAGTTTCGACGCCGATGTGGAGATTGCCCGACTGCTTGCCAACCGCGGTACCCAGGGTGCCGGCATCCTGGAGGCAGAGGGAGTGACCCGGCTCGATGCCACGACCAACAGCAGCTCCGTCTTTTTCAGCAACAGCCTGAACATTACAGAAGCCCTGACCCTCACCGTGGCCGGACGCTACAACGACACCGAGGTCAAAAACGCGGATCAGACCGGGGACCGGCCGGATTTGAACGGGACCAGTACCTTCTCGCGCTTCAATCCCGCCGCCGGCCTGACCTTCCAGGCCGCTCCCGGGCTCAACCTCTACGGCGGCTACAGCGAATCCTCACGCGCCCCGACCCCGGTGGAGCTGGCCTGTGCCGACCCGCAGAACGAGTGCCGCCTGCCCAATGCGTTCCTCGCCGACCCGCCACTGGACCAGGTGGTCGCCCGGACCTTCGAACTGGGCGTCCGCGGAGACCTGGCCCTGAGCGTCCCGGTCACCTACCAACTGGGCCTGTTCCGGACCGTCAACGCGGATGACATCCTGTTTCAGGCCGGGGGCGCCAGCGGCAACCGGGGTTTCTTCGACAACATCGGCGATACCCGGCGCCAAGGTCTGGAACTGACCCTGAGCGGTGCCATTGAGGCGGTGACCTGGTTCTTGAATTACACCTACCTGCAGGCCAGCTTTCAGGACAACTTCTACTCTCACAGTCCCAACCACCCGACGGCCAACGACGAAGGGAACATCTACGTGGAATCCGGCGACCGTCTACCGGGGATCCCCGCGAACAACTTCAAGACCGGCTTGGACTGGCAGATCACCCCCAAACTCAGCGCCGGACTGACGGTCATCTATCAATCCGGACAATACTACCGAGGGGACGAATCCAACCAGTTGCCGAAAATCCCCGGATATGCCATGGTTAATCTGCGCGGGGAGTATCGTGTCACCGACCGTTTTGCGATCCTGGCCAAGGTCGCCAATCTGTTCGACACGGAGTATTCAAGTTTTGGACTCCTGGGACAGGCGGACGAAGTCTTGGGCGACGCGTACCTCGATCCGCGCTTCGAAGGACCAGGTGCGCCCTTGGGCGGCTGGATTGGTCTACGCATGGCCCTCTGAACCCGGCCGTCCAGACACGGCCAAGCCCTCGCTGCGGCGAGATCATTGATCTGCACAAGGAGTTCGACATGAAACGATTGATGCTTTGCGTATCAGTGGCAGCGGCCCTGGCATCCGCCCAGGCAGCGGCCGGCCCCATCGCCGACGCGGCCGCGCGGACCCAGGTCTCGTTCACCACCTGTATGGACCTGGTCGCCGAACAGATCGGCGCCGCCATCGCCAGCGTGGAGTTCGAGTCCCGCCAGGGCGACCCGACCTACGAGTTCATTGTCAACGCGCAGGGCGCCACCTATTACGTGGGATGCAGCGGGCATACCGGCCTGGTATCCCAGGTAGACGTCGTGGTCCAGGCCGACGACCCGCGCTGGAGCGCGGTCGCCAAGATAACCGAGGAGCAGGCAACTGCCCTCGCGACCGGCCTTTATCCGGGCGAGGTGGAGGGGATCAAACGGCTGCTGTTGGCGTCCGGTGGAGCCGCCTTTGAAGTGGATATCGAAATCCCCGGCGGCAATGGCGAGTTCAATGTCTATGTCGACGCGGCGGACGGCCGCATTGGTCCGGTCAACCAAGAGTATTGGGAGATCGGCGAGACCATGCCGGGCAATAAGAACTGAACCCCGCCGATTTTCCGTGCCGCCGCTGGGCCGCCCTTGGCGGCGGCCCACGCGGCCGGCGCGTTCTCGGTGGTCAGCGTCTAACCTCCGCTAGTCGCATTTCTGTTGTGCCGAGGGTGCCGCGTGTCGTACTGTCGACATCCGGGTGAATAACCCCATGAAGACAACACCCCCGCGCCTCATCGCAGAGCGACGGGGGGTCGGTGGACCGCTGCGGCGGCCCAACTACCGCTGGAGGACAACGCCTTGGGTACCCTATCCCTCACGGCCGGCACGGCCGATCATGTATCGCGTGTGCGCGGCGTGCTTGCCGGCAACGACCTCACAAGTCCTGGTCTTGACACGGTGACCCTGGCCTCCTGGCAGCGCTGCTACCGTGACCATGGACTCGACCCGGGCGCCGCCCCCGACCCGGTGATCATCCCGCGCGCCGACCTGCGTGACCGGCAGGAACGCTACGGGCGGCTGCTCGAAATCGCCCGCCCCGAGATGACCAACCTTTATCAGCAATTGGCCGGCTCCGGCCACGCCATCATGCTGACCGACCGGGACGGGGTTCTGCTCAACTACATCGGCGATCCGATCTTTACCGACACCGCCGCGGCGGTCGGCATCAAGACCGGGGCGGTGTGGAGCGAAGCGGTGCAGGGTACCAATGGCATGGGCACCTGCCTCATCGAGCGCAAGCCGCTGGTGATCCACAAGTCCGCACACTTCTTTACACGCAACGCCAGGCTCACCTGCGCCGCCGCGCCGATCTTCGACCCCAACGGCAATGTCCTGGCCATCCTCGACGCCTCCAGCGAGGCGACCCTGGCCCAGCAGCACACCATGGTGCTGCTCAATATGTCCGCCCAGGTGGTCGAGAACCGGGTCTTCTTCTGCGGCATGCGCGAAGCCTATATCTTCCGCTGTCACAGCCGCGCCGAGTTCATCGGCACCCTGGGGGAAGGGCTGATCGCCTTCACACCGGACGGGCGCATCCTGGCGGTCAACCGCAGCGCCATGTTCCAACTGGAGATCAAGGGGCCGGAACAGATCGTCGGACGCGCGCTTTCCGACCTCTTCTCCATGTCCCTGCCGATGCTGCTCAAGCGCGCCCACAGCGGACCCGCCTTCCCCATCCACGAGACCCGTTGCGAACGGCGTTTCTTCGCCAAGATCCAGGCCCCGGAGCATACCGGTCGACCCGCCCTGACTCCAGCGCTGCGCCCCCACCCGACGTCCGCTGCGCCCGCCCTGCCGCTGAGCCCCGGCCCCTTCGAAGCCATGCACTTCGGCGACCCGCGGATGCAACGCAACGTCGCAACCATCAAGAAGGTGCTGGATCGCGACATCCCCTGCATGTTGTTCGGGGAGACCGGCGTCGGCAAGGACGTCTTTGCGCGCGCCATCCACCAGGCCAGCCCGCGCCGGGACAAGCCCTTCGTGGCGCTCAACTGCGCCTCGCTCCCCGAGTCGCTGATCGAGAGCGAACTGTTCGGCTACAAGTCCGGCGCCTTCACCGGCGCCAACCGCGAGGGCAGCCGCGGCAAGATCGTCCAGGCCGACGGCGGCACCCTGTTCCTGGACGAGATCGGCGACATGCCGGTCCAACTCCAGGCCCGGCTGCTGCGCGTCTTGGAGGACCGCATGGTCGTCCCTTTAGGCGGCGACAAGCCGATCCCCGTCTCCATCCAACTCATCAGCGCGACGCACCGTGACATCGGCGCCCTGATCAGCACCGGCCTGTTCCGCGAAGACCTTTATTACCGTATCCACGGCATCTCCATCACCATCCCCCCCTTGCGCGAGCGCACCGACCGGCGCGAACTGATCCTCAAGGTCGCCCAAGAGCAGGTCGGTCCGGCCATAACGCTCGACTGGGAACCCGCGGCCATGGAGCGGCTGATCAACTATCCCTGGCCCGGCAACCTGCGGCAACTGCGTAACGTCTTGCGGGCGGTCACCGCGCTCTGTGACGACAACCGTATCACCCTCAACGACCTGCCCGACGAGGTCCGCCATCCGCCGCGGGCGGTCGACGCCCCCGCCGTGGCGGACGAGGCATTTAATGCGTTGGGCCTGGCCGAGCGCGACGCCCTGCTGCGGATGCTCCAAGATCTGCACTGGAACGTCAGCCTGGTCGCCAAGAACCTGGGGCTGAGCCGCAACACACTGTATCGGCGGATGAAGCGGTATGGGATCAATCCGGCGCGGTGAGATTGGACAGAAAGATAAGCGGCGAGGCATTTTCGACGCATGGCAGAACGTCGGATGGGAAGAGCGTGCGCATCGCAAAGCGGCCAGGTTTATGACCAAGGCCAACGCGCCGTGGGCGCGGGGTGCCGTTGCGCCGAGCTGAGCCGAATAGGGCCTATAATCGGCTCATGTGGATCTGGCAACGGCCTGACTGGCCGACCTTCAGTTTTGATGCGAGCCGCCTGGCTTCGGCCGTCGCCGAGTATCGGTGTCGGGCCGGGGCACTCGCGGGTGCCGTGTCGCGATTGGCTATCGACGATCGCTGGGAAGCCCTGGTGGACCTGCTCGTTTCCGAGGCAATCAAGACCAGTGCCATCGAAGGCGAGCAATTGGATCGTGCGTCGGTACGCTCCTCAATCAAAGCCTACATCGGACTGACTCCAAAAGACACCCTGTCCCGGGACCCGCGGGCCGACGGGATCGCGGCCCTCATGGTCTCCGTCCGCGACAACGTTGCCCGGCCGCTGGACGCCGCTTTGCTCGGAATCTGGCAGACCATGGTGATCCCGGAGCGACCGTCCCATGCATTGGAGCGGGGCGTCTTTCGTCGCGGCGACGCGCCGATGCTGATCGTCTCCGGTTACATCGGCAAACAGCGGGTCCATTACGAAGCACCACCGTCATCACAGGTGCCGCAGGAGATGGCCCGATTTTTGGCTTGGTACAACGCGACCGACCCTGCCATCAACAAGAACCCGCTTCCCGGACCGCTGCGAGCCGGCATTGCGCATCTGTGGTTTGAATCGATCCATCCGTTCGACGACGGCAACGGCCGAGTCGGGCGGGCTATCGCCGATCACGCCATTGCCCAAGACCTCGGGTACCCGCCACTGTCGAGCCTCGCCACCTGCATCGAGGCTGACAAGAAGACCTACTATGCGCTGTTGGAGCGCAGCCAGCGTGCGGGGCTTCAGATCGATGACTGGCTCACCTGGTTCGTCGCAACGGTAGTCAAGGCCCAAGATATCGCCCGCACGCAGATCGACTTCGTCGTCGAGAAGGCGCGCTATTTCGACCGATTTCGGGATTGTCTCAACGCCCGTCACCAAAAAGCGATTGCCCGGATGTTCGCCGCGGGCCCGGCCGGGTTCGAGGGCGGCATGACGGCCGGGAAGTATATCGGCATCACCGGCTGCTCAAAGGCGACCGCGACGCGCGACCTGGCGGCCCTGGTTCAGCTCGGCGCCTTGATCAGTCTGCCCGGCGGCGGGCGCAGTGCCCGCTACGGGCTGGCGCGGGTATCGGTGCAGATCCTCGAATGACGGGTGGTACCGGATAGCCAATGACGGTGCGCGATAGCATCAGCAGGCCATCGACATGGGTGGCAATCGCCGCGGCGCGCAGGAACCTCCATTGGGGACCGATATCAAACACACCATCCAGAGTTTCATGCAGGGGCGCGCGCCAAGGTGCGTCGGGGTCGCGGGCGGGCCTTGATCATCGTTCCGGCCAGCGACGGCCTGTCCGCAACTGGAGGTCGAGGCTTTAGCCGGTGGAGATTCCCGAGATCTCAAAGAAAAACAGTGGTGCCTGCGCGCCGGACCGGCTAAAGCCTCGACCTCCAGTCGCCGGAACGATGACCAAGGCCCGCGGGCGTTATCGCCGACGATGAACGCGATGGGCTGGGCCGCCTCCTTCAGTCCGGCCAGGCGGTCTGCCCAATCGGGTATCCGGGCGTGCGTCGCGGGGTCGTTGGCATCGACCACCAGCGCGATAAAATCGCCGGGACGCAGGCGCGTGTCGATCCAAGGTTCGAGCCCGGCCGGATCATCCCGGCCGGTGCGAAAACAGTCGCTATCCCAGCCGGTCATGTGACTGGCGGCGTCCCAGGATGCCTTGGCCCGGACACGCAAGGCAGCGATCACCACATCCGCTTCCGGACCCAGTGCGATGCACGCCTGTGCTGGCTTCATCCAAGGGTCCCAGAGTCGCGAACCAAGCCTCCATCCTGGTCCGCGCTGCGGGTGGCAACGGGGCCGCCAAGGCTGATTCATTGCTCATGCCGGCCAGGCCGCGGTCACCTTCAGAATGGCCCCGTCGCGAAGGCTTGCAGAACCTGACGGCGCTGCATGGGCGGATACTCCGGGGTCGTGTTGTCAAATCGGCCGGATGGCATGGGCGGGTTGATGTCTGAATGATTCAGAGGCCGATCAGCCGTGCTCCCGCACCAGCGGGCCGAACCGGTGCCACCGCGCCTCGGCAGCGATGCCCGCCCATGCTGAAGTGTTGGCAATCGTTCCGGCTAACGGCTATGGGGCGCCCGCGCCACCCCGAAACATGAAAGTTCTCTCGATCACTGTCGCCACTGCCGGCGTGCGAGGCTACGTAGTCAGGGCTTCCAGCCCTGACTGTTCCACCCCCGACGCCGCCAGCTCAGGATGGCCTGACTACGCACTTTCACGGTAAAGCGATCACCCGGATTGATCCACAGATGTCACAGATGTACACAGATGAAGAAAGGTATCTGTGTTCATCTATGAACGTCTGTGGATGCCCTTTACGCCCTGGCGTCACGACGGAAGCCGGCTGGGACGACGACCAATGCCTCCCTGGAGGTCACATGGTCGATCATGGGTGAAGACTGGACCTCCCCGGCCAGTTCCTATCCCACTCTCCTACCAGTGTCAGGCTCAGGATCCGCCGCCGCGTAGCCCAGTCGGCGGGGTGAACCATGACGACGTTCTCCCGATCGGTGTATCTTGCCTATCCAGATATTTGGCCCAGCATCCCCGCAAGCTCTTCTCTAGTTAGCTCGCCTTTTTTGGGGATCACTTCAAATATCCTCACTGTGTAGCGGCTCCAATAAAGTTCTTTTCCCGTAGGGCGGAGGGTAAATGCATTATGCGGAAAAGGAAAGATTTTCGCTGCATTATCATACACCGATTCTGGGTAGCAGATATGGTCATCGGCGATCAGGTATCTGACTCCGATATTTCCAATAATAGGGTAGAATACAGACGAACATATCATATTTCCGCAGGTATCCCGAACCTTGATGAAATGGGTAATACGAAGTCCGTGCTTAAGAATTACTTGCTTAAGAAAGTTGTGATTCTCGAATAAAAAGAAAAGGACGGTCGCGGGTATTTCTCCAAGAGCATCTGAGGTAATCCGAAGCTTAAGTAAATAAATCGTAGGCTGTGAGGGTGCGCTCGCAGGGAAATCAGCGTATTCCGGATTTACTCGATAAAAAACCTGCGCTTTATCTCGGAGTGAAAGCGCGTATTTCTCCATGATCCGAACCGTTGTTATTGGGTCTATATGTCTAATATCTTGAATTTCGTTGCCCAAGCCTGTCAAGCCTAGATCGTAATCAGTATGACATATTATGTTCGGAGGTTCTTTGATGCCATGTAGTTCCCGCCTCGGTGGCGTCATCTCCAATATGTCCCGATAGTCAAAGCCAGCGCTTGGATACCAAAGAATCCTCTCTTCTTTCAAATCACCAAATAGCTCATCAAGCGCATCCTTAGCTTCTGGGGTATCGCCTTCAAGAATGTCTTGAAGCTTCATTATTGAAGGCTCATTCCAGTTCACGCGGTCACGCGCCTCCAACTCCTCGCTGCGCTTCTGATCGTCATCGAGTTGTCTTGAGTACTTATTATCAGCATTACCAACACCTGTTGCCATAATAGTTCCGGAATATGATTCTTTGTCTTCTTGGTTGCCAGGATATGTAGACCATCAACTCCTTTATGTTGTTGCTCTTTCCGGCCTTATTCAGGTTGCTAATTCCCAGGCACGCAGTTCATCCTCCGGCAAAGGCTCGAAGAAACGCTGGTCGACCGGAGCCTTGCCGCTCAACGCACCGAATTGCCGGCGGCTGGGGCGGGGCGCGATGGGGGTGAGGCGCACGACGGGTGTCCCGGCCTTGGCGATCACGACTTCCTCGCCACGGCATGCCTGGTCGATGATCTTGGACAGTTGGGTCTTGGCCTCGTGGATATTGACCTGGATCATGGGGCTTCTTGATGCCTAGCTAACAGAGATTGGCTAAGTGTAGCAGTCAGACTGGGCCGCGTAATGATAACCGCAGGGCGTGGGCGCATCCGGGCCGGTTTGGGGGTCGGCCCGACGGCCGACCGAACCGGCGCAAGCCTCGACCTCCGCTTGGTTTCCGGTTTCGGCACGGCCGGAGGGATGATCGACGGCCGCTATGCCGCTTCCCGCCCATCCATCTGCTTCAATCGACACTCCGCCGCCAACCGCCGCAGGAATTGCTCAGGCGTCAGGACCTCCCCGAGCAGGGTGCGCTGGCGGCAGACGTTGGCGAAGTCACCGGCCGTCAATCCCTGCAGCGTCTCCAGATAACGCGCGAAGTCGGGCGCCACCGGCGCGCTGGCGTCATTCAGCGCCTCCCGCGCAAAGAGGGCAAGCCGTTGCACCGGGTTCAGCGCCCGGAAACTGAGCTTGAAATCGAACCGCCGCAGGGCCGCCGCATCGATCCCCGCCATCAGGTTGGTGGCGGCAATGAAGATGCCGGGATAGCGCTCCATCTGCTGCAACAGCTCATTGACCTGGGTCCGCTCCCAACTGTGCCGGGCGGCCCGCCGATCAGCCAGAAAGCTGTCGACTTCGTCGAGGAACAGGACCGAATGGGCCGGGTCGCACTCGCGGAACAACAGCGCCAGGTTCTGCTCGGTCTGGCCGACATAGGGCGAGACCAAGTCCGACGCCTGCCGCGCCACCAGTTCGCGGTCCAGCGCCTCGGCCAGGACCTCGGCGAAGGCGGTCTTGCCGGTGCCGGGCGGGCCATAGAAGCAGAGGCTGCCGCGGCCTTGCGCGGCCAGGGCGCGGGCAATGGCGCTCGGGCTGATCCCGCCGGCCAGGTTGAGAAAGGCGACGTCGAAGCGGGTCGCCAGGGTGCGCTGCCGCGGTCTGGGCGCCCCGTACAGCAGGGTGCGCACCGCCGCCACCCCGTCGCGGACCGTCTGCTCAGCCGGGGCCTGCGGGTGCAGGTCCAGCAGGCGCCGGGCCGCACCGAATTGGGCCGGGGCCAGCACCGCGTCGGCGGCCAGTTCATCGAGCAGGGCGGATGGCAGGTCGCGGTCACCCAGATGGCTTTCGACCATGCGGCGGCGCACCGAGCGCGGTGGGGTCACGAAGGCGACCGGCAGCAGGAAACGCCGCAAAAAGGCCGGGTCCATGCGGTCGGCGTCGTTGGTGATCCAGATCGCCGGCACCGGATTCTCCTCCAGGATGCGGTTCATCCAGCCTTTTTGGCGGCCGGTGGCCCGCTGACCGCGCAGCAGCGCGACCAGGTCGTCACTGGCGCCGAACACGTCTTCGACCTCGTCGAACAGCAACACCGCATCGCGCCGCCGGGCGAGCATGCGCTGGGCCAGCAGGTACGCCGACAGCCGACCCGTGCGCGCCAGTCCGTCGCCGTCCTCATCGGCGCTGCGCACCTGGTAGGCGCGCAGCCCGCTGGCCGCGGCCAAGGCCCGCGCCAGTTCGGTCTTGCCGGTGCCGGGCGGCCCATAGAAGAGCGCATTGACGCCGACCGCCGCGGTGGCCGCCCCGTGGCGCAAGACGCCCTCCAGGCGCCCGGCCGTTTCCGCCAACTGCGGAAAAGCGTCCAGGCGCCAGGCGCCGGCCGGGGCGGGTTCGATCAAGAGCGCCAACAGCGCCTCGGCATCCCCAGGGGTGGCCGCCAGCACCTCGCGCAGCAGGTCGGCGGGGGTCAGAAAGTCCTCCAGGTCACTGAAGCCGTCGTCGCACTCCACCAGCCCGAGCGCCCGCAGCGGGGCGCGCCTGGTCAGAGCGTGGTGCACCGTCGCCTGGTCCAGGCCCAGCAGCGTCGCCAGGCGCCCCAGGTTCATGCGGGCCGCGAGGCGGCCACTGGTGCGCCCGGTGGCGCGCAACAGGGTGCGCAGCGGTTCGCTCAGCTCACGCTGCTCCAGGTAATCGAGCATCCAGACGGCGGTCGCGTCGAGCCGCAGGGCCTCACCGAGCAGCGCAACGGTCGGAGCGGTCGGCGCCGCGGCGTCGGCCGCCGCCAGCCGCCGCAGCACCCGGCGCGGGATGGTCTTGAAGAAGGTCCGCAGGCGCTCGCGCAGCTCCGCGGCACCGAGTGGGGGAGACGGCACGTCGTCCGGGCCATCGTTGGCCCGGCGGGCGATTTCGTAGTCCAGGCGTCGTGCGCCTTGCACGTTGTCCCACGTCTCCCAATCGACCGCGCCGGGCGGCATCCAGTTCAGATCTGCATCGGCATAGCGCGACAGCAGCGCCGCCACGGCGTCCGGATCGAGCAACGGCCGCGTCAATTCCCACAGGGCGGCCAACACGTCGGGGTCCTTCAGGTCGTGACCCAGACGCGCGTCGCCCCGCGCCAGTTGCAGAGCATAGCGGGCGGCCCGGCGCGGAGCCGCGGGTACGGTACTGAAGTCGGTGCGCCAGAGGGTGCGGTGATCGCTCATGCGCAGGTCTCCGCGTAGGGCATGAACCGGCGCTGGTCAAAGTGGAAGCTGATGAAATCGCCACGGCCGGGACCGGTCTCCCAGATCATGCCCACCACGAGATCGCGAGGCTCCCGATAATAGGTCGACCCGGCGTCGGACTCCGCGTCGAACAGCGGCGTTTCCAGCACCTCCAGTACCACTACCGGCTGGCCATAGCGCGGGAGGCGGTGGTTGCGCATACCGGCCTTCCAGACGACCAGATCGCCGGGGGCGAAGCGATGCGGCTGAATGAGCGACCGGTAGCGCTCCCGCAGAATGGCACCGAGGTCGCCGTTCAGACCGTCCAGCGGCTCGTCCGCCAGCAGGTCCAGCGGGGCTTCTTCGCTCAGACCGATCAGGTCAAGCAGTTGGCGCGATGACAGGTCTTGGTTCTTCTGGGCCATGGCGGATTCCTCCGGGTTCGTGCAAGTGGGCGGTGCGGCGACTGGCGAGACCTATTCAACCACTGCGGTGCGTCAGTGTTTGTCGTATCTGCGGTGCACAAACGCGAGGTCTTACAGACCCAACTGGACCCGGATCGCACCCTCGACCGCGCGCAGATCAGCCGCGGAGAGGCTCCCGATCTGTTCCATGAGCCTTGACTTGTCCGCCGTGGTGAGTTGGTCCGCCATCGCTTTGCTGACAGCCCCCTGAATGCTGACCCTGGCCTCGCTCGGATAGAGCCGGTCGGTGTTACTGGTGAGAGGGACGACCTGCACGCGGTTCAGGAAGCGATTCGCCAGATCGTTGCTGACGATCACCGCCGGGCGGCGTTTCTTGATCTCGCCGCCCCGAGCCGGATCGAAATCCACCCACCACACCTCACCCCGCCGCACGGTTGGTATCTCCGATCAGTGCATTGCTCCAGTCGAGAGCCTCCGCCTCGCGCTCGGTGTCCGCGGCCATCGCACGATAGCCGGCCTCCTCCTCCGACTCCGGAGCAAGATCACGTGCCCTCTGCAGCACCACCTCTTGAAATTCGGCTGGAACGAGAAACCAGGTCGGATTGCCGCGGCTCTGCGGGTTGCCGAGCGGCCAGTCATCTTCACCGGTCCAGCGGATGGCGACTCCGGGCTCTCCTTCCCACTCAAGCTCGCAGACCGCTCCGCCACCGGGTCCACCGTCGTAGACCACCCGCACAATGCTAACCCGCTTCTTAGGTCCTTGCACGACTTCAGGACTGATGTAGCTCATGATCGATGCTCCTCTGTCAATAGGCTCTATGTCGAGCTTAGGTGTATATAAAACGTTTTTCCATATGTAAAATACTACATGAAATGTTACATATAATCTTACGTAAGACCTTAGAACCCCGTTCGGTGCTCAAACGCGCGCGGGATCCGAAAATATCTTGTTTGCCGAACGGGGGTTGCGAAATGCATTGAATCATCGTCACGCGTCAGCGCCGGTCGTACACTGCGGCTATGGCTGCTACCCATGAAACCCGCATCGCGCGCCTCAAGCGCCTGGAGGCCCTGCTAGCCCGTGGGCGGGCCGCCGATGCTTGCCCGGACGGCGCGCGGCTGCTCGCGATTCTCGGTGAGGACTATGCCGGCACAACGCCGCAGGCACGTCGGCGTGCACTGCAACGCGACCTGGACGAGTTGGTGAAGGCAGGGCGCATTGAAGCGGTCAACCCCGGCGGAAAGCCGCTACGCTACCGACGGGTCACGGACGCGCCGGACGAGGACCAGGCGATCTGGGAGTACAACCTCATGGTGATGCGCGCGCTGGTGGCGGAGACCCTGCCGCGGCGCCAGCTCGATCGGCTGTGGCAGCGGTTACTGACCAACGCCGAGGGTCCCAGGCTCGATGAGGGCCGATTGCGGATCGTCCCCGACACCCTGCGCCTGCAAGCGGTGGAACTCTATCCGGGGGTGTTGGGGGCGGTGATCGAGGCCCTGACGCGGCCCTGTGCCCTGCAGGTGCGGTATCAGAACGCCGAGGAGGAGCGCGGCGACGCTTGCCTGCATCCTCAGGCACTGGTGCAGCGCGGGCCGATTGCCTATCTGTTCGCCCTGAAGAACGACGAGGAGGAGCCGGTGCGACTCTATGCACTGCACCGGATGATCCGGGCCCAGGCACTGGCGGAAACGCCCGCACGCGCGGCGGCGGGATTCGATCTGGATCAGGCCATTGCGAACGGCCAAGTGGACTTCGGCCAGGGGGAAATGATCGACCTGGAGTTACGCGTACGCGGCTATCCGGTGACACTGCTGACCACCTGTCCGCTGGCGGCAGATCAGCGGTTGGAGGACGAGCCGCTCGACTCCGACTTCGAGATCCGGGTGTGGGCGCAAGTCCCCTCGACGGGCCAATTGCTGCGCTGGCTGTTGGGAGCCGGGAACAATGTCGAGGTGGTCGCCCCGCCGGACTTGCGCCGCGTGATGGCGGTGCAGGCGGCGAAGATGGCAGCGATCTATGCCGTGGGGGACGACGCCTAGGCGCGTGAGCGACTTCGCGGCTGAAAGCCGCTCCCACGGGCGATCCGGGCGCACTTCTCTTACTTGCCTTGATTGGCGCTTCTTCGCGGCCGCTTTGCAACTGGCCGGCCCGCCAGCAGGCCATCAAGGGCGTTCGCTTCCCCATCCGCCAGCAGATAGACAGCCAAGCCCCCGGCCCGCGCATAACCGGGCAGTAGCGGGTCGACGATGGCCTCGCGGACCAGGGTCTGCATCGCATCCGGATCGACCGGGCCGGGTGGGACGGCGGCCATCTTCACCAGAACCAGCGCCTGCGCCCCCAGCCGCCCGCCCAGCCAGGCGGCGAGTGAGTCGGAAGTCAGGTCCCAGGAGCACGGCAGATCCGGGTCGGCGAGGACCAGCGGGACCGGCATCCAGACCGGGGTGATCCCGACCGCGGACAGCGACCGGATCTCGGCCAGGCTCGTCGCGGGCGCGAAACCGGAGTGAAGGGCACAGAGGGCGCGGCCGTATTGCTCCATGGCGAGCAGCGCCAGATGGTGCGCGGTGGCGTCGTCAAACCCCAGAATCTGCTGGGCGCTGCGCACCTGATCGGCGAAGGGTCCACCGCCGGGCACCAGGACCATCTCGCGGCGCCCCGCCAGGACGGCGAGCCAGGCGCGCAACTGCCGCGACCGGGTCAGGCTGCCGCCGAGCTTGACGACCCACATCTTACTGGTCACATTCAACCAGCCACATGATCGAGCCGGCGCCGTTCCAGCAGATCGAGCAGAGGGGCCGCCTTGTGGAAGGTCTCCCGGTATTCGGACTCGGGATGCGAGTCGGCGACGATCCCGCCGCCCGCCCACAACCGGGTGACGCCGTCCGCGTGGACCAGGGTGCGGATGGCGATATTGGTATCCATGGCCCCGTCCCAGCCCAGATAGCCGATGGCCCCGCAATAGATGCCGCGGCGCTGCGGCTCCAGTTCCTCGATGATCTGCATGGCGCGCAGCTTGGGTGCACCGGTGATTGAACCGCCGGGAAAACAGGCGCGCAGCAGATCGACCGCCGTGCGGCCTGCCGCCAGCCGCCCGCGGATCGTGCTGACCAGGTGATGGACGCGCGCAAAATGCTCGACCTCAAATAGCCGGGGAACCTGGATGCTGCCGATGGCGCAGACCTTGCCCAGATCGTTGCGCAGCAGGTCGACGATCATGAGGTTCTCGGCCCGGTCCTTGGGGCTCGCTTGCAGGGCCTGGGCGAGCAGCAGGTCCTCGATCGGGTCAGCCCCGCGCGGCCGGGTACCCTTGATCGGCCGCGTCTCCACCTGATCGCCCCGCACCTGCAGGAAGCGCTCCGGGGACGAGCACATGACCTGGCAGTCCGGGGTCGCCAGATAGGCACTGAAGGGGGCCGGATTGCGGGTCCGCAGTTCCTGATAGGCATCCCAGGGGTCGCCTTGGGTCGGCGCCGCGAAGCGCTGGGCGAGGTTGACCTGATAGCAGTCACCCTCCAGGAGGTAGTGTTTGATGCGGGCGACGGCCTCGATATATTGGCCGTGACTCAGGTTGGGACGGACCCGATCCAGGACGCGGAAAGGGGCGCGGGGCCGCACCATCCGGCGCCCGGCGCGCGCGGCGGCGAATACCCCCTGGTATTCAGTGAGGGTCGCGGCGTCCTGAGCGACCAGCCGGGTACGCCTGGACTCGTGGTCCACGACCAACGCCCAGTCGTAGATACCGACTGCCAGGTCCGGTGTCCCCTCGGCGTCCTCTGCCAGACTCGGCAGCCGCTCCAGGCGGCGCGCCAGGTCATAGGCAAACCAACCAATGGCCCCGCCGCTGAAAGGCAGGTCCGGAACCCCGGGTCGCCGGGGTCCCAAGGCCTCCTGCAGCAGGGTGAAGGGGTCGGCCAGTG
>Ga0247839_1005722_pt1 | contig 14878 bp, 11 predicted proteins | sample LaCruzMarch2015__6_FD_192405 | JGI IMG/M metagenome (GOLD analysis project Ga0247839, IMG submission 192405) | Freshwater microbial communities from meromictic Lake La Cruz, Castile-La Mancha, Spain - LaCruzMarch2015_16m | ecosystem: Environmental > Aquatic > Freshwater > Lake | place: Spain...
CGGCATCGTACTGGCGGCACAGGAACCAGATCTCCTTGGCCTTCTTGAGGCCCACGGTGCGGGCCATGAGGCCGGCGCCGAAACCGCCGTCGAAGCTTCCCACCCGCGGCCCGGTCTGGCCGAAGCGGGCATTGTCCGCGGCGATGGTCAGGTCGCAGATCAGGTGCAGCACATGCCCGCCGCCGATGGCGTAGCCCGCCACCATGGCCACCACCGGCTTGGGCAGGGTGCGGATCTGGCGTTGGAGTTCGAGCACGTTCAGGTGCTCGACCCCGGCCTCGTCACGGTAGCCCTCGTCGCCGCGGATGCGCTGATCGCCGCCGGAGCAGAAGGCCAGGTCACCGGCGCCGGTGAGGATGATGACGCCCACCCCGCGGTCCAGGTGGGCGCGGTGGAAGGCGTCGATCAGCTCCTGCACCGTCTGCGGGCGGAAGGCGTTGCGGACCTCCGGGCGGTTGATGGTGATCTTGGCCACGCCCGCGCAGTGCTGATAGAGGATGTCCTGATAGGTCGCCCCCGGCGGGGTTTCCCAGTGCACGTCCGCGTGCTCGGCGCTCTGCTGCATTCTCGTTGACTCCAGGACCTTAAAAAAAATTATATATTCTATAGTGGAGAAGGCGCGTGGCAGGGACTTGCGGATCCGGCACGACGCCGGGCCGCGCCTTCTCCACTAACCGATCAGGTTCGCCTCGGCGACGTACTGCCGAAAGGCCAGATGGACCTCCCGGCTCTGGTCGGCGTCGATCATGACCTCGATGATAAGCCCCGCAGCGCCGGTAAGACCCTCGGCTAAGGCCTCGCGCCAGCCGCCGGACGCGGCGACCCGCCGATGGCGCAGTCCGCCGGCGTCGGCCAGGGCGGCGATGGCGACCGGGCGCGGGGTGCGCCACAGACGCTCGAAGTCCGGCAGGCCGTGCTGGGGCAGGTAGTCGAAGATCCGGCCGCCGCCATTATTGAGCACGATGCAGGGTCGGTCGAGCCGGGCGGCGAGCAGCAGACCGGAGAGGTCATGCAGAAACGACAGATCGCCGAGCAGGCCGGTGGTCGGCACCCCCCCGGCGTTGAGTCCGGCCAGGGTGGAGAGCTGACCGTCGATGCCGCTGACTCCCCGGTTGCCGAAGACCATGAGCGGCGCCTCGCGGGTGCCGGACCAGGTCTCGAACTGGCGGATCGGCAGCGAGTTGGCGCACAGCAGGCCGTCCCCCGCCGGGAGGGCAGCCACCAGGTCCCGAATCAGGTGGGCCTCGCACCAGGGGGCCGTCGCCAGATAGTGCGTGGTCAGGGCGGCGAGCCGCTCCTCGGCCAAAGTCCAGTGCCCGAGCCAGGCCGGGTCCGCGGGGGCGGGCGGGTCCGCGGCCAGGGCATTGCACAGGGCGCTGGGGTCGAGGGCGAGGTGCACAGACCCCTCCCGCGCCAGGTCATGGGCCGGATCGGACCAGCGCTCGGCCGGGTCCACCAGGATGGTCGGGATGCCGGGCAGCCAGTCGAGCACGGTTTTGGAGATCGGGGCCCGGCCGTAGCGCAGCACCCAGTCGGGCCTCAAGGCCGCCGCGGCGCCGGGGTTGCGGACCATCGACTTGTAACGGGTGATGCGGGGGGACGGCGCGCGCGTTGGGCCGACGCCGGGAGCGGCGCCGAAGCGCAGCCCGGACAGGGGGTCGGCCAGGACTGGGACCCCGAGCGCGGCACCAAGCCGCAAGACGGCCGCGGGGAAGCCGGGCCGCGGGGCATCGGGTCCGCAATAGATCAGGCCGCGGCCCCGCAGCCGTGCCTTGAGCCCCGGCGGCAGGGCCAGGGTCAGGGTCGCGCCGTCCCCGGCCCCGTCGTCGGCCGACAGCGGGTCGGGGCCCGGCAGGGCGCAGTTGGTCCGCGGTACCAGGGGCTCGCGCAGCGGCAGGTTGATGTGTACCGGCCCCGGTCGGCGGCCCTGGCTCACCGCGGCGGCACGCCGCCCCAGCGCGTGCAGGGCGCGGCGGGCGGCGGCGGTGTCCACCGGTGCCCCGGGGTCATGGAACTCAAGCACGTGGGCGCCGAAGAGCCGGGTCTGGTCGGTGGTCTGGTTGGCGCCCCAACCGCGCAGCTCCGGGGGACGGTCGGCGGACAGCAGGACGAGCGGCACCCCGGCCTCGCTGGCCTCCATCACCGCCGGGTACCAGTGGGCCGGGGCGCTGCCGGAGGTGGCCAGCAGCGCCACCGGCCGGGCGCCGGCACGGGCCAGGCCCAGGGCATAGAAGGCGGCGCTGCGCTCGTCCAGGATCGGGGTCAGGGTGAGGGCCGGGCGTTGCTGGGCGGCCAGGAGCACCGGGGTGGAGCGCGACCCGGGAGACAGGACCAGGTGGCGCACCCCGCCGGCCAGCAGTCCGTCGAGCAGCGCCAGGCACCAGCGCACGCCGACCCAGGCCGGGTCGCCGTCCGCGGCCGACGGGGGGCTGGTCGCGCTCATGCGAACTGCAGGGCGGTGGCGACGGCGGCGAGCTTGTGTCCGGTCTCGCGCCACTCGGCCAGCGGGTCGGAGCCGCGCACGATGCCCGCGCCGGCGTAAAGCTGGGCCTCATCGCCGTTCACCTCGGCATAGCGCAGCAGCACCCAGAGATCGGCGTTCAGCCGGCCGCTCGGGTCCGGCTCCAGGATACCCGTGGCGCCAGTGTACCAGCCCCGCTCCAGGGGCTCGACCCGGTCCAGCCAGTCCCGGGCCGCGGCCTGGGGCTTGCCGTTGGTCGCCGGGGTCGGGTGCAGGCGGGCGGCGAGGGTGAACAGGTCGGTATCCTCGCGCAGCCGGCCGCTCAGGGGGCTCCACAGGTGCTGGGCATTGTGCAGTTGCATGACGCCCGGGACCGCGGGGACCCTGACCTCGTCACAGCAGTCGTCCAACACGGCGCGCACCGCCTCCACTACCATGGCGTGCTCGCGCCGCTCCTTGTCCGAGGCGCGCAGGGCCGCCGTCAGGGCGGCATCCGCGGCGGCGCTCGCGGAGCGGGCCGCGGTGCCGGCGATGGCGTCCACCTCCACCTGCCGGCCGACGACGCGCACCAGGCGCTCCGGGGTGGCGGCCACGAAGCGGGTGCCGTGCCGGCGGATGCTGATGACCTGGCAGGCCGGAAACAGATAGGCCAGGGCGGCGAGGAGACGCCGCGGGTCGAAGGACCGGCGTCCCTTGAGCCCGAGTCGGCGGCACAGGACCACCTTCTCCAAGGCACCGCGGCGGATCTCCGCCAGCGCCTCCTGCACCAGGGCCTGCCAGTCGGCGAGGCCCGGCAGGCTGCCCAGCGCGGTCAGCGGGCTCGGGGTCAGCGGCTCGGGCAGCGGGGCGGCGAGTGCCGTCACCAACTGCGCCAACCAGCCCCGCCAGCGTTCCTTTAAGATACCGGGGGCGACTGGCAGGGCCGTCGTCAACACCAGCGCCGACTGACCGGCGCGCGTGCACAGACCGAGTTCCGGCAGCCAGAGCAGGGCGTTCGGGAGCTCGGACCCGGCCTGGGGTGCGCGCGCGGACCGCGCCGGGGACGGCGAGGCCGCGAAGCCCAGCAGCGCGAAGCCGACGAAACCGGTCTCGTCGGGGTCGTATTGGTGCCAGTGCCGGTTCAGCGCCTGGGCCCGCGCGCGCAGCGTCTCCAGCCGCCCGGGTCCCTGGGCGGTCCACTGTGCCGCCACGCCGCAACCCGCGCGCAGTTCACCCTGTTGGCCGTGGGTGAAGCTGAAGCCCGGGTGCCCCAGTTCCGGCGCCAGGGTGAGGGGCCGGGGCAGTTCGAGAATCAGGGAGGCGAAGCCGCCGACGGTGGCGGTCGGGAGCAGGCCGATGGTCTCGTCGAGCCGGGCCTGCAATTGATCCAAGAGGGCAAGGGGTGCGAGCATCTGATGACCTGACTGGCGGAAGCCTGACACCGGCCGCGGGCCGCTGCACCCGCGGTACCGCGGCCGGGGTAGCCGGCGCAGATCCTCGGGGCACTGGTCGGCGGCAGCGCGCCCGGTGTAACGGGTCGCAGTCTAACGCAACGTCAACCCTGGAAGACACCCGCAGCGCTGCCGAGGGTGCGATAAGAACTGATGTGGCGACCGAGATCCGGGGTACGTTGTCGTTGTCGTTGTCGTTGTCGTAATCGAATAATCCGACCACGATGGCGACAACGACAACGACAACGACGCCTGGTCCGTGAGAACGTCCGGTAGCTGTAGTACCCAGCGTCGGCGGTCGTGGCAGCTTGGCGGGTACGCGGCGTACCCTACGATACATAAGTTAACACATCAGTTCTGATCGCACCCCGCTGCCGATCTGCCTTGATCGAGTCGCTGACGAGGATCATGAAGTCAATGATGAGAAACCAGGATTCGCTTGCCGGCCGGTCGACCCCCACCGGGGCGGCGCACCGGGACGCCCCGGTCCCAACCGCGGGTGCGCCCGGCTTTGCGCAGGCCCCGTGGACGGTTGGCCGCGGTCTCGCCCTGATCCAGGGGGCGGGGTCTGATGACGGGTCGGCAGACCCATGCTGGACCTACGATCGCCTCGCTGCGCGCGTCGTCGCGCTGGCGGGTGAACTGCGTTCTCAAGGGTTGGCGCCCGGCCAACTGGTCGCGGTGCCGGAGCGGCCGGCGGTGGGACTGGTCCTGATGCAGCACGCCCTGGCCCGGGTCGGCGCGGCCCTGTTGCCGGTGCGGGCCGCGGCGGACGACCCCGGCTCAGAGCCGCTCCTGGCGCTGACCGGTGCCGAGTGGGGTTGGCATTGGGACGGTCAGGCCGGCGGCCGTCTCACCACTCCGGGCCGGGTCCGTGGGCAGGGAGGCGCGCTGCCGCCTGCATCAGGCCCGGCGCCGGTCTGGCCCTCCCCCCTGGCCCTGGTGGTGGAAACCAGCGGCAGCACCGGGGTCCCGCGGGCGGCCATGTTGACCCAGCACAATCTGCTGGCCGCCGCCGCCCTCAGCAATCGGCACCTGGCCCTGCGCGGCGGCGATTGCTGGCTCTGCTGCCTGGCGCTGCGCTACATCGGCGGGCTGTCCATCACCTACCGCTGCGCCCTGGCCGGGGCCACGCATCTGCTTCACGAGGGCTTCGACCCGGAATTGGTGGCCCTGGACCTGGAGCGCCGGGCCGTCACCCACCTCTCCCTGGTCCCGCCCATGCTGGCGCGTCTGCTCGCCCTGGGACGCCCGCCGCCGCCCTCCCTGCGGGTGCTGCTGGTCGGCGGCCAGTCGCTCAGTACCCAACTCGCGGGGCAGGCCATTGCGGCCGACTGGCCGCTGCATCTGACCTATGGAATGACCGAGACCGCGTCCCAGGTCGCCACTTCCGGGCGCCTGCGTGTGCCGCCCGCCCCGGGCCTGGTGGGTCGGCCCCTGGCCGGGCTGGAGGTCGACTGCCCCGCGGGCGCCGACGGACCGGCCCCCCTGCGGGTGCGGGGACCGGTGGTCATGGCCGGCTATGCCAATCCGGGGCGGCGGCCCGGTCTGGGTCTCGCCGACGGCTGGTTCACGACCTCGGACCTTGGCCGCCAAGAGGATGACGGCGCTCTATCCATACTGGGCCGCGCCGATGAGGTGCTGGTGACCGGCGGGGTCAAGGTCCACCCGGGGTGGGTGGAGTCGCTCCTTGCCGGGGCGCCGGGGGTCGGGGCGGTGGCGGTGGTCGGGGTCGCGGACCCGGTGTGGGGCCAGCGGCTGGTGGCGTTCTACACCGGGGAGGCGACGCCCGCGGCCCTGGAGGCGTGGTGTCGGGCCAATCTGGCGGGGCCGCAGCGCCCGCGGGTCTTTCGGTCCCGGGCCGAGTTGCCGGTCCTCAACTCCGGCAAACTGGACCGGCGGCGGCTGCGGGTTCTGGCCTTGGGGCACGCTGCACCTGGGAAGATTCGCTGAGCGGATGCCAATCGACGGGTCCTGCGCGACCAACGAGCGACGGAACGTCCCGGCGGCACGGGCGCGCAGCGATGCCACCCGCTCCGGCGGCTCCCGCGCATCGCTGCGCCGCGCGCCCGCGGTGGCGTGCCAGCCCAGGGCTGACGACAGCGGCGACTCTGCCGATCACCCGCCGCACGGGCAGCGTCCGCGTCAGCACGTCGGTGGCGTCGCTGGTCCGCCGATCGACCACCCAATCTCATAGTGTCTTTTCGATAAAGTAACGCGGTCGCCGCTTTGTTTCCAGATAGATTTTTGCAATGTATTCGCCGAGAATGCCGATGGACAACAGCTGGATGCCGCCAAGGAAATAGATGGGAACGACCGACGAGGCCCAACCCGGAATGACTGCCTTCAGTACCACGGTGCCGTAGATAATGAACAAAATCATTGCGAAGCTGAAGCACGAGACCAGAAAACCCAGCAGCGTGATCAGCCGCAACGGCACAATGCTGAACGAGGTAATGCCCTCAATGGCGAAGCCCAGCATCTTTCGCAGCGGATACTTGGAAACACCGGCCGAGCGCTCGGCGCGGTTATATTTGACGGTTGCGGCAGGATAGCCGATCAACGGGACGACGCCGCGCAGAAAAAGGTTTGCTTCGCCGTACCGTCCCAGCGCCTCGACCGCGCGGCGGCCGAGCAGACGGAAGTCGGCATGGTTGTGCACCAAATCGACCCCCATCATTCTCATCATCCTGTAATACAGCAGCGCCGTGTTGCGCTTGAATACGCTGTCCGTCTGGCGTGAATCACGGACGCCGTATACGACCTCGGCACCAGCGATGTGTTCCCGGACCATGGTCTCGATCGCCGCCACGTCGTCCTGGAGGTCGGCATCAATGCTGATCAGGGCCTCGCCCGGCGCCATCAGCAGCCCGGCCATCAACGCAGACTGGTGGCCGCGATTTCGCGACAGTTTGATGCCGTGCACCCGCGAATCCATTTCCGCCAGCCTTTCAATCGTTGCCCAGGTATTGTCTTTGCTCCCGTCATCGACATAAAAAAGGCCGCTGTCGGCGCTCGTCAGCCCCAGTTCCTGCAACCGCCCGAGTTGCGCACCAAGGCGCCGGTTGGTTTCCGGGAGGACGTCCTCTTCGTTGTAACAAGGAATAACGATCGCCAGGCGTATGCTCATTGTTACCTCACCCTGCAGGTTTCGCGGCGGCAGTTGTTCGGACTGGGCCAAAGACCAGCAGTTTCTGGACAACAAACGAACCGATCGCTACCGGTGCCAGCGCCAAGGCACCGGCGGCATAGGCACTCAGACCCACGTGCAGCAGGGCTGTAATCAGGCCGATGTTGAGCAGGAAAATGAGCAGCCAGGAGCCGCAGAAACGATAGAACAGTCGACCACTTGGGTTGCGGAACACCAGGGTGCCCTGGGTACGGAAGCTGAACAGGATACCCAAGACCAAGGCGCCGAAGTTGGCTGCTACATAGTCCGCCCCGGCATAGAGCAGCGCCGCATAGATCCCATAACTGAATCCTGTATTAAGCAGTCCAACCAGCACAAACCGAACCAACTGGAATTTCAGTATTCTGCGCATCGTGTCAGCGGCCCTCTGCAATGCGGATCTCATGAAAGACAAAATAGCGGCCGATCCGTTCCCAACGACCGGGAAAACAGCCGATCGTCCGCCGCTCGAAACCCTCCAACCGCTCAGCCACATGAGCGTCAAGCCAAGCCCGATCAATGAAGGTCTTATGGGTGTGGTCCGCGGCAAAGCCTTTGGCCCCAGGGACCACGGCGATGACACGCTCGATCCCCAGATTGCGACATGCCGCCAGCAGTACACGCAGCGCCGCGGCCGGGTCCGGCAGGTGTTCGAGGACATGAGCAATCACCAATGTGCGATAAGCACCACCGGCGAAACCCTTGAGTTCAACGTCCTGCATCGTGGCGTGCGCCTGATGCACCTGAAGCCCCATGGCCCGTAGCGCTTCAATCAAATAGGGGTTGACCTCGAGCCCCGTCGATCCGACCGGTAAGCACGCCAGCAATTGGCCCGCCCCGCAACCGAAGTCGATGCAAGGACCCCGCACGTCGCGCATTAGATCGCGCAGGTAAAATCCCTTGATAAACCGACGCAGCGGATGACGGCTGCGCCGCAACTGTTCGGTTGCGTACTCGCGGCCAAACTCTTGCACTGTCGGCGTGGTATCGCTCATCGGAGGTAGATGCGATAAAACAATAGTCGGGCCAGATTGTTCAAGGCGGGCGTGAAGCGGCCGAGCAAACGATCGAAGGCTCGCGTGGATAATGCACCGCCTGCCTGCGCACGGGCCACAAAGTCACGAAAGTCGCGACTCTGGTCGGCACCAATGACCCCACTCCACTGTTGCGCCGAAACGCGGAATCCGGCCAGTGCCTCGGAACAATACCAGGCGTCGCCGTGAGCAAGCAACCGGAACCAGTAGTCGAGATCGATGACGTAAGGGTGGGTGGCGTCGAACGCCCCAATCCTTGCGGCGAGCGATCGGCGCAACATGACCGCGCCCGGTTCGCCAAGCAGATTGGTGCCGCGGCGGATGCAGGCGCGCATCACGGCGGCGGCGGCAATGCGGCCTTCGTGGCCGCCGGGGTAGCCGCGCCGGGCGAGCTGGCGGCCGTCGGGACCAATGATGTTCCGGGCGCTGAACACCAGCGCGATGTGCGCCTCGGGGTCTGCATCCAGTACGGCGGCCTGCCGCTCCAAGCAACGCGGGTCCAAGACATCGTCGTGGGGCAGCAGTTTGAAGTAGCGTCCGCGGGCTTCGCCAAGGCAGCGGTTCCAGTTTCGGGCTGGCCCCAGGTTCTCGCGATTGCGTAGGTATCTCAGGCGCGGATCGGAATAGCCGGCCATGATCTCGGCGGTGGCGTCGGGAGAATTGTCGTCGATAACGATCAATTCGAAATCCACCAAACCTTGTGCCAATACCGACTCGACTGCCGCCGCCAGATGGGGCGCGCCACGATAAGTCGGTATACAGACCGATACCAGCGGTGTGCCCCCAGGGTCCGACCGATCGCGTACCATGATTACCTGTGCGTTGCACGCAATTGAGAATGGCCCGCACCAGGTGCGCGTACCGCTGATTTCTGGTTGACCGCCGCCGCGGCGGACTCTGGGGCGAGTTGCCCGCAACGTAAGTTTCGCGAGTATACAACAGGTCGGCGTCACGGCAAACCGCAGTTGGCCGGTTGGTCGGGCTCTGGTTCGCCTTATTCCGTAACGCGTTGACTCAAGACGGGTGGCAGGAGCGCCGGGGTCGCCAACGCGAGCCGTAGCGAGCGTTGGACCGCGGACGAGACATGACGTAGACTCTGCCCTGTTGTCTACAAGCCAGGCAGCGTCGGCGTCGCTTCGTCAGAAGGGACATACAACTGCCCGCTGGGTTGCCCGGTTCGGGCGCTGCGGTATCTTAGCGCACGAGATACAATATGTTCGTCAATTCACTCAAGGAGTTCGGTGTTGCCGCGTTCTGGTACCGCGGCACCGTTATTCTTACTCTGGGATTGGGATTGCTCGTACCGCTGCTGTTGGGTATTATTTTCAAATGGCATCACGGCCCTGCGTTTTTCCTGAATCCCCAGGTGCCGTTCTGGGCTTGGGTGCCTGCGGTCGTGATGGCAGTGACTCCATTCGTGCTGGTTGCCCTGATTGGGGTGGCCCGCCGGGAACCCTCACGCGTCAGCGTCCTGCTTGCTTTTCTCGGGCTGCTGATGTCCAGGGTAGTGGTTACGATCCTGATCGATAATCAACTGATCAGTGATTACGCCACCATGTGGCAGTTTATTCAGCAGTTTTCGGCCGCGCCCTCGTTTGGCGCGGTCGATGGGATGCCCCAATTACGGACCTTTCCTTTTTATCTGCCGCTGGCCCAACTGCTGGGGGCGCACAATTGGGTTTATCAATTCGCCAATATCGTTGCTGAGGCAGTCTGCGCCGGGCTACTCTATTTGCTCTCGGTTCGTTTGGGCGGTCGGCGGGCTGGCCTGATCGCTGTGATGTTGTTTGCGTTTGCTCCGGAACCGCTTTTTGCGGCTGAGATCCTTACGCATGATATTCCGGGAGCCATGTACGCGCTGCTTGCCATTTATCTGGCGACGAGGGTGAGCGAATTACACTTGCATGGCAACTTGGTGGGCGCGGCGCTGGGGGCGTTACTGCTGGGTATCGTACTGGTGCTGCTCAATTTGCAGCGCAATGTTGCCATGCTGATGTTCGCCGCGATCCTGCTCGCCTGGTTGGGTGTTGCCGCGTCATCGAAGGGGCCGGCGCCCGGGTTCGACGCAGTCGCCCGGAACCATAGCCAGCGCCCCGGAGCATTGCCGCACCTGGCCGGATTCCTGCTCCTCATTGCGATACCCTTCGCTACCTTTCAGGGCGGGAGTCGAGTGGCGGAGCGGCTTCTTTACAGCGATGCCTTTCACGCTGGAGCGGCGCAATGGAACGCCAGTTGGATGACGTTTCACGCCCATACGGGAAGTTATGGTTCATATGCGGATTATGTCGAGATGTTGCCGTATCTGGAATTGCTCACGCCAAGCGGTCGTACCGCGCTGACCTCCAGCCGGAGTCTTTCCGATCTGCATCGGAATGTGGCGCAATGGCCGCGGGCCTATGCCGAGAAGACGATGCGGCTTTACAATATCGGTCGTCAGGGCGGTGAGTATTTCGGTGTTCCCAGCGGTGCAGGCTTGACCGCGACATGGGATCAGGAGGCCCTCTCCGGTGCGCTTAATCTGTATACGCTCGTGTACTCGTTGCTTTTTCTGGCCGCTGGGGTCGTGGCGGTGTTGTGGCTGATGATGATGGGCCGGGTGGGGGCGCTGGGCCTGCTCCCGGCTCTGTTTGTGGCTCTCTTGACCATCGCACTGGGGGTGTTTGGCGAAATTCAGTCGCGTTATATCTTCCCTCTCTGGGGGGTGTTGGCGATCTATATCGGCATTCTGGCGGGTGGCGCACGGTCCCTGGGTCGGGATAAGGGTTGCGTCTTGCGGTCGTTCGCCGCGGCCGGCGTGGTCGGCCTGGCTGGTCTGGTGTTCAGTACCATGGCGTTCGCGGTCTTTTACTCAACTTACGGACACAGTCGGGGAAAAATGATCGTAGGGTCCGAGTGGCAAGGGGGCGAGCCGATTGCGACCCGTACCATGTCCGGGGTGCGGCTGGTATCCGGCGATCGGGAGCCGGTCCAGGCGCGGACGTCAATTGATTTTGCTGCGGATCGAAAGTCGGTTTTGAGCGTGTTCGTCGTCGCTGGCGGGGATGGTGCGGGCGCGTGCACCTGGCAGGCAACTATCGGTGTGGGCGGGAATCACTGGACGGGTATGGTGTTGCTGGAGCCGAAGCGTCCCGCCTTACTGGAGCTTGCTATTCCACCCGGGCCCGATGTCATACTCAGGCTCACCCTGGGCATTGATGCAGCGCAAGAGAAGATGGCGGGGACCTCGCGCTGCACGACGGTCGACTTTCTTTTCCCGCGTCTGGTCCCGGAGAACAGCGTCCTGGGTTTGACGGAACCGGGTCCGCGGGTCATTGGCGCACCATCGGCATTTCGTCGCGGTGACGACGGGGGCGTCGCGGGTGGAGAACAGAGTGGGCGGTAATCAGTGACTATGGTAAGGAGAGCCCGGCCGCTGGCCCGGATCGGGAAGAAACGACTTCTCCAGGTAACGTGCCACCGACTCGTCTGCATTGCTGCCAATCACGGCGAGTGCGGGCAGGGCCGCCGTCAGGCGCGGGTCGGCGTTCTGCATGATGATTCCGGTGCCGACCCGCGTGAGCATGTCCAGGTCGTTCATGCCGTCACCAAAGGCGAGCACCTCGCTCAGTTCGATTCCGAGTCGGTGCGCAATGCTGGCCAACGCGGCCCCCTTGGAGACGCCGTGGGCCATGATTTCAAGGGTGACGGGGAGCGAGAAGGTGGTGGTTATCAGGTCGCCGAAACGCTGGCGCACCTGCAGCTCGATCTCGCGCAGGCGCTGTGGTGCGCCGTAGAAGAACACCTTGAGTATGCCAGTGCCGTCGATTGTGCGCAGATCGACCACCCGGTAGCAGAATCCGGAGTCCTCGTGGAAGCCCAGCAGATAGGGCTCAGGACGGGCTACCAGCCACTCGTGCGTGCGATAAACATTGGTGTGGACATCCGCGAACCTGGGCTCGTTGATCAAGGCGATGGCACAGGCGGGCTCTAGCGGATGGCAATCGATCAGGCGGGACGTACAATCATGTACCGCGGCGCCGTTGGAGGAGATCAGAACGCCGTGGCTGCCGAGTTGGCCCGAGAAGGTGCGGATGTCCTGGAAGTGGCGCCCGGAGGCGAGCATCACATCGATATCGCGTGCGCGTAGCCGCGCCAGGACCGAGCGGGTGTAGTCGCCTAGCCGGTGATGGGGGTTGAGCAGGGTGCCGTCGAGGTCGCAAACGATCAGTTTATGCATGGATCAGGCTACCGGCGCTCCTCGTCCACGATGTCCGCGGCCAAGTCGATGACGACCAGATGGCGGTAGAGCGGATGGACTTCGATCGAGATGCCGACGTAGCGAAACGCCGGGGCCAGGATATTGTGCCGGTGTCCGCGGTCAGGCACCCCGTCGTCGATCAGCAGCCGACTCACGACCTCCCGGCCGCTCAAGGGGCCATAGGCGATGACCTCGCCGACCACCCGCTCCCACCGACCGTAGCGCTGCACCCGTTCAGTCGGCGAACTACCTTCCTTGCCCTGGTGGCCGAGCGCGCCGCTGCTGGATTGGTCCAAGGCGTGGTCGCTCGCCGCCCGGGACAGCGCCGCAGAGACCGACAGCGTCGGCATGGGCAGGGTTTCTTGCATCTCCCTGGCCGCCTCGTCGACCGCGGACACGCCTTCGTGGGTTGTCAAAGTGGTCTGGTTCGGATCGAGTGGGTCCACAAAGAGACGATCGCGGAACAGGCTGCGGCGGGGCTCGACGAAGGTCCGGGCGTAACCGGCGGGATTGAGGCGGGCAAGGTTCAAGTGGAGCACGATATCCCGAGCGGCCTGCGTGAGGTCTTTGCCCGCGTCTGCCTCCCGCAGGTCGAGCGCGCTCCACAGCGGGGCGGGACTGCCGCGCGTCCCTTGTCGTTGTGGTTGGGTCTCCCGCGTATCGGTGGAGAGGCCCGCGTTCGGTGATGGTCCCAACAGCGAGCCTTCAGGCTGCAATCCGAAGTCGGTGCGCTGATCCCCGCAGCCGCCGCCCGCTGCCAAGGCCATTGCCAGAAGCGTCTCGGGGAGATATTGGCGGTCCCGTCTCCGGCGACCGGGTGCGCGTTCCCGGGTACCGGCATGTGCGCATGAGACTGAGGCAGTTACCGGTGCGGGGTTCGTCGTCCAACCGGCGGTAGTGGTCCGGATCGGCGGCGCGGTTTGGGTGTGAATCCTTCGACCTTGACCGGACTGGCCGCACGGGTTGCATAATCCCTTCATGGCGGGGTTGCCTGCCCGGTCTTGCGGGCCTGCACCCGCGCCAGTTTTTTCTTCAGGGCAGCCGATTGCGGATTGACTTTCAGGCCCTGTTGCAGGACGGCGAGCGCCTTATCCGCGTCCCCCTGGTTCTCGTACAGGTCACTCAGCCCGACGAAGGCGGGGGCGTACCCGGGCTTGGCCCCGATGGCCTTTTTGTAGCTTGCCTCACCCTCTTTGAGTTGACCCAGCTGAATCTGGATCTCGCCCATCTTGGTGAAGATGTCCGGGAACAGGGAGCATCCGTGCACGGAGTGCCCCAGGACGTAATTATAGTCACCGAGTGCCTGCAATAAATCGCCGCGTTGGATCTCAGGGGTTTCTCTCTCGAACAGGATGGCGCGGCTGCTCCTGACCAGGGCCCAGCAGTAATGGTGATACCCGTTGCAACCGGACTTGTCCAGGCTATACAGCTTGGCGCGGATCGCCGGGTCTTTGACTTGCTCGACGGTGTTACGAGTATTGCGTGCGTTACCCGAGAACGGACACCAATCCGGCGCCATCGCCTTCTCAAAATCCCCATGAGTCAAGTCCTGCGGGAAGGCGTGCTGGGACGCGCAGAACAGGGTGAGCGCGATTGCCGCGATACGGGTAAAGGGAATGAGACGATGCATGAATGACCTCCGCGCGGGGCGAACCCCCGGACTCGGCGGTTGTGCCGCGGGTTCGCGGTGAGTGACTGCAGGTTGCGAATAGCCGGTGACAGCACCAAATAGTTGCCAAGGTGTCGCTTTCCGGGAAGCCGAGAACCAGTGGTTCGCTTTCAACCCGGTTGCGTTCATTTGGGAATTCACCTGCGCCTGGACTCAAGGCTGCTCGTGATGTCCCCCGAACTGGTAACGCATGGCCGAGAGGACTTGGTTCGCAAAATCCGCCTCGCCGCGGGAACTGAAGCGCTCGAACAATGCCGCGGTCAACAGCGGTGCCGGGGTCCCGGTCTCGATCGCCGCCAGGCTGGTCCAACGCCCCTCGCCGGAGTCTGACACCCGCCCGCCGAATTGTTCAAGTTCCGGGTCGGCCTGAAGCGCGGTGGCGGTCAGATCCAGGAGCCAGGAGGCGACTACGCTGCCGCGCCGCCAGACCTCGGCCACCGCGGCCAGGTCGAATTGGTACTGGTAGTGTTCGGGGTTGCGCAGCGGTGCGGTCTCGGCGTCCGCCGGCCGGTCCGCGCGCCCGGCCCCGGCGTGCTTCAGGAGGTTGAAGCCCTCCGCGTAGGCGCCCATCAGGGCGTATTCGATACCGTTGTGGACCATCTTGACGAAGTGCCCGGCGCCGCTCGGCCCGCAGTGCAGGTAGCCCTGTTCCGCGCGGCTGGGTGGGTCGGTCCGCCCGGCGGTGCGCTCGATCTCACCGACGCCGGGGGCGAGCGACTTGAGGATCGGGTCCAGGCGCTCGACGGCCTGCGCCTCGCCGCCGATCATCAGGCAATAGCCCCGCTCCAGGCCCCAGACGCCGCCGCTGGTCCCACAGTCGATGAAATGAATACCCAACGGCGCGAGGCGGGCGGCGTGCGCAAGGTCGTCGCGATAGT
>Ga0247839_1005752_pt1 | contig 14810 bp, 11 predicted proteins | sample LaCruzMarch2015__6_FD_192405 | JGI IMG/M metagenome (GOLD analysis project Ga0247839, IMG submission 192405) | Freshwater microbial communities from meromictic Lake La Cruz, Castile-La Mancha, Spain - LaCruzMarch2015_16m | ecosystem: Environmental > Aquatic > Freshwater > Lake | place: Spain...
ACTCGATCCCGGCGGCCATCTCCTGTGTGACTGGTACCGGGCCTGCTTCTGTCGCCAGCACCTTGCCCTTGAAGTATGCTTCGTTGGCTTGGCGCGGCCTGCTGGACAGACCTTCTGCGATTTCTTTCTGCAGCCCGCCAACAAAATCCTTGTAGCTTTCGCTCGCCACCACAGTCAGCACGTTGATATCATGCACAACAGCGGGATGGTCCATCCTGTCTCCATGCTTGTCGACGGAAAGACGAAGACCACGGCCAACCTCTTGCCGCCGCGAGATGGTGTTGTCGCTGTGCTTCAGCATGCACATGATGAAGACGTTGGGATTGTCCCAGCCTTCACGCAGAGCCGAATGCGAAAAGATGAAGCGAACGGGTTCGTCCTGCGACAGCAACCGTTCCTTGTTTTTCAGGATCAGGTCATAAGCGTCCACATCGTCAGACAGCCCCTTGTCTTCCCCAGTCTTCTTGATCGACGGATCAACGAGGCGCTTCTGCTTGTCGATGGCGAAGTAACCTTCATGGACCTTCTCAGCCCCATCGCGCTTCAGGAAATTGCGGTATTCGGTTTCGCTCAGCGCAAATTCGGCAAGGTACTCGTCGCGCAGCAAGTCGTATTCTTCTTCGAACACCCGTGCGTAGTCGCCCTTGGTGTCGGCTTGATCATAGTCTCGATACTTGGCGACTTCATCGATGAAGAACAGCGACAGGACCTTGATGCCTTGAGCATATAGCTGCTTTTCTTTATCGAAATGTGCCTTGATCGTTTCGCGTATTTGTATCCGGCGCAGCTGCTCGGCAGACACGTCGCCAAGCGCATCCCCTGCTTCCAGCGTCACTCCGTTGGTGAAATCGACCACATCAGTTCGGGCGTCGATCTGCGCCACAGTAAAGCCGCGATAGGCTTCCAATCCACCTGCCAACACTTGCAGGTCGTCACCCGACTTCACGCGGCGCAGCTGGCGCTTGATCGTTCCATCCGTCAGCTTCACTTCCAGCTCGACACGGGCGGTCGGTGCAGCTTTGGAAATGTCGATACCTTCCAGATAGAGGTAGGCCGTAGTGCCCGCCAAGCCGCGTGTCTGCACACCACGCACAGCGATCTTTTTCACCAGCTTTTGGTTGTAGGCATCAACGGCATCCAGACGATGCACCTTGTTGTGCATGGTCTTGTGCGTTGCCGAATAGCGCAGGATCATTAGGGGTTTGAAGCGGGGCAGTGCTTCCTTCGACGCTGGCCCTTCCATCTTCTGCGGTTCGTCCAAAATCAGGATCGGCCTGTTGCTGGCGATCACGTCAATCGGCCTGCGAGACTGAAAGTCGTCCAGCTCGTCATAGATGCGCCGGTTGTCAGCACCCTTTGCCGCAAAGGCTTGGATGTTGATCACCATAACGTTGATACCGGCATCGCTAGAAAAGCTTTCCAGCTCGTGCAATCGCTTGGAATTGTACGTGAAAAATCGCGCTTTCTTCCCGTACGTCTCGATAAAATGCTCCGCAGTAATTTGCAGCGACTTCTGCACACCTTCGCGGATGGCAATGCTGGGCACCATGATGATGAATTTGGACCAGCCGTACAGCTTGTTCATCTCGAAGATGGTCTTGATGTAGCAGTAGGTCTTGCCCGTGCCGGTTTCCATTTCGACATCAAGGTTGAACTTGCAGCCAGTGCTGACGACCAGCGACGGCGAGACGATCAGGTTCTGCCGCCTTTGCACCGATTGCAGGTTGGCAAGCACCTGGGCTTCGGTCAGCGATAGATCAGCGTTCTTGAACCCCTCTTCGTCTGCTCTGACTTGTTTAGACCGACCGGGATCGATGCGATAGGTGATGCCGTCACTGCGCGGCTGGCCTGCAAAGCAATCGACAACGGCTTCAACCGCCGCCGTTTGGTAAGCCTGCACCTTGAACTTGAGCTTCATCGCGCTGCCCATCAGATCGCCTTGACTTCGGTGCTGGGCGACAGCTGGCGGAAGATTTGTTCGACGTTGATCTTCACCGCGTCCGAGGCAAAGCCAGTGTCCCTGAACACAACCCGCACAGGTTCATGGCCCGCCAACTCTTTGACCAGCTCTTCGGTGACGCCTGTATCGAAGCAGGCGACGAGAGCGTTTTCATCGACAAAGAACACGGTTTTGCCCTGAACGGTTTCGCGCCGGATTGGCAGGGTTAGGTCAACGCCCCAGTCGACAAGGACTTGGAACAGCAGGTCGTCGGCTGTACGGCCCTGCTTGATGCTGTCCACTTGGGCAAGCAGGTCGCCTTGGTTGGTGGCGTCAGGTGTGTAGTAGACATCAGCCATGTTGGATGTATCAATCTTGAGGACACGGAAGCCGACGTCCTTATTCCAATTTACACTGCATGCACCGCTCAATACTTTTGCCGCCGCCCTTCGAAAGCGCTCTTTGGTTAGATCGGATAGGTATAGATAGCCAAATTTCTTTCGTGCAATAGCACCTTCGTCTAGTGCATCTTTGATTTGCACAGAAATAGTTTGTCTAGATAAACCATCGTTTGCTGATTGTCGAAGCGCGGCGTGAAACGTGCTTCCACTTCCAGCAAAGAAATCTAGTATGATGTCTCCATCACCAGAGCCTATTTCTACCAGCCGTTTCAACATTTCTGTAGGTTTTGGATGGTCAAATACCTTTGGTGCAAACAGCTCAGCCATCTCTGTTGTGCCATCTTCGTTAAATCCGTGCTTATCCCACCAACTTTCAGCTTTGAAGCGCATGTTGTCACGCTCAGATAGGTATTTCTTCTGTATTGGTCCGGCCTTTCCAGTCTTACCGAATATTATGCGGCCATCTGCAATCCGCTTCTTAACTTCCTGTTCATTGAAAACCCAATATCTGCCGTCAGGCGGTAGATATTCAACGCCGGTGCTGTCGTTTATGATCTTAAAATGGGGGCCTTCATGGTTCGCAGAGAGATCAGAAGTAGTCCATGGACCACGCGGATCACTGTCGGGGTTTGAATATGTCTTTTCGATGAATTCATCAGATATCTTGAAGCCCAAAATTGAACCGTCTTGCGCCGCACGACCGTAGCACAAAATGTAATCATGAACCGGTGGTATGTAGCCAGTGTTGTTGCCGTTTGTTTTCTTCTTCCACAAGATCGTCCCTAAGTAATTATGTTCACCGAAAATCTCCGCGCAGACTTTACTCAGATTGTCAATTTCCCGATCATCGATAGAGATGAAGATAACACCGTCGTCACGCATTAGCGTTCGCGCAAGCTTAAGTCTTGGGTAAATCATAGAAAGCCAAGAGGAATGGAAGCGACCATTTGCCTCAGTATTTGCTACTAGCTGGCTTCCATTGTCAGAAATCTGATTTGATTTGGTGAGAAACTCACCTTCTGAAGCATTGAAATTGTCTTTGTAAACAAAGTCTTTTCCAGTGTTGTATGGTGGATCTATATAGATCATCTTGACCTTGCCGAGATAGGTCTCCTGCAAGAGTTTTAATGCTTCAAGATTGTCGCCCTCGATAAACAAGTTGCGTGTCGTGTCGAAGTTTACACTTTCATCACGTACTGGCCTTAAAGTCTTTGCAATCGGAGCATTTGAGGCGATCAATGCTTCGCGCTTTCCCGGCCAGTTTAATTGATACCGCTCCTGCGGCCCCTCCACGATGCTAGCAGAAAGCTCTTGCCGCAGCTGGTCAAAGTCCACTGCCAGTTTGACCGAACCATCGGCACCCGCAGCCTCCGTTACACATCCCGGAAATAGCTCGCGAATTTTGGCAATGTTGTCCTGCGTCAAGTCAGGGCTGTGCATCTTCGGTTTGTCCATCGCCGTCATCCTCTCAATCGTTCGACAGGTCAGCTGCTTTCAGCCGATCCAATCCTTGTGTTGCTTGGCGCAGGGCCGCGTTGATGCTGACCCGTCTGTTGAACTGCTTCTCTCGGGCCAGTTGGCCCTTAATCCGCTCAACCTCACGCTCTTTGGCTTTAATCGCTTCCATCCGCACCACACGGGCTTGGATGTCTTCTTTCACCAAGGGTTGCACAGGCATCAGCGCCGTCAACACCTTGTCGTACAGCGAACCCAAGTCCAATGCCACAGGCAGCGGAGTGCGCGGCGTGCCTGATGGTGCCCAGTCTGACTTGAAGTAGTCACTGAACACCCACTTCGCCCCATCAGCTTCGCTGGGCCGCTTGAACGCAGCGATGGTTTGGCTGCGGCCAGCATGCGACAGCTCAAAGATCAGCGGGGACGGGATGGCACGATCAATCGCCCGCAACACGTCAGGGTGCAGCGTGGGCAACTTCAAGCTGACCGCGAACACCTGTATTTCAAACACGCTCTTGGTGGCCGAAAGGTTGATGGTTTCCGGCGCGAGCTTGTACTTCCAGACGATCTGATCGACTTGGGTGACGAACAGCTCTTTCAGCGCAGTGTTGGCGTCGGCATGTTCGTAGATCTTGTTCTTCGGCAGCACACGCCCAAACACAGCAGACTTGGGATAGTCGAACAGCACCGTCACCCAGCGCCTCCTTGGACGACGAGGAACGCGATCAGCTCAAAGTCATCAAGGCCCGCGATGGTGTGCACAAGCGCCGTTGTCCTGCCGCCGCTGAACAAGCTGTCGATGTCGCGTTCGTCTTTCACGTCGATCATCGACCGAATGGCCGTGCTGAGCAGCTCAGAATACTGCCCCATGTTCTTGCCATCTTGCGTCTGGTCATTGAACAGGCGGCAAACGGCTTGGATCGGGCTGGATTGCCCTTTGCTGCTGGTGCGCACCAGATCAAGCAGACGCTTCACCTCTGTGTGATCCGCGATTATGTCGCCGTCATTGCTGATGTAGACAAGGTAGTAGGGATGCAGCCGGTTCTGTTGGTTGACATTCACCGTGTCGTGGATGTTACGCAGCGCAAAGATTGCCCCTGGCACTAGCCCACGGTCTTCCTGCGAAGGCACGACCGCATGCAGGCCGTTTGGCATGTCTTCCAGATCGCCGTGATCTTTGACGTAGTTCAGCAGGTCCATGCGGAAGTCGTTCAGCCCGAGGTCAGTGATCGAGATACCCGTCTTCACGTCCTCCAGCTCGATCACTTCTTCCTGCATGCGCTTAAGCTGATCCTTGCGATACGCAATCTCGCTGCTCTTGGACGTCAGCACGTTGTCATCACCCGTGGCTGTCACGTCAGCAATGACCATGCGGTTCTCAACGCGCTCCTTTAGGTTAATGTATTCATCTAGGGAAATATCCGGCCAGTAGTTGGCAAGTTGGATTTGGCTGTTGGGCGAACCGATCCGGTCAATCCTGCCAAAACGCTGGATGATACGCACAGGGTTCCAATGAATGTCGTAGTTGACCAGATAGTCGCAATCTTGAAGGTTCTGCCCTTCCGATATGCAGTCCGTGCCGATCAGGATATCCAGCTCAGCAGTCTCTTGCGGCAAAATGGCTGCCTTTTCCTTTGACCTCGGTGAGAACAAAGTAAGGACAGACTGAAAGTCATAGGACTTCTTCAGGGTCGTCTTGGGGCTGCCCGATCCTGTCACCTTGCCACTATGCAGCCCGTGCTGTTGAAGCATGTCCGGGGCGAGGTTCTCGTAGAGATAGTTCGCCGTATCCGCAAAAGCCGTGAAGATCAGCACCTTCCTGTTCCCGGGGTTCAGGGGCTTCGCGAGCTTCTCTGCCAGCAAGTTCTTGAGGTGGAGCAGTTTGGCATCGTGCTCGGGCCGAACAAGGCGCATCGATGCGAGCAGTTGCTCTATCAAGAACAGGTCTGCTTCAAGGTCATGCCTCCATGAAGGCAGGTCCATGTCAGCCAGGCTGATCTGGATTTTCTTGCCCACTGTGAATTCATCAAAGCCGCTGAGGTCTTCGTCCTCCGCTTCCACCTCTTCCAGATCAGCCGTGTAGTCGCTGACAATTGTTGCACCGCCATTGCGCTGAAAATCCGAAATCGCATCCAGTGTTCGCGACACGTTGCCAGCCAATGCACCTAGGGTAAGCCGGAACGCCTCGACCGAGCTTTCCAGACGCTTCAGCAAATTAGTCGTCATCAGGGATTGCAGGCTACGTTCACGGTCAAGTTGGCGCAACTTTCCGCGTCCGCCTTCCGTCTGCGTGTCGTACAACTCTTCGTACTTCCGCAAACGGCTAGGCAGAATGTAGCTGATGGGCGCATAAACGGCCAACTTCAGCACCGACAGCTGGGCGAAGATATCATTGAAGCCCATGACTTCGGGCAGGTCTGTTATCTGGCAATGGAACGACAGGGGCTTCAGTCGCTGCGGAAACTGCCCAATGTCCTTTGTGTCGTAAAAAGTGGTGATGTGCTTCCTAGATCGCGCGATGGTCACCGCGTCCAACAGCTCAAAGAAGTCAAAGTCCAATGACCTAAGGATAGTCGCAGACGTGCGCTCATCTGGCGGCAACTCTGACCAAACATTGAACGCCTTTTGGGCACGCCGGAAGATTTCTTCGATGGACGTCTTTGTGTTCAAGTTCTTGCTCAGCGCATCTGACTGACCTTCATAGGCCAGTGCCAGCTGGTTGCGCAGGTCTGTGAACCTGTTGTTCACTGGGGTCGCCGAAAGCATGAGAACCTTGGTCTTCACGCCATCGCGAATGACCTTGTTCATCAGTTTCTGATATCGCGTCTCACGGTCCTTGTAGATGTCGTTGTTTCGAAAGTTATGGCTTTCATCAATGACAACTAGGTCATAATTTCCCCAATTGATGCGATTTAACGGTATGCCAAAGCTTTCGCCCGAAGTGCGCGATAGGTCAGTGTGGCAAAGGACATCATAGTTGAACCTGTCCTTAGCAAAGATGTTGGTTTTAAGGTTCGTGTTGTAGTTGCGCCAGTTATCGGCGAGTTTTTTCGGGCACAGGACTAGAACAGCCCGGTTCCTCAGTTCGTAGTACTTGACGACAGCAAGCGCGGTGAACGTCTTCCCAAGGCCGACGCTGTCCGCAAGAATGCACCCGTTGTAGGTTTCAAGCTTGTTGATGATGCCAGTGGCCGCATCTCTCTGGTAGTTGAACAGTTTATTCCAGACCAAGGTATCCTGATATCCGGTCAGATCATTTGGCAGCACGTCTCCACTGACATCATCCAAGAAGTCCCGAAAGATGTTGTACAGCATAAGGAAATAGACACGTTCGGGGGAGTTTTCTTGATAGACGCTTTCAATGTGATCACAGATTGCATCGGTTACGTCACGTACCTTTTCAGCATCGTTCCAGATTTCGTTGAACAGCTGCAAGTACATGTCAGTGTGACGCGGATCGTCAAACTCAGTGACGAAGTTCGAGATGGCATCCCCTTTTTGATAACCCAGGTCGACAGCAGTAAAACCACTAATCGGCATAAAAGCCTTCTGTTTGACCTCGCCGCTAACGTGTATGAACTGCTGCATTGGCGCTTTCGAGGTATTCGACTTAAACTTTACTTTCTTCCTTATCCATTCTGCACACTCCCTTGCCACCGCCCGCTGCGTCAACTTGTTGCGAAGATGTATTTCAAACTCACTGCCATACAGACCAGCGGCATCGCCGTTCTTAGGGATGAAGAATTCGCGGCGTTCCTTACGCAACCGGTCAGTGACTTCACTTGGCACAAATGTCGGCGTGGTGAAGATGAACTGGAATGTGTCGACCTTGCTTAGTTCAGTCTTGAGCGCCTCAAATGCATAAATTGAAAAACACGAGGCGGCGACCTTTAGCCGTGAGCCTCGGTCCACGCTTGCCTTCAGTTCGTCGCCGAGCAGTGCAGAGGAGTTATCGATGATCTTCATGACCTTACCTTGACTGACAAGCCAAAGCCAAGCAACCATCCCTTGATCAAGGATCACCAGTTGTCAGCAGCTGGCGCTGGGGCTGGTGTGCCTGGACAGCATCTTCATCGGGCACCTCTGGCGATCCCTGAAGTATGAGCGTCTAGCCGGCGACCTAGGTTGGTTGGTTGCCAGGAAGGCGCGCTTCGTGCGGCACAAGAACGCTACCTGGCAACCTATTTGATATGCACTCCGCTTCACTAGATACGACACTTAAGCATCGTCTAGTCCAATCCGGTACTGCCAGCCGCGCCGACCGCTCACTCCCACTCTGGAACGTGCTAGTCCAGTAGTCTGTTCCACGCCGATCAAGGCTCGTCGCACAGCGTCCTTGTGAGCCTTCTCGATCGGTCTGCCTGGGTACGCGACTTCAGCCAGTTCTTCCACTGAAAACCTACGACCTGGCTCTGCCACGAAGGCCTCGATGATCGCGCGCTGCACGGCACCGCTTCCCCGGCTCATGCTTTCGCCTCAAGTGCCTGAATTCGATTTTCAAGAATTCCGATGCGTTCCGAGAGCCGGGCTTCAAGGGCCAGCATCGTGCGCTCGGCCCTCACAGAGGGCGATGCGTTTACAGCATCAAGCCACGTGCCATCGGTGGCGAATGACTGCTCCAGCCGTGTAACAATTTCCGAGTTCATTGTGCGGTTATTGCGCTTGGCCGCGTCCTCGACCTTGCGTCGAAGATCGCCCGAAAGCCGGAGTTTCATGTCTGGTGGCGCATCCTGCATGGGTTAGATAATGCACCACGATGGGGTTGACTGCAAGTGGCGACCTGTAGTACCCGTGGTGGATCAAAAAATACCCCACAAAGGAGGCACCGTGAAACATCCCCTCAAGCTGCGCATTCCCTCAGAACTCAAAGCATGGCTGCAAGCCAAAGCGGAGAACGAAGGCCGATCCATAAACGGCCAAGTCATCTGGACACTGAAAGCTGCCATGCAAGATGATCCGAAGTTGGAACCGTGCGATGCCCGTTAGCATCGTCATCAAAGGACCGAAGTATCGAACGGCCGGGCAACTTGTTGCGGACCGGACTTTCCCGGTCTCACAAGCGACACTTCTCAAGTTAGCAAAGGAGCACGGTGTGGGCCGCAAAATGGGCCGCGCCATCGTCTTCTCCGAAACCGACGTTGATCGTCTCTACGAGGCTCTGCCATGCCCCTCAACCTCTACAAGCGGCCAAAGACCCCCAACTGGATCATGCGCGGCACCGTCCGGGGCCAAAGCATTGAAGAAACTACAGGAACTACTGACCGCAAAGCCGCTGAAGCCATCCGCATCCAGCGGGAAAAAGAACTCCTAGACCGAAGTGTCTACGGTGAGAGGGTCACCATCACTTTTGCTGAAGCAGCGTTTGACTACCTCAAGTACGGGGGCCGCGGCGGCGACGGCGGGGAGAAACGTTTTCTACGGCAGTTGGCCGATCACTTCGGCAGTACCCTATTGCACAAGATCGGGCAGGATGAGATCGACAGGGCGGCGATGAAGCTTTACCCGAACGCAGGGCCTGGCACCCGCAACCGGCAAGCTTACGGACCGATGGCAGCGATCCTGAGACACGCAGCGAGGAAAGGATGGTGCGCGACCCCAGTTCTGCGCCGCCCGTCGCAGCCCAAGGGAAAGCTGCGCTGGCTCAAACCCGAAGAAGCCGACAGGCTCATTGACGCCTGCGCACCTCACCTGCGCCCACTTGTGATATTCCTCATCTACACGGGCGCAAGGGCCGGAGAAGCAGTCTGGCTCGACTGGAGCAATGTCGCTCTGGCAAATCGTCAAGTAACCTTCCCACAGACAAAGAACGGAATGCCTCGCAGTGTTCCGCTACACCGGCGCGTATGCGAAGCTTTGAATGGCAGCAATCAACGTAGCGGGCCGGTGTTCCTTACTCACAAAGGGCAGCCATACGGCGCCCCCAGCAAGGAAGATGACGCCGACACAAGTGCTGGTTCTCGGATCAGCAGTGCATTCTTCACGGCCTGCAAGAGAGCGGGACTGTGCTGGCCGGCCCTCGACAAGAACGGCAATCCCAAGTTCAAGACGGACGTGACGCCGCATGCCTGCCGCCACACATGGGCATCCTGGCACTATCAGGAAAACCGTGACTTGACTGCGCTCCAAGCACTGGGTGGCTGGAAGTCCGTCGACATGGTCTTGCGGTACGCCCACACAAACGTGGAAAACCACGCTGAAAGCATCGATGCGCTTCCCTGGGGAAATTCCGGGGAGGTAAAGAACACCATTGCGGAAAAGGTTACATGAACAATAGGTTAGAAGACATCACCACACCCCTTGGTAAGGGAGAGGTCGAGAGTTCAATCCTCTCTTGCAGCACCATCTATCCCCTTGATCGCAAAGAAAACCCTTGATCTCAAGGGCTTCGTGCCATTCTCTGTTCCAAAATTCGTTCCAGAACGGGGTGTGTGGTGGCAGGGAAGTTGCGTCACTGGCGGGAGAAGGAAGGCAGATTCTACGCTCGCGTTGCGGTGCCGAAGGAGCTTGTCCGGCTAATTGGTAGATCGGAACTGATCGAACCCTTAGGGGGCGACAGGCGTGCAGCAATGCGTCTGCACCCCGCAGCTGTCGTGCGTCTTCAGGCGCAGATAACGAGAGCAGGCATGGAAGCAGCGCAGGCCGGCGAAATTGAGGAGGGCCAACGTCGCTTTCCCATGACTGACGAACAGTTGGCAGCGCGCCTTTATCAGATAAGGCTGGACCTAGATGAACAAGGACGCCTGTCCCGGGGCTATGCCGCTATCGGGATCGACGACGGCTACGTGGCGAGCTTGCGCGCTGCCCGTGCAGGCACGTTGTCAGACATCGAGTTGCATGATCTTGTCGGCCCCCAGATCGAGCGGTTTCGGCTGGCGGGCAACGTCACCGTAGTTCCAGGGTCACGGGAGTGGCGTCGGCTCGCGCAGGTTCTTTGCGAAGCAGAACTGGAGGCGCTGTCTCGGATGGTCGAGAGGGACGAGGGAGACTTTACTGGCACCCCGCCTGAGACATCTGTCGTCCGAACTTCCCTTCCCGATGAGCCGGTTCCCCCGGTGCCTCTGTCGGATCTCTTCGACGACTACATCAAGTCTCGTCAAGCATTGGGCAAACACGCGGATGGCGGCAGAAGATGGACCGTCGCGATCAAAAGCCTCGTCAAGCATCTTGGCAATTCCGACGCGCGGAAGATCACAAAGCGGGACCTGAACAGCTGGTTGGACAAGCTGCAAGGCGAAGGTATCTCGACGCGGACCGTGGCGAACGTCTACCTGGCCAGCGTTCGGGCAATCCTTCGTTGGGCTTATGAAAAGGAAATACTCCCTACAAATGCATCTGATGGGGTCCGGCAGGAAACGCGCAAAAAGGTGCGATCCCGAGAGCGCGGTTACACCACCGCCGAAGCGACGCGACTGCTTCGCTCTTCAATCGGTTACGTCCCGACAGAACCCGCCAACCCCTCGAACCGCGAGAAGCCGTGCCTGACTGCTGCCAAGCGCTGGATCCCGATCCTATGTGCCTTCACAGGTGCGCGGGTCGTCGAAGTGGCGCAGCTTCGAAAAGAGGACTTGCGGCAGGAAGGGGAGCATTGGGTGATCCGGATTTCTCCAGAAGCTGGATCAGTCAAGACCGGTGTTTATAGGGATGTGCCGCTGCATCGGCAGATCATTGCGCTCGGGTTCCTCGATTTCGTGAAGTCCCATAAATCGGGACCGCTGTTCCACAACGCTGCCAAGCCGGAGAAGTTTCTTGATGGTGCGAGGGTCACTTCCGGTCGGCTTTCGGAATGGCTGAATCGGACCGGCCTCGTTCCCGAGGGCGTGCAGCCATCACATGGTTGGCGCCACCGCTTCAAGTCCTTGGGCCGTGAAATCGGACTTTCGGATCGTGTTGTCGATGCTATCCAGGGACATGCTGGCAGAACGGCAGGAGACAGCTATGGCGATGTGAGCATCGTGGCGATGGCGCGGGTAATCGACAAGCTACCGGACTATGAATTGGAGCCTGCCCTTGTGACGACTGAAGGAGGGTGATCACCTTCGTCCGATGCCAGTGACCGGATTTTTCTACGATCGCGCAAACTGGTCATTGAAAATAGTGTTCAAAGCCAAAATTTACGCGATCGTTGACATTCTGGCTGTGTCGAGGCAATCTCTGGGAGATTTCAACGATCGCGGAAATCATGGCACATCCCTACTCCATAGAAACACCTCTCGACCTAGGCTCCGCGCTCCGTGCCCGGAGAAAGGCACTCGGCCTGCGACAGTCAGATGTTGCCCTGCAGAGTGGCGTAACGCTGGCCACAGTGAGCGCGATTGAAAATGGCAAGGAGACAGCCCGAATAGGCTTGGTCTTGCAGATTTGCCGCGACCTTGGTCTGCGGCTTGAAGCGAAGGGCTGACAGTGGCTGCGCTCGAACTCGATGTGTTCTTCGAGGGCATGGCGACCCCCGCTGGTCGGCTAATCCGATCAGATGACGGCGCCACCTCGTTCCGATACCTGACCGACGACATTCCACACCCACTGTCGCTCTCGCTGCCGGTGCGCGATGAACCATTTAGCGACAGCCTCACCCGTGGCTTCTTTTCGAACCTGCTGTTCGAAAACGCTCAACGCGAACAGATCATGCAGCGACACGGCATCGACTTTTCGGATGTCGTCGGCCTCTTGGCGCATCTCGGCGCTGACTGTCCTGGATCGATCTCCTGTGTGCCCGTCGGGACCGGGCCGGCCAAGATGCCGGGCGACCTTGAGGCGGACTATGTGCCGCTGACTCAGAAAGACCTTCACCGCGTGATGGCATCGCTGCGCGACTTTCGGCGCGTGCCAGACGACACCAATGATCCATCACCCTTAGCTGGCGTCCAAGGCAAGATAGCCCTCGCACGGCGGCCCGACGGCAGCTTTGCCCTGCCACGTCCGGGACTGAACGTCCCAACCACGCACATCCTGAAAGTCCCGCGAGCCGGAGAGATGACGACCGTCAACCAGGAACACCTGCTGATGGGGATCATGGCAGAGGTTCAGAGGCACCCTGTAGCTCACACTGAGATCATCGGTGAAGGCGACCTCCGCGGTTTGCTTGTCGAACGGTTTGACCGGATCGTCGAAGGGAACACGGTGCGACGGCTGCACCAGGAAGACTTCGCACAGGCGTTGGGGCTAGGCCCGCAGATGAAGTATCAGCGGAATGGCACTGCAGAACGCTGCTTCAACGCCGATGCGATCCGGAGGGTTCTGGATCGGACGGCCGCTCCCGGCCGATCACGTCAGGCGTTCTTGGAGATCACCCTAGCGAACCTGCTCCTGGGAAATACGGACAATCACGCGAAGAACCACGCGCTGCTTTACCGCGGCCCTCGCCCCGACCTTGCTCCGGTCTATGATGTGGCGCCTGTCCTTGTCGACGACCAAGTGCTGCACCAGCTGTCCTTCGACATCGGCGCCGCGATAATGACAGACGAAGTTACGTCCATGGACATGAACGCCTTCATCCTTGCCATGGGGTTTCCGCGTATCACCAGAGCGCTGATGGAGCGTTTGCGAAGTGTAGTGCGAGACATCGTCGGCAAGATCCCGGACATGAACGGCCCGGCAAGAAAGCGTATCGGCGACGCCATCTCCGAACAAGCGAAGTGGATCGCTCCTGCGGTAGGAGAAGGCATAGACATTCCCGAACGGGATTTGATCGTTGTGAACCGGCCGTGATGCATTGACTACATTGCAGTGCCGCCGAAGGCCGGTCTCAAGTCGTCAGACAGATCCCTCGAGGGCAATCAGGAGATCCCGCAACTGGCCAGCGTCCTCGATGGCAAGTCGCACGAGGTCCGCATGCGCGAGGTCCCTCATCGTCTTCAGCCCGGTATGCCGTCCGTAGATCGGTTCACCGTTCTTGTCCTTCTCGGTGTAGAGGTTTGAGGCAGGATAATCTCGGAAGTCGCAACTTGGATTGCCCAACCGACGGGCGTGATCTGCCCGCATCCAAAGGTTCGCCGGTGCGCTCGGCGCCTTCTCGAACATCAAACCGATCCGTTCTCCATCCCGCGCAACGATCACGTAACGGGCCGCAAGCTTTGACTGGTGACCTGCGGGGTGCTCGATGCACATCGAGTCGAGAATGCCCAGACAGGCGCGCTTCAGTTCTTCCCGTGTCATGAGCGGTGTGTCACTGCGCTCCAAGACCCAGGATCTCCTTGAGCCTCTTCCTCATGAGCTTTTCACGCTCGCGCACAAACTCGGGCAACTGAATCACATCGCACAGATCGAGCCTTTCGGGGATCATATGTTGGTCGTAGAAGTCCACGTTGCGGCCTGTGATCCAAGACCGGAAGGGCATGTCCCGCTTCTCGATATTCTCGTCACCTCGCAACAGCTGCAGATTCCCCAAGCGGTTCACCGAGTCCAAAAGCTCCTGGATCCGATGCTCTGGCAGGTTCCGCCCCCGCAGAACGCTTTTCTGAGCGTGGGCCTGCGGAATGATATGGTCCACGTGCCAGTTCGATCCTGACCAGTCGAGCCCATCATAGAGCAGTGACAGCGCGATGAATGTGCGCGGCTTGCCATACTGCAGATCAAGCAGCTCATCGATTGTGCGGTCATCTACCTGAGATATCCGCCCGCTACGTGCCATCGCGTCGAAGAGCTTTTTGGTCGGGAACTCCCGCTCCTGTGCGATGCGCAAGTGGTCGCGGATCGTCACCCGCGCGATTGCGATTGTTTGGTCCGAGTTTCCGGAGAAGGCGCCGACGAGAAGACTGTTCAGCAGCCAGTTGTGCATCGCGGCTGCGTTGACCCGTTCGAATTCGCTCGATCCGCGGAAGTCGAAATCGGGCGTGTTGTGGAAGTAGTAGATCAGCGGAAGGACCGAGTTCAGCGAGCCAAGGTTTTCGCCCACAAGACCGTGGCGGTTGAGAAACCGGAAGGTGTTTTCGACCGCCCGCTTAATGCCGCTCCAGTTCGTCTCGATCGCTGCCACAACATCTGTCGTGAAGTTCCGCACGTTGTAGGTCACATCAAAG
>Ga0247839_1005771_pt1 | contig 14782 bp, 13 predicted proteins | sample LaCruzMarch2015__6_FD_192405 | JGI IMG/M metagenome (GOLD analysis project Ga0247839, IMG submission 192405) | Freshwater microbial communities from meromictic Lake La Cruz, Castile-La Mancha, Spain - LaCruzMarch2015_16m | ecosystem: Environmental > Aquatic > Freshwater > Lake | place: Spain...
CCAACATTGATTGTAGGCAGAACTATTACCTTTAGCTTGACCAGCGACAGTACTGGAAATCAATACAACGTAACTACATCGGGTACTACAATAACATTGTTGGCATCTGCTATTAACGCTAATACTGCATTGGTAACAGCAGGTATTACGGCTAGTGTTGTAAACAGTCGTCTTGCAATATTTTATTCAGGCGCTTCTGGAGACACAGTTGAACTATACGGTGACGATGCTACATTTACACTGTTAGGAATATCACAAGGTGATTATTATGCACCAAAGCTTGAAATTGCTCCACATACTAGTGTTCCGGAATTTAAAACAACTGATACAAATCCACGTCCAACTGGTTCGTTATGGGCAAAAACTACTACACCTAACTTGGGTGCAAATTGGAGCGTTAAACGTTACAGCTCAGACACTGCATCTTGGACCACAATACCTGCCTCGATATATGCAACTAATACCGCAGCAATCTACGGATTAGACAGCACAGGCGGCGGCGCAAATCTAGTTGAAGGACAACTATACATTCAAAGCAACGTTGCTGAAGACAGCGACAAGCTTGCAACATTTAAATTGTTTAGAAGAAATTCTTCAGGTGAAACTTCGATAACCAGTGCAAAAGTAACTGCATCGTCGTTCCCAGCAGGAACACATTCATTTAGTTTAACAGAAACACTTGCAGGCGAATCAGCTACTACAACAATGACTGTTTCATTTGTTGCAACAGGCGCTACAAGCGACGCAGACGTGCTTGCTAACGCAATCAATGCAAAAGGCTACACACATGTTAATGCAAGTGTTAACGCACAAAATAGAGTTGTAATTTCTCATACAACCGGTGGTGATATACGTTTTGTTGACACCAGTGGAGTATTGGACAATGTGTTTACACCATATCTATCAACTGATCCAACAAGCACTACCAACTTCTATTATGCTCCAGGAACAGATCAAAGCACTAGTCCTAAAGAGTTTATAGCTACACTTTGGAAAGTATTAACATATACTGCACAAACTAACGAACCAACAACAACTCCAGCACAAGACGCATTGTGGTACAGCAGTGTTATTGACGAGGTTGATATACTATATCACAACGGAACAACATGGGTTGGTTATAAAGACAATGCAACTGCATTCCCTAATACAGATCCAAATGGTCCTATTGTTTCAGCAACTGAACCAACTGAGCAATCAGATGGCAGCGCTCTTGTAACAAACGATTTGTGGATTTCTACAGCAGATATAGGAAACTATCCTACTGTTTATCGTTATAATACAACAACCAGCAAGTGGATATTGATTGACAAAACAGATCAAACCACTGAAAATGGTATACTATTTGCTGATGCTCGTTGGAGCACTGCTGGCACTAGTGAAACTGCTGCTGATATTGTTGATCTACTTGAAAGCAACTATCTTGATGCAGATGCACCAGATCCTGCACTATATCCAAAAGGCATGTTGCTGTGGAATCTACGTCGCAGTGGATTTAACGTAAAGCGTTTTGAAAGAAACTATGTTGACATTGAAGGCACCAACACTAGATACAACGATGAATCGATGACCAACTATTATCCAAATCGTTGGGTTACTGAGTCAGCAAACAATATCGATGGATCAGGATCGTTTGGACGTAACGCTCAACGAAAAGTTATTGTTCAATCATTACAAGCAAGTGTAAACAGCAATGAAGACATACGTGATGATGAATCAAGAATCTTCAATTTGATTGCAGCACCGGGATATCCTGAACTTATCGGCGAAATGATCAATCTAAACTACGACAGAGGTTTAACAGCATTTGTAGTAGGTGATTCACCAATGAGACTTCAACCAAATACTACATCTATAAACAATTGGGCTAGTAACGTGGCATTGGCTGTTGAAGATAACGACCTAGGACTTGTAAGCAGAGATGAATATCTTGGAGTTTACTATCCAGCTGGATTTACCAGCGACAATGCAGGCAACAACATTGTTGTACCACCAAGTCATATGGCGTTGCGTGTAATTGCACTTAACGACCAAGTTGCATATCCATGGTTTGCACCAGCTGGTACACGTCGTGGAGGAGTAACCAATGCATCAGCAGTTGGATACATCAGCAACGAAGGTGAGTTTGTAAGTATCTCTCTTAACGAAGGTCAAAGAGATACACTGTACCAAGCAAACGTTAACCCAATAACATTCTTAAATGGCGCTGGATTAGTTGTATTTGGACAAAAGACTCGTGCAAGAAATGCTAGTGCGCTTGACAGAATCAACGTTGCAAGATTGGTAATTTACCTACGCAGTCAACTTAAGAAACTTGCAAAACCATATATCTTTGAACCCAATGATAAAATCACTCGTGATGAAATCAAACAACAAGTTGAAAGCTTAATGGTTGAACTTATTGGATTAAGAGCTATATACGACTATCTTGTTGTATGTGACGAAACAAACAATACTCCAGCAAGAATCGATAGAAATGAACTTTATGTTGACATTGCTATAGAACCAGTTAAGGCAATTGAATTTATATACATTCCGTTGCGCTTGAAGAACACAGGAGAAATTGCAGGTCTATAAAATTATAGGGGTTTTTAAAAACCCCTATAATTGATAAATACTTGTAATAAGGAGTTAATTATATATGGCAATCTCATCATTAACAAAACTAACAGTACCATTAGCAACCAACGATAGTGCATCGGCACAAGGCTTGCTAATGCCTAAATTACAATACCGTTTTCGTGTAACATTAGAAAACTTTGGTGTAAGTACTCCCACTACCGAACTTACAAAACAAGTTATAGACGTAACACGTCCTAACTTAACATTTGCAAACATGGAAGTTCACGTTTACAACTCAAAAATAAACTTAGCAGGCAAGCATAATTGGGAGGCATTAACTCTCAATTTGAGAGAAGATGTAAACAATAACGTTCAAAAGCTAGTTGGCGAACAGCTACAAAAGCAATTTGACTTTATGGAACAAGCAAGTGCTGCTTCTGGATCGGATTACAAGTTCTTGACACGTATCGAAATACTTGACGGCGGTAACGGTACGTTTACTCCAACTGTACTAGAAACTTGGGAAACATACGGTTGTTATCTTGCAAGCGCAAACTATAACACACTAAACTATGCAACCAGCGAACCAGTTACTATTGCTCTTAGTATACTATACGATAATGCAGTTCAATTCAATGGTGCAACAGGTGCTGGCCCAGATCGTGGAGTTGGTGCAAACGTAGGACGTTCGGCAAGTACAAACATAACTGGCGCAGGCATCTAAGTTTTAATATGAGATTGCCAAACAAAAGGGAGATTAATTTCTCCCTTTTTTCTTTATAATAGTGTTTTTTAAATTAGATAAATATTTGTATGGGATTTAATGGATATTATGATAACTTTAGTTCGTACGGTAGCTTAAAAGGAAACTTAGGCGATTATAGCCATGCGGCCAAGCTGTATCGAGCAAACAATATGTTGTTGGCTCCTAAAGTTAAGTTTTTATTTCATATTGTAATCAACATAAACTCGTCGATTAAAACACCTGGATTAGACAGAAGCGAAATAAATCTTTTGGCTAAAAGTGTAGATCTACCTAAATACAAAACACAAACTGAAACATTAAATCAATACAATAGAAAAAAAGTTTTACACACAACTGTACAATATCAACCATTGACTATAGAATTTCACGATGATAACAAGGGTGCAACAACTAAATTATGGAATTCGTATTTTAATTATTATTATCAAGACAGTAGATACAGTACAGTTTCGGGGTCATCGCCTAACATAACTGAAAGTGCATATTCTCGCACAGTTAGTGGTTTAAATACAGCGTATGGATCACCGGACATACAAAAATTTAGATACGGGCTTGACACCCAGGGAAAAGTATATAACTTTTTTACAAGTATACAGATATTCCAACTGCACCCTAAAAACATCGTTCCTACTTTCACTTCTTTTACACTAATAAATCCGTTGATTGATTCGTTTGAACACGACAATATGAACTATAGTGAAAGCGAACTGGTATCAAATAGATTGTCTCTTTCTTTTGAATCGGTACAATATGCTCAGGGCCCAGTTTTGTTAGGAGTATCGCCAACAGGGTTTGGAGAACCCGCACATTATGACTTGGGCAAAAGTCTGTTGGACAATCCTTTTGCCAACACTAACTCTAACAGTGGAATTAGCAATATTAAAAAAATAAATTCTGCTGTAACATTATCAACAATAGAAAATCTTTCAAAACCAGCAACTGTAGCTACTCCACAAACAGTTGTTACTACCAATCAGTTAGGAAACATAGAATTTCCAACACAGGGTTCTGTAAGCAACACAACAGTAGCATCTCAACGAAATTTTTAAGGTAGCCAATGTCTTCAATTACAAATATCAATACTAATACAGACAGTAATAAAAACACAAGATTGTTTTTTGATAGATTTTTTCAAAAAGAAATATCCTATCCTAGCAATCAAGTCGATGCAGTAGTTGGGTTTTTTAAAAACAGGGGGTTTGAAGAATCTGCTGCAATAAGTATCAGCACTGTTTTATTACAAGAAGCAAAAATAGATAATGTTAATGTTCTTGAATTATTAGACACTCTCAAAGGATATGACAAAGTAAAATTAAGCAACTTGGTTACTGCAATTTTAAACTCTAATAGATCTAAAATAAGTAAACTAGGTTATAGATCTCAATCAAATGCAACTAGAGTAGAAGCAAGAAATATTATTTACTAATGGCAAAATGGGCGCAGGGAAAATTTACTGTAAAAAATACAGATAAGTATGCAGGACTAGGATCCCCTAGATATAGAAGCAGTTGGGAATTTGCATTTATGAAATTTTGCGACGAAAACCCAAGTGTTGTTAAGTGGGCATCGGAATCTATAAAAATTCCGTATAGAAATCCTTTCACTGGAAAATATACAGTATATGTCCCTGATTTTTTTATAGTGTATGTTGATAAAACAAATCAAAAACATGCCGAGGTTATAGAAGTTAAACCATTAAGTCAAACCAGTTTAGCTGAAGCAAAACGTAATAAACTACATAGGGCACATGCAGTTTTAAATGAAGCAAAATGGGGAGCAGCAAGGGCATGGTGTTCTCAAAACGGTGTAATCTTTAGAGTTGTAAGTGAAAATGATATTTTTCACAACGGCAGATCGAGATAAAAAGGAAAGTCCTATGAATAAAAAGTTAGAAGATTTATTTAATTTGCCAGAAGCAAAAGAAATACTAAAACAAGAAAAAACCAAAGAAAAAAAAGAACAAACTGTTGAAATAGCAGAACAAAAAAAAGCATTTAGAGATATTGCAGAATTTGACAAAATTGCTGCTGCCTTGCCGGCAGTTGATGGTTTAGGACAAATGGCAGATCGTGAACTAAACGAAGTTGCTGAAAAAGCCATGAGTGCGTATGAAGATTTAATGGATCTTGGCATGAGTGTAGAAGCAAGATTTTCTGGACGTATTTTTGAAGTAGCCGGAAATATGTTGAGAACCAATTTAGATGCAAAAATAGCCAAGCTTGATAAAAAATTAAAAATGATCGAACTTCAACTTAAAAAAGAAAAACAAGACAAAGACGTGGCCTCTGATCCAGACTATACCGAAGGTGAAGGTTATGTAGTAACAGATAGAAACAGCTTGTTACAACGTCTCAAAGGCATAGAACGAGATAAATAAGTTATAACAGGATTACCAACAATGAAAAAACTTAACCAGTACATCATCGAATCTAAAAAAACTTATCCTTTTAAGATAGGTATAGCCGGAGACGTTCCTGCTGATACCAAAGAAAAGCTAAGTATGCATTTAGAAAAATTCGGTGTTTCTAATTTAAGTACAGGAAAAAGAACTCCTATACAAGAACGTCCACTGGACTTTCCAAATTTAGAAAATTTAGAAGTAACATACTTTGAAGTAGAATTAACATATCCTACTACAGACAGTGTACTAAAAGAATACATAGGAAATGTATGTAATTTTCCTAAAAGTCATATAGTTGTTAGAAATGCAAACGGTCCGCTTGAAGAAATTCAAAATAAAGTAGAAGATAGCACATACGAAACTTTGTTAAACAAAGAAGACATGGGCGGAGAAAGTGCGCAAGAATCTGTTGGCAATTCGCGTGTAATGGATTTATTAAAAGAATTAGAAATAGCACGTAAGGAACGTGATAAAAATTCCAGTGGTTTCAAAATTGAAACATTTAAAGAGGAACCACAAAATAAAAAAAGTGTGGTAGGAAAATAAAAAAATGAGTATGTTAGATATTTTGAAAAAACTTGATAATATTGAAAGCAAAAAGTCATTAACAGAATCGACTTTAACCGAATGCCCTCCGGAAATGGGAATGGCTTCGCAGTCATCGGGGCCAGCTTCGTTAAACATTAGTGCAGGAAGTGCTTCAGAAATGGCACAGATAATAAAAACACTTATGTCGTTAAATCAGAACTCGGCCGCGCCTGTTGTTGATATGAATCCGGAATATGAAGGTGCAATGGGGGGAATTCCTGGTGCAATTGCAGGCGGCGCAATGGGGGGAATTCCTGGTGCAATTGCAGGCGGCGCAATTGGTGATAAGTTATCCGGTAACGAAAACGAAGAGTGGGATAACACACCCGAAGAAAAATACCAAGATCACAAATACATGACCAAAGATCTTTCGGGTGGTATCAACCGCGAAAAGAAAATGTATAAACCGGCAGCAAAGGGTGATAATCCAATGGCTGCAGAAAGTATCAAAGATCGTCTTTATCGTGCATTGAATGAAAAAAAATCTAAAAAATTAAAAGAAAAGCCAAATGAAGGCAACGAATTCAGCGGAGCATTAGCGCAAGCAAAAAAAATGGGCAAGAACGAATTTGAAGTAGATGGCAAAAAGTATAAGGTCAAAGAAGCTGCAAAGCCAGACTTTCTAGACATGGACAAAGATGGCAACAAAAAAGAGCCAATGAAAAAGGCTGTTGCTGATAAGAAAAAAGCACCATTTAAAAAGTAACAAAAAGCGCCAAGGGACGCTTTTTTTATTGCTAAATATTTTATGGGAAAAAGTTTAGACGGCGTATTAGTTAAAAAAGCCAATCAAAAAGAAACATATACAGAAAAGCAAATTGAGGATATAGTTAAATGCATGGATCCCGAACTAGGATATTTGCATTTTGCCGAACACTTTGCTTACATTCAGCATCCTGTTAAAGGCAAACTGTTGTTTGAACCTTATGAATATCAATTACGATTATTGCATAGCTATCATAATCATCGATTTAATATTAACATGATGCCTCGACAAACCGGTAAAACGACTTGTGCCGCAATTTATCTTTGTTGGTATGCAATGTTTCATCCTGATCAAACCATTCTTATTGCTGCACACAAGTATACAGGTGCACAAGAAATCATGCAACGTGTAAGATATGTTTACGAAACCTGCCCTGATCACATTCGTGCCGGTGCTACTGGATATGCTAAAGGTTTTATTGAATTTGAAAATGGTTCACGTATTGTAAGTCAAACTACCACTGGAAATACTGGGCGTGGTATGGCAATCTCACTACTATACTGTGACGAGTTTGCATTCGTACAGCCTAACATTGCAGAAGAGTTTTGGACTTCTATATCTCCTACATTGGCAACAGGTGGTCGTGCTATTATTACTAGTACACCAAACAGCGACGAAGATACATTTGCAACTATATGGAAACAAGCAGAACAAAAATTTGATGAATACGGTAACGAAAGCGAACTTGGTATAAATGGCTTCCACGCATTTAGAGCTTACTGGAACGAACATCCAGACCGCGGTGATGTGTGGATGAAAGAAGAAATTGGCCGCATTGGCGAAGAAAAGTTTCGTCGAGAGTACGGTTGTATAAGTGCTGATTCTAGAATAACAATTCAACATCAAGACGGAACTATTAAATCTATAACTATAAACGAGTTAAAAGCATTGCTATCCTAGTTTATAGTTTTTGACGAAATAATATAAATATTGTATGAAATATTATATCTATGCATATCGCACTCCGGTCAATATAGAAATTAATTCTATGTCTAAAAATATTCCTCAGAATGAATATTTTTATATAGGAAAAGGTAAAAGTCGTAGAAAATTTGATCACTTAACTGAAAAAATAGAAAAAGTAGCAAATCATTTGAAGCATGGTGTAATACAAAAAATATATAAACTAGGAGAAACTCCTGTTATTGATATATTAGAAGAATCAGATGACGAAATCTATATTTTAAATAGAGAAATCTTTTATATTAAAAAGTACGGAAAATTAATTGACAATTTAGGTTATTTGACTAATCTAACAGATGGCGGCCAAGGCACATCAGGACACAAGCATTCAGATGAAATAAAACAGCATTGGAGTAAAATAAGAAAAGGAAGAACAGCCGCAAATAAAGGAACAAAAAGACCCGGAGTTGGCGGCAGACCCCAGGGTATACCATGGTCATCTGAAACTAGAGAAAAGATTATGAAAATTAGATCGTTAGAAGGTTATTACAATTTTTGTCAAACAGAAGAAAGAAGAAAGAAAATAAGCGAATCTAAAAAAGGTTGTAACGGATCAGCACTAGGAAAGTTTTGGTATAATAACGGAGTAACAGAAACATATCAGTTTGAATGTCCGGAAGATTTTACTAAAGGAAGATTAAAAAAACAATCAAATGGAAAAAAAGGACTGCTATGGTATACAGATGGCATTGAATCAAGACAATTCAAAGAAAATAATCAACCCGAAGGATGGAAGCGTGGACGTATTATTAAAAAACAATAAAGGTTTAAAAATTTTAACTGATACAGGATTTAGTGAGTTTAAAGGTCTTATAGAAAAATCTATTCAACAATTGTTGTGTGTAAACTTAACAAAATCCAATATAAAATGTACCCCCGATCATAAAGTATTTTTAGACAACTTATCTAGTAAAGAATCTAAAGACCTAAATGTTGGAGATAAAGTTTACACATCTTATGGTATTGATTTAGTTGTTTCTATAGACAACATAGAACCAGAAAAGGTGTATGATGTATTTGATGTTAAAAATAACAATAGATTTTATGCAAATAATATTTTAATCAAAAACTGCGAATTCTTAATCTACGACGAAACATTGATTAGTTCTTTAGTGTTAGCCGAAATGGTTGGAAAGTCGCCTATTATCAACATGGGACAAACTAGATGGTATAAAAAACCAAATGCAAAATACAACTATGCAGTTGCGTTAGATCCTGCCATGGGTACTGGTGGTAACTATTCTGCTATACAAGTAATAGAATTACCAACATACGAACAGGTAGGAGAATGGCAACACAACACCACAGCAGTACCTGGACAAATTAGAGTTTTAAAAGACATTTGTCAATACATAGCTGACGAATGCAGAACTGGCGGAAGCAATATATACTGGTCAGTTGAAAACAACGGGCTTGGCGAAGCAGCATTATTGGTAATAAATGATTTTGGAGAAGAAAATATTCCAGGACTGTTTGTGTCAGAACCGATAAGAAAAGGGCATGTTAGAAAATTTAGAAAAGGATTTAACACTACGCATAGTTCTAAAGTAACTACCTGCGCCAGATTAAAAAGCATGGTTGAAAATCGACAACTGACTGTTAATAGCAAATCTTTATTAAGTGAATTAAAAGCATTTGTGGCTACAAACAGTTCGTTTGCTGCAAAGCAAGGATATACAGATGACCTTGTTAGTGCAATACTTTTGTCTCTAAGAATGATAGATATCATCAAAGATTGGGATCCTGCTATCTACAACAGCTATTCTCAAATTGATTCTGAACAGGAGTACGAAATGCCTATGCCTATCTTTATATCCAGCAATTATTGATAAATAATGTATCATGAAAAATCTCGATTCAATAGCAAAAGATTTATTTAATAAAATAAGAGGAAGATTTCCTAATATCACCTTAGGTGATAAAGAAGGCAATGTTACAAATATTCCTAGCAATGCAAGATACTTTGATTTTGCTTTTTTAGATGAAAAAGAAAAGAAAATTAGTGTCAGTCTTGAGCAAGACAACGGAATAGTTGTTATTGTTGGAAAAGACATTGTCGGTAATCAGCCCGAGCACATACAAGATAAATGGTACAATTTTTTAAAAGAACTTAGAGTCTTTTCAAAAAAGCGTTTACTGAATTTTGATGTAAGAGATATCAACAAATCAATTTTAAATAAAAGAGATTATAAATTTTTAGCAGCAACACGCCTTGGAGACGAAACGATGGCTGAATCAAAAATGTACGGTACTAATAAAACAAGTTACCAGCGAATTGGCAATGCTAGATTAGCAATCAAGCACACACACCCAATAAATTTAGAATCAACTGGTAGCCGATCACAAAAAATCAAAGCAATTTACGTTGAATCTCCAGAAGGCGAACGATTCAAATATCCATACAATCATGTTGCTGGTGCACGGGCTATGGCTAGACATGTTAGCGAAGGCGGCAACGCATACGACGATTTTGGAAAATATATTTCTGGATTATCAAACGAAGCTTCAAAATTACAAAAATTTAAAAAGTATATGAACCGCAGCAGTGTAATGGCAGAAACACTTTCAGGATATATGGATACTGTAAATACACGAATACAAGAAGTCAAAAAAGAAATAATTCATTTACAAAAAGAAGGCTTTTATAAACAAGCAATAGAAAACTTTACAGTACCAGTTGTTGAAGACGTACCGGAGGGCGTTTCAGAAAACTGGATAGATCAATTAACTATCAAGCAATTCAACGAAGAATTAAAAGATGTATTTCCGTACATTTACAAATTAATCGGAGAAGCAACAAAAGTTAAAGTTCTTGGCCCTGAAGATTTAGATGAAACAGATTTAGATACAGACGAAACCAATGAAGCTGGTGGTATTGGCGGCGGCATAAGTGGTAGAAAATTCTCAAAAGGTGCTGACTACGCCCCAGCAGTGGGTGCCGGAGTTCGTGGCGCAGTGGACAATTTTACAATGGGCGGTGGCAACTATGTCAGAGCAGCAGCAGACTACGGTATAAAAAATTTAGGATCGTTAGTAGGCATGAATGATCCTACAACTTGGGATAAAGAAATTGGCCAAGAACGTGAAAAGGATATTGCAGCACAACGTGATTATCCTGTTGCATGGGACATAGGTGATAAAGCAGCTACAGTTGCTCAAGTAGCAAGCGGCGTTGGTGCTGGTAAAGTGTTGGCAGCAAAAGCAGCAAGAGCAGCAGCAGCAAACATAGCAGCAAAAACTGCTGCTAAAAAAACCGCTGCTGATTTAAAATATCAGGCTATGGGTATGAGCAACGCTGAATTGGCCAATGCTATGAAAATTTCAAAGAGTCCAGAACTAGCACGTGAATTACAAAGAAGATTGGCACTTCAAAAGATGCCAAATCTTCCTGTACCCAAACCTTTAAATTTAACTCCACAAATGAGAACTACACCTACATCTACACTTAAATTAACTCCGCAAATGAGAACTACACCTACTAGTGAAGAATTTGAAATAGAACAGGCATTCGAAGATATAATGGGACAGTTTTCAGATCACGTATGCGAAGATTGCGGCAATCCAAGTTGGCGTACACTCAGCGAAGAAAAGCAAAAAGGTGTTGACGGCAAAGTATGCTGGAAAGGCTACAAGCGTATGGGCACCAAAATGAAAGGTGGCAAGCGTGTAGACAACTGCGTGAAAGTCAGTGAAGCAACTCCTAATAATAGTTCGTATTCGGGAATGAATGACAATGAGCTTGATGCTGCATACGCAATGCATAAAAATCAGGCTAGAATCAGTAATTTGTCAAATAAAAAAGGACAAGCGTATACACACCAACTAGCTATGAGTGAAATTGACGCTGAACGCAAACGCCGCGTCAAGCCGGATGGAACGGGTCAGTTTAGAGAAGACACTGCACAATTGACTGATGTAACCGAAGAAGACAAAGCTGGGTATGGCACAGTCTATATGCGATTTGTTCCTAAAAAAGCCGACAAAGAAACGTATCTATCTGCATTTGCAAACTTTGCAAACGAACCAACCGATGTTAATGCAGGCAATTCTCTAAGACAATATTATGATTTGAGCACAAAAAACGACATTGCAAATACTGTTAAAAAAATTATAACTGATAAAGTATTTCTAAATGCTAAAAATGTGGTTCTTTACAAAGAACCAGGAGTGGTTAATCGATTTGATCAATTGAAAGATTTTTTTGAATGGATGAACACTTATAAAGGAGACAAAATCAAAGTTGTAGACGCTCCAGAAAAAGATCAAAACAAACCAGAAAAAGATAACACCCTCTCAGTTGAAGTGTACTTGCCTAAAGTTAAAAAAACAATAAAAGTAGGCAGAGGCTCTATACAATCCGATCGCACAGATGACAGATTAAAGACAGGTGACATGGTGCGAATTACCAGCGGGGAATTTGCAGGATACACCGGGTCAGTACAACAAATTAATTATAATAAAGAAAAAGAAAAAGGTTCAGCAAATCCATATGCAAACGTTGATAAAAGAGTGGTTAAGGCTCCTGAACCAAAAATGACTCGCTACTTTAAATTGGGCAACACTAGACTATTCAATTTTTTAAGAAAAGAACGCCCAGATTTGATGCAGCAATATTTTAGACCAAACTTTGGTGGCTTTGTGATGAATGACAAGTCATTTAAAGAATTTTTAAAACTTGCAAACTCTAGCGAATTTGGCGATCCACAAATACAAATAGATCAAACTAGGAGCTTTTTTGAAGATACTGGTGTTGACGAAGGTATTAAAGGTAAACTGGCAATGCTTGCATTATTAGGGTTAACTGGAATGGGTGCTATGAAAGCAATAGACCCTAGCAATTCGCCTTTAGGACAAGCATTACAAAGTGCAGCAGAGCAAGGTGACGAAGACGCAGCTATGCATCTAAGGAATTTAGGCGCTTATATAGACGGCAACGATACTCAAACATTAAAAATGTTAAACTTTCAATATGTAGACGAACCAGCGTCTATGAAAGACGATGCAACAATTCCAAATGATTCAACATCGTCGACGTTGTCAAAAACTCAAAAAACACCATTAGGCGAATTTATTCTAAGTTATTTTGACAGAGAAACAGGCCGCTTCCCCAAAGGCGAAACAGCGGTTTTAACTGCGGTGCAAAAAGATTACGGCGATCAGTATGTAAAACCTGCCGTAGAATTTATTAAAAAAGTTGAGGCAACAACAGCTAAGAAACAGGTAGAAAAAATACAAAATTCACTGCACCCAGAAACAGAGATGATCAAACATCTAGCTGGTGTTTAAGTTTAAGCGTAGTGGAAACACTACGCTTATTTTTTTATCAATAAAAATCAAATATTTTGATTGACAGATAAATAATATTGTGTAGTATTATAAATGTGCTACACGCTACAAGGCACAAAATTTATTAAGCGCATAGGCATTATTACAGGAGGCATTTACTATGGCATCATTATCAGAAATCAGAGCAAAACTTAAAGAACAAGAAACCCGTTCATCGGGTGCCGCAACAGGCGGCGGCGACAATGCAATATATCCGTTTTGGAATATGCAAGAAGGTCAAACTACAACATTTCGTTTCCTTCCAGATGGCAATCAAGACAGTACATTCTTTTGGGCAGAACGCTTGATGATCAAGCTTCCGTTTGCTGGAATAAAAGGCGAGACTGATTCTCGCCCTGTACAAGTTCAGGTTCCTTGCATGGAAATGTATGGCGAATCCTGTCCAATACTGAACGAAGTTCGTGGATGGTTCAAGGATCCTACATTGGAAGATATGGGTCGTAAGTATTGGAAAAAGCGTAGTTATCTTTTCCAAGGTTTTGTTACTGATAATCCACTAAAAGAAGACAATCATCCGGAAAATCCAATTCGTAGATTTATTATTGGTCCACAAATTTTCCAACTTATCAAAGCAGCATTAATGGATCCTGACATGGAAGAACTTCCAACAGACTATACTGCTGGCGTTGATTTTAGACTTAACAAAGGCAGCAAAGGCGGCTTTGCTGACTATGGAGCATCAAACTGGGCTCGCAGAAGCCGGCCATTGTCGGACGCTGAAATGCAAGCAATCAATACACACGGGTTGTTTAATCTTTCTGATTTCTTGCCAAAGAAACCGACAGAGATTGAACTTAAAGTTCTTTCAGAAATGTTTGAAGCAAGTGTTGACGGCGAAGCTTACGATACCGATCGTTGGGGTCAGTATTTTAGACCAGCAGGAGTATCAGCAAAGACTGGTGATCCTGTAGCAAACACTGGTAAAAAAGCAATAGTTGTAGACGACGTTGACGATGTTGAAGTCGAAGTTCAAGTTAAGCCTAGTGCACCAGTAAAACCAAAGGCAGTTGAGACTGAAAACTCATTAGCCGGAAATGCTAGCGCACAAGACATTCTTGCAAAAATACGTGCTCGTCAAAATCAATAAACAGTAGGGGAGTTTTCCCCTACTACTTTTTTCACAGGAGATAATTATGGATAAAATTACAAAAATCAGCGACAAACTTTCTAACATCAATGAATCGTTCATTGTATACATGTATGACAATGGCTTTATGGTTGAAGCTAATGGAAAAAATTCCGTAGACAATTGGGAAGCTGCAAAAGTTCTTTGTTCAACAGAAGATGAACTAATTGCACTTGTTCGCGATGCTATAAACATTAAAAGAGACGCTTAATGGCATCTAAAACATTCGATCCAAGTAAATTTAGAAACAGTTTGACAAAATCT
>Ga0247839_1005772_pt1 | contig 14780 bp, 10 predicted proteins | sample LaCruzMarch2015__6_FD_192405 | JGI IMG/M metagenome (GOLD analysis project Ga0247839, IMG submission 192405) | Freshwater microbial communities from meromictic Lake La Cruz, Castile-La Mancha, Spain - LaCruzMarch2015_16m | ecosystem: Environmental > Aquatic > Freshwater > Lake | place: Spain...
TTAAAGGTCTTGGAAAGTAACATTATTATTATCCAAAGTAGTGGAGTAAAGTATATGCAGTAATCGTTTGATTATGTAGAGATAAGAAAAATTGCTTTGGATAATATTTTACTTTGGATAAGAAAAACGCTGAATAGTTCCCCAACATTTGCTTAGTGAAGTACCTCCTTTAAAAGAAAGTTGATCGGCAAATGGAATTGAAAAAAGAGCTTCGAGCACGGTGGTTACCCACCAGTCTTTTTCCAATGCTTGTACAATGTAGCCGGTTCTGACAGAAGTTTGTTCCAAAATGGTTCTTCTATCTGTATTGCTTAGGCGTGTCCAGTTGATGTTCATATATTAATTAGTTTTTTAATCCATGCAGGTGCTAATTGCAAATCAGTCATAATATCTTCTCTTTTTTCTTTTGAAATCAGTTCCTTTATTTTTGATAGTTGCTCAGTTGTAACGTTACCTTCACCAATTTCTTTGAGAGCTGCTACAACAAGCATTAATACATCGTTTTTATAAGATAGATTTTTTGCTACTGTGCGTTTAAAAACAATACCCTGTCCATTACCAATCTTTATCTTACGAGCTGCCCCATCCGTCAGAAATACAACATTCATAGGTATTTGTGTAGAAAGTCCAAGTACATTTAGGGCATAAACACCTGTAGGGACAATCCTAGCCTTATCTCTTTTTGCAATTTCACGTGCAATGGTTTCTACGGTTGGATATAGCACACCCAGCCCCAAACGGGTATCAATTTGTGGATAAAGATATATGCCATGTGCCAAACGCAATAATATCCCTGATTCAGTAAGTCGTTCAAGGGCTTTATTTACAGCTTTTGGTTGTCCAAAGGAGCTAAAATCAGATGCGAATAAGATTCTACCTCTCCGTCCATTTTTAAGCTTATTCTCTATTTCATTTGCTATGCTTTTCACATGTTTATAATTTATTTAATTTTGTCGCAAATATAGCAAATATTTACGACGAAATATGTTTGATTGATTTTTATTTGAAAGGAATTCAACTTGTTTTTTGTTTTCATTGTTTCATTGTCGAATATTATTTTTAAATAGCACCAAAATAAAGCATAAGTGAAATTCTTGTTGGAGTTGATTTTGTCAACTTTAATGGTTTATATTCAAGTATATATTTGTATTTACAAATGAATTGTTTGTCCAGTTTTTTATGTAAAAAGCGGGACAAACTAACATTAGTTTGAGTTGACTTTAGGGACATAAAGGACAATTGGATGTCAAGTAAACCGTACGAAATACTTAACGGCTTTTTCACAAATCCTAAAAGGGATAGGAATGGAATATAACAGATTTGGCAAAGATTGCTGGTTGTCTAATTATAAGGTTGACAATAGGGAGATTGAGGTATATAATAATTGAGAAATTATGTGATATTTGGGTGCTGTTAAAATGGCTGAATTGAGTAGAAAATGTATGATTTTTTTATAAAATAGATAATGGGTTAGATATTAGGCGATTGCTTCGGTATTGCTTCGGTATTGCTTCGGTTTTGCTGTGGTTTTGTTGCGGTTTTTTTGATATATGATGAAGCTGCATTTATGGAAATTAGAAAGTGACTTTTGGGACAAAGGTTAATTGTGTTTTCATTTGCAAACCGCTACGAATTATGTAGTGGTTTGCAAATGCACTTTTTTATAAATATTCATGTATAAAGGAAATTGGGGACAATGGGGACTTTTACTAAATTTTTTGTTTATTTTATTGCTACAACAATGGGTGAAAATGTTAGATAATATTGCCCATAAAACCTGATTCTTTTATTGTTATTTGTAATTTGAAGGTTATTATGGCACTTTGACTTAACTAATAAAAAATGCATTATATATGAACATTGTTTGTGCTTATTTTTTAAAGATACTTCTAACTTTTTTTCCTATACTCGTTTGGAGACACTCCAAATTCAGTCTTGAAAATAGTATAAAAATATGATTTATTATTAAACCCTGTTTGGTACATAATCTCTTGAATTGTTAGTTTGGTTGACTTTATTAGTCTCTCAGCTTCCTTTAACCGAATGTTTCTAATATAATCGGATGGCGTAGAATTAGCCAATTCTTTAATTCGACGATAAAGGAGAATCCGTGTTATATTCAATTGTTTACAAATGAAATCGGAATTCAGATGCTCATTTTCCATATTTTTAATAATAATATCGGTGATTGAAACGAGAAACTTTTTATCGTCGGAATGGATAAAATTTCCATTATAATCTTCAATGTTGGAGAGAGATGAATTGTAATATTCTTTAAGCTTTTTCCGGTTACTAATAATTTGATTTACTATCGAAAGTAAGTATTTGGAGTTAAATGGTTTTGCAATAAAAAATTCCAAACCTCGCTGATAATTAGCTATTTGGTCATCAATAGTTGCCTTTGAGCTTAGAAATATAATCGGAATATTAGAAGTAAGTCTACTGTTTTTAATTTCATTCAATAATTCAATCCCAGACATATTAGGCATAATTATGTCGCTAATAATAAGAGCGGGTCGAAAGTGTTTAAGTTTTTCAATGCCATCATTCCCATCAATTGCTTGAACAATTTCATAATATGGTGAAAGGATATCAACCAGTAAATTGCGAATTTCAGTTTCATCGTCAATAATCAGAATTTGTGATTTCGTTTCAGAGAGATTAATTGACGAAAGCTCTGATTTTTGAACTGCTTCGGTTGCTGTTTTGATTAATTGGGGTTTTATTGTCACATTCAGTAATATAGGCAATAATACTGTAAATTCAGTAAATTCATTTTCAATACTTTCTACGGTAATTTTGCCATTCAATAGCGTAACAAGTCCTTTAGTAAGAGCAAGTCCAATACCTGTACGTTGAATTTTTCCTTTCCCAGCATTTCGTTCAAAGTTATCCAGTATCTGGAAACGGTTAAAGATGTTTTCTAACTCATCGCTTTTTATACCAATTCCCGAATTACGTATTTTTATAATAAGTTGCTCCTGACTATTATCAAAACTCACTGATATTTCACCATTTTCGTCGGTATATTTATAAGCATTTGAGACTAAGTTAAATATTATTTTTTCAATAGCATCTCTATCCGATACAAAAAAGATGTTATCGGAAAGAAAATTCAGCTGGAAATTTATTTGTCGTTCTTCCGAAAATTCTATAAAACCATCAGAAATGTATTTTGCCAGTTCCTGAATATCAATTTGTTCGTAAATTAGTTTTTTATTATCGGTTTCAACTTTTCTGAAGTCCATTAAATCGGAAATCAGCCTTTGCATTCGTTCTGCATTGTTTTTGATTATTTGAAGATATTTTTTAGATGAATTATCTGTTGCTTCACTTTCCAATAGTCTTTCACATGGGCCGTAAATAAGTGTTAAAGGCGTACAAAATTCGTGTGCAATATTGGTAAAGAAACGCAGTTTAGCTTCATAGGTTACCAGTTGTTCTTTTTTAGCCACACGCTCTTCGAAAATTGTGCGATTCAATTGTAAACGTTTTTTAATGGTAGAAAAAATAGAATAGCAAATAACTGCAATTAAACTTAGGTAAAACAGATAAGCAATGATGCTTGTCCACCACGGGTTGTCAATTTTTATTCGAAGTGTATAAAATTGATTATTAGGTACTTTGTCGCCGTTTGTCGCCTTTATTTTCAATATGTAATTTCCTGGTGCAACATTTGTAAATGTAGCTATATTAGCAGCGCCGGGGGTTACCCATTCTTTATTAAACCCTTCGAGAATGCAGCTGTATTCGCAGTTGGCGTTGTTGATATAATCGAGTGCCACAAATCCTATCGAAAAGAAGTTCTGGTTGTATTTCAATGAAATATATTCGCCTTTTCTATCTGTCTTTGTAAATGCTGAAAGTGGGAAAACAGAATTGTTTATTCTTATCTCACTTATATGTATTTCGGGTGTAAAATTTCGTTCTTCGAACTCAGAAGAAAAAAAATGATTTAATCCGTTTATGCCTCCAAAAAACAGTTCACCTTTTGTGGTTTTAAAATATGCACCGTCCGAAAATTCATTGCTTTGCAGACCGTAGCCATGATTATAGTTAGTTATAAGATTATTTTTGGGATTAATTTTCGATATTCCGCTGTTTGTACTAATCCAGATAATACCATTGCTATCTTCGAGAATCCCATGTACTGTGTTGTTTTGCAGACCGCTTTGTTCTGTATAATGTGTTACTTTTATTTTATTGTTTTTAAATGTAAGTTTATTAAGTCCGTAACTTGTACCTGCCCAAAACACACTATCGGAACTTTTTTGTAAAGAAAATACATCATTATCAGTTAATGGTGAAGCACTATCCTGATTAATATTGCAAATTACTTTATGTGATTTTTTATTTATTAGAAATAAACCAGCTCCACGGGTTGAAATCATAACATGATTTTTATCGAAAGGAATAATTGCGTAAAAATTGTTGGTGTTCAACCCAGGATTATTGTCTTTATTATAAGAATATGTACTTTGAGCACTCAGATAACCGTTTGTATCTTTTAAGAGAACCTGAAATGCGCCTTTAGTACTGGTGCTAATCCATAATGTAGAAAGGGAATTATCCCAATACAGACCGTAAATTGGAGGTGACCATAAGGTGGAAAAAACCTTGCTTATTGATAAGTCGATTTTGCTTACTTTCAGTGTTTTAGGATTTACCGAAAACAGTCCTTCCGATTCGGATCCTATAAGCATTGCATTGTCTGGACCCTTACAAATAGAAAGAATGGAATTGTTGGTAAATTCTGGAATGTTTATAACTCTACTATTAGCAACTAAAGTATTTGTAATTATTGATAATCCGTTCCCCCTGTTTCCAACCCATATCCTACCATATATATCTTCGCATATAGTCCTAACAGCACTTGCATGTCGGCTCGAAAGATCTTTGTTGGATATACAATTAAAATCTAATTGCTCGCGATAGTTTGCAATTACACCATTATTATTTGTCCCAACCCAAAGAATTTGTTGTTTTTTGTCATAGAATAATGATAATACACCACCATAATATTCCGAATCTTGTGTCCACGATTTACTTGTAAAATCGTAGTAAAAAAGGCCCTTTGAGGTTAGACCAACAACTATCTCATTATTAAACTCGCTAATAGATTCTATACCGTCCTTAATATATAAACCAGAGATATCAGCCACAGCTTTGAAGAGACCATTTGTAGAGTTAAACAAATAAATATTTTTTCGCTCATTATCAATTAACCAGAATTCATTATCCGATTTACGAAATATATTACGGGCAGAAAATTGATTCAGCACCCGCATGCAAGAAATAACATCAGGTTTATTATTAACTATTCGGATTTGTAATTTATATAACTCCATCTCGCTCGTAACGAGAAAAACGTTGCCTTGCAAGTCATTTTTTAATTCGAGTATATTTTTCGATGACAATGCAGCAATCTCAAGTGGGATAAACTTCTTAGCATTTTCATCGAAATAATTAATTGTATTATTAGGCGTGTAACATAATAGTAAATTTTCAGGACCCAGTGTGAGTTTATAGGATTTGGTCGATCTTGAAATATTTTTACCTTCGTTTTCAAAATAACGTTCTACCTCCCATGTGACCGTATTTAGTTTGTTTACACCATTCGTTGTGCTTATCCAAAGTATACCTTTTGATGTTTCAACTATATCAGAAATTATATTGCTCGAAAGGCTTTTTAGATTCTTTTTATCGGATTTGAAAATATGTATATTTTTACCATCAAAAGAGTTTAAACCATCCCAGGTACCAAACCACATTAGTCCTGTTGAGTCTTTATGTATTACCGATATACCACTTTGTGAAAGACCATCATTAATTGATATTTTTTTTGTAATTAATTTCATAGCAAACAATGCATTGAACATAGATACGAATAGTAATAAGGTACCCAGAACCAATAGCTTGCTTGATAAATATATAGAAATGTGCTTTAAATATTTCATGAAATTTTAAAAGTATTTGATTTACAATATATTGAATTATTGATTAAGAACTTGAATGTCAGATATTATTCTTTTATCTGTGACAAAGATAGTGTTTTTAGAAAACCAGCGAGTCATACAAAGAAAAATACTATCATATCATACTTTTTTGATACTACAACATACTTTTGATAGTTGACTTTAGTACTACTTTCGCATATACAAAATCAACAAAAAAATACCATTAATTCTTTATACATAATAATGAAATATTTAATTGGAATAGATCTTGGCGGCACTAAATGTGCGGTTCTAATAGGCAAATTAAGCGATAACGGTGATATTTCGGTAGTGGATAAGATTGTATATGCGACGGTTGATTTTTCGACACCAGCCAAAATGTTGCCACAATTGGAGAAAGGAATTTTAGAAATTCTGAAAAAAAACAGCCTCAATACAGCTGATATAGCATCCATTGGTATCAGTTGCGGTGGACCGCTCGATAGCCAAAAAGGCGTAATTATGTCGCCACCCAATTTGCCTGGTTGGGACGATGTGCATATCGTAAGCCATTTCGAGGGGAAATTTGGAATTCTTACTGCCATACAAAATGATGCGAATGCCTGTGCATTGGCCGAATGGAAATTTGGTGCAGGTCGTGGCACTAAAAATATGGTTTTTCTAACCTTTGGGACAGGCTTGGGTGCCGGTTTAATTCTTAATGGTGAACTTTATGCCGGAACCAATGACAATGCGGGTGAGGTTGGTCACATAAGATTAGATAGTTTTGGTCCTGTTGGTTATGGCAAAGCCGGTTCGTTCGAAGGTTTTTGCAGTGGCAGTGGCATTGCGCAATTGGCTCGCCTCAAAGCCCAAGAGAAATTCCAAATGGGTGAAAAAGTAACTTTTTGCTCCGGCTTGGAAAATCTTCAAGCTATAACTGCACAGACAGTAGCAGAAGCTGCCGACAAAGGAGATTCACTAGCAATCGAAGTTTTTGAAATATGCGGTACCTATCTAGGCAAAGGACTTTCAATACTCATTGATATTTTGAACCCGGAATGTATTGTTATTGGGAGCATTTACATAAGAGCAGGAAATTTGTTGATACCTGCCATGGAAAAAGCCCTTCAATATGACACTTTGCCTTTGGCTCGCCGTATATGTCGCATTGAACCGGCTCAATTAGATGAGCAAATTGGCGATATTGCGTCCCTTTCGGTAGCTGCCAACAAATTATAAACATATTATTTTAAAATACATGGTAATTACTAAAATACAACAAAACTTCACTCAGGCTCAACAGATGCTTGAAGCATTTGTTTCCGATCAACAAACCTGGTCTAATATGGAAAAGGCGGGTCAAATTATGGTGGATAGCATTAATGCTGGAGGCAAAATACTTTCATGTGGTAATGGTGGTTCGCTTTGCGACGCTATGCATTTTGCAGAAGAACTTACCGGACGATTCCAAAAAGACCGTCGCCCGTTGGCTGCAATGGCCATTAGCGATCCTTCACACATAACTTGTGTAGCAAATGATTTTGGGATGGATTATATTTTTTCGCGCACCGTAGAAGCCTTGGGCAAACCAGGCGATGTATTATTAGCGATTAGTACAAGCGGTAACTCACAGAATGTAATTAATGCTGTGGAAGCTGCTCATAATGCAGGTATGAACGTGATTGGACTCACTGGAAAATCAGGTGGAAAGATGGCTGAATTGTGTGACGTGGAAATCCGTGCTCCTTTTAGCGAATTTTCAGATCGCGTGCAGGAAATCCATATCAAGGTAATTCATTCGTTGGTAGAATATATCGAATTGAGTTTAAAGGAGAATCTTTTTAAATAATAATGTAATTAATTGACAGTAAAAATGACACAAAAAATTAGTATCAGACAAGTTCTTCCCGTTATGTTTGGTTTTTTCGTAATGGGATTTGTGGATGTGGTGGGTATTGCATCCAATTATATCAAACAGGATTTTCAATTAACAGATACTTTATCGAATTTGTTGTTGATGTTGGTATATGTTTGGTTTGTACTTTTTTCTATACCTACGGGGATATTAATGGGCAAAATCGGACGAAAAAAAACAGTATTAATAAGTATTGTGATTACGGCAATAGCATTGTTCGTTCCATTTGTAGCCTATACGATGGTAACTGTACTTATTGCATTAGCCTTGCTGGGTATTGGAAACGCAATGCTTCAGGTATCTCTTAACCCATTGTTGGGCGATATTGTACCTGATTCGAAGTTAGCCAGTAATCTTACTTTTGGGCAATTTGTAAAGGCGATATCTTCTTTTTCAGGTCCCTTATTAGTGGGGGGAGCAGCACTTTATTTCAATAACTGGAGGCTTTTATTCCCACTGTTTGGTGTTATTTCAATCATTGCCGCAGTATGGCTGAACGCAATAAATGTAAGTGAGACGGCTAATACAGGACAAAAAGGTTCATTTAAAGAAAGTTTTGGCTTATTAGGAGATAAAGTAATCTTAGGATTGTTTATCGGAATACTTCTGGTAGTAGGAATTGATGTGGGATTAAACGTATCGATACCCAAATACTTAATGATTAAGGGCAATTTAGCATTGGCAGAAGCAGGCATTGGCACAAGTATGTATTTTGCAGCAAAAACGGCCGGTGCATTTGTTGGAGCAATTTTACTCGCACGTTTTTCAGCCCGCAAATTCTATACTACTACTATGGTTTTGGCAATAGTATCACTCATTTACACCTTGGTGGTAAATTCTGTTACAGGTATTTATATTGGAATTTTTCTGCTGGGATTGACTGTATCCAATGTCTTTTCAATTATTTATTCTATCGCATTGCTCCATAAACCTGCTTTCCGAAATGAAATTTCAAGTTTAATGATGATGGGAATTATTGGCGGAGCTATTATTCCGCTTTTAATGGGGGTTGTAACCGATAGTTATGGGCTAAGTGAGGGAATGTTGGTATTAGGAATATGTATGGTTTATTTATTAGGAAACTCAATATCTCACAAAACAACAGTAAAATAAAACAGAATTTTGGAATTTATATGCTAAAATTTTATCAACATACTTTTTTGATATTGCAGCATACTTCAATACTATAAGAAGGAATTACTTTTGCTCAAAATTTTAAATCAAATCATATAAATTAAATTATAATCTTATGAAAAAAATCATTTTACTCCTTATGGTAGCCATGTCTACCATAGCTCTTTTTGCTGCACCGGTAATCATTTACGTTACACCTACCGGCTCATCGGAATTAACAGTTGATGGCTTGACATGGGAGAAAGCCGTTTCATTAGCCAGAGGTCGGAGTCTTGCAATTTTTTATAATTCACAAACGATTCCAACTGAGAACCAAATTTGGATGAAAGCTGGAACGTACAATTTAACAGCAACGCTTCAGCTTAATGTACAAATAACCATGTATGGCGGATTTGCAGGTACCGAAACTTTGTTGTCGGAACGAAACTGGGTGACTAATCAAACCATTCTGAATCAGACAGGTGCTAACATGGTAATTTGGTCGAATGTAGAAAAAGATGTATTGTTGGACGGTCTTATACTTCAAGGGGGCAGACCGACATCCGCAAGTGGTTGTGGAACAATAACCAATGGAACCACCCTGCGGAATTGTATTATTCGTAATAATAAAGCAGTAAATAACACTTGCGGATTGCAGATATCTCAAGTTTCAGGAGCAACCAAAATTGTTGTGGTCGACAACTGTCTGATTATTAACAATGAAGCGGGTGCTAGCCTGGAAGCTATTAAAATTGGCGTGGCTGGTACCGAGATTAGAAACACTACCATTGCCAATAATATGACTACTCAAACAGGAGCTACTTCCGTAATTACAGGAACTGTAGCATATAAAGTGTATAACTGTATTATCTATAATAATAAATATAATACATCTACGGCAGCCACTAGTTTTGCAACTAACACTTCCAAGGTATTATCTAATAATGCTTGGGACGTTGCTGCCACCGATGGTACAAGGACCAGTAATATCGTGTTATCTTCATCGCCATTCGTTGCTGCTACTTCGTTTGTAGGAGCAGCCAATGTTACAGATAAACTCCTATCGGCAATTGAAAGTGCCGATTTTAAATTGGCAAATGGTTCGAGCTGTTTCAATACAGGTAATAACAGCTATGTCACTGCTAGTACCGATTTGGCTGGAGCTCCACGAATTCAGTTTTCAACAGTTGATTTAGGTTGCTATGAAAATAGTTCTCCATTAGTCATTTACGTTAAATCCGACGGTTCAGCTTCAGCCGATGGTTTGTCGTGGACTAATGCTGTGTCACTTGATAGGGCGAGGACTCTTGTTAGTACTAATTACCAAGCAGTAGAAAATCAAATTTGGATGAAGGCGGGTACGTATGATATTACAGCTGGATTTCAGCTTACTTTAAATATAACTATTTATGGCGGTTTTGCAGGTACCGAAACCTTGTTGTCGGAACGCAACTGGGTAACCAACCAAACTATTATAAATCGGACAGGTAGTTCACAAGGACAGGTTATTTTCTCCAATGTAGAAAAAGATGTATTGTTGGACGGTCTTATACTTCAAGGGGGCAGACCGACATCCACAACTGGTTGTGGAACAATAACCAATGGAACCACCCTGCGGAATTGTATTATTCGTAATAATAAAGCAGTATCTAACACTTGCGGATTGCAGATATCTCAAGTTTCAGGAGCAACCAAAATTGTTGTGGTCGACAACTGTCTGATTATTAACAATGAAGCGGGTGCTAGCCTGGAAGCTATTAAAATTGGCGTGGCTGGTACCGAGATTAGAAACACTACCATTGCCAATAATATGACTACTCAAACAGGAGCTACTTCCGTAATTACAGGAACTGTAGCATATAAAGTGTATAACTGTATTATCTATAATAATAAATATAATACATCTACGGCAGCCACTAGTTTTGCGACTAACACTTCGAAGGTGTTAACTAATAATGCGTGGGACGTAGCTCCCACCGATGGTATAATGACTAATACCCTCTTGTTGTCTTCTTCTCCTTTCATCGTAGCAACTTCGTATGTCGGCGCAGCCAATGGTACTGATAAGCTTGCTTCTGCTATCGAAAGTGCCGATTTTAAATTAGTATCAGGCTCTTCGTGTATCAATGTAGGTAACAATACTTATGCTACTGCCACATCCGATTTGGCAGGTAATAATCGTATTCAAAACACAACAGTTGATATTGGTTGCTATGAAGTTACTCCAACGGCAGCTTCAATCGCAGGCGGAAATCTGAATAATACAGGACTTACCAATATTCAACTGACAAACACAGATATTACAGTTTCTTCGGGCGAATTTGTTATCGATGCTACCAAAACAGTTAAATCAATGACTATTGCTCCGGGAGCCAAACTAACGCACAGTTCGGGAACCTTATCTGCAACTAATGGCATTATACTTGAAAGTGATGCTACTGGTACAGCAACTTTGATGGATAGTTACAGTTCACCAACTATAAATGCAACTGTAAAACAATATGTAACTTTAGGTCGTAACTGGTATTTGAGTTCTCCTGTTTCGGCAGCCGATTATACTTGGTTAAGTCGCGGCACAAGTGTTCAGGGATGGGACGAAGCAACCAAAGCATGGGTGCCTGTAACCAATGGTACTTTGGTGAAGGGTAAGGGTTATGTTCAAGTAGCTACAACTATTGTTTCACCGCCATCGACTACAGGCACTACCGGCACTGTAAACGTAACAGGAACTACCAACTCGGGCGATGTAGCTATTACCGTTAGTCGTACCGAATCGGGTTCGAACCGCGGTTTCAACTTGATAGGTAATCCGTATCCATCGTATCTTAAGTGGACTGGCGCGAATGGATTTTTAGCCGAAGCAACCAACGATAGTATTAGTACAAGTTTTTGGTATCGTACCAAAAATAGTTCCGAAGCCTATGTGTTTACAACCTACAATGGCTCTAGCCACTTGGTTGTTGGTGGCTCATCTGTAAATAGCGTACTTAACGAATATATTCCTCCTATGCAAGCATTCTGGATTCGTGTAGACCCAAATGCATTAATAACAACTCATAATGTGGTACTAAACTTCAAAAACAATATGCGTTTTCACGGTGTAGGCGATAACAATAAATTCAAAGCTCCTAAGGCTGACGACCGCCAACTTGTTCGTCTGCAATTAGCTAATGGCAGTCAATCCGACGAAGCATTGATATACTTCGATGCGGCTGCTGCCAACACGTTCGATAATTACGATTCACCAAAAATGATGAATAATAGCAGCACTTTGCCCGATTTGTTCACTACTGTGGGCACCGAACGCTTAGCAATAAACGGACTAAACGGTTTTGCTGACAATATGGAACTGCCACTTGGCTTTACGCTAAAAGCAGTAACCACCGGATTAACGCTAAAAGTATCCGAACTCAGTAACTTTGCAAGTGGAACAAAAGTATATTTGTTGGATAAAGAACAACATTCGCAAACCGAACTACTACCAACTACAGAATATACCTTCAATACCACAGCATCGACTACTAACAACGAAAATCGTTTTAGCCTCCTATTCCGTGCCCCAGGCTCAACAACTAGAATTGAAAAAGACGAAAAGTTGAACGCACAAGTATTTGTGAATGCCAATAATCAAATTACCATTAATGCTCCCGAAAAAGCGGTTTACAGCATTTACAATGCAATGGGACAATTAATAAGCAATGGTTTAACCACGTCGAACCGAACAATAGTAAGCCACAAATTGTCAAATGGAATATATGTGGTATGTGTTTCGGACAATGGTCGAAATTATTCAACTCGCTTAATCTTAAATGGTAAATAGTAACTGAAAAAATATTAAATTAATATTATGGAAACAAAGAAAAAATATATCGCACCTCGTATCGAATGGATACCGCTTGATAACGAAATATCATTGGCATTAGCATCTGCTCCTCCTGCAGGACCCGATGAATCGACAAATTATAAAACAGACCAATTTGGTGACAATATTTTTAAAACTCAGGTAAGTTAATATTGAATGCTAAATTATATTACAGGTATTCTTTTAAGATTCAGTGTTGCATTTGACGTCTTCATACTTTTTTGTTATTGCAGCATACTTTGTTATTATAAGATATATGCGACTTTTGCTCAAAATTTTAAATCAAATCAAAAAAATTACAATCACATGAAAAAAATTATTTTTATATTAGTAGTAGCCATGTCTACTGTAACACTTTTTGCTGCTCCGTTAATAATTTACGTAACACCTACCGGTTCATCAGAGGGCGACGGTTTATCGTGGGCTAATGCTGTGTCTATTGATAGGGCACGTAATTTAGCCAATTGGTATAATACAAAAGCTACTCCTGTAGAAAATCAGATTTGGATGAAGGCAGGAAGTTATGATATTGAAAAGGGAATTCAACTGACTTATCAATTGACTATTTATGGCGGTTTTACGGGAAAAGAAAGCTTATTGTCGGAACGTAATTGGGTAACCAACCAAACCATTATAAATCGGACAGGTGACAACCCGGGTCAGGTTATTTGGTCTAATGTTGAAAAAGATGTATTGTTGGATGGTCTTATACTTCAAGGTGGCAGACCAACATCATCAAATGGATGTGGAACAATAACCAATGGTACCACCATGAGGAACTGTATAATTCGTGATAATAAAGCAGGTACTAACACTTGTGGGTTATCTATAGAACAGGTAAAAGGAGCAACCAAAATTGTTGTTATTGATAACTGTTTGATTATAAACAATGAAGCAACTGATTTTCTAGAAGTTATTAAGATTGGTGTACCTAATACCGAGATAAGAAACACAACTATTGCAAATAATTTATCTACTACAGCAAATAATTTTGCTGTTATTACAGGAAAAGTACCCTACAAGGTGTACAACTCAATTATTTATAATAATCTCAATGTTTCCACTGTAGCGAAAAATTTCGGTGAAAACAACTCCAAGGAATTAACAAATAATGCATGGGACTTAGCTCCAACCGATGGTACATTAACAAATAATATTATGTTATCTTCATCTCCATTCGTTGCTGCTACTGAGTATGCGGGTGCAGCCACTGGTGGCAAAAAACGGTTTTCAGCAATTAAAAGTGCTAATTTTAGATTGGCAAATGGCTCTAGTTGTATAAATGCAGGTAATAATACCTATGCCACAGCCACCATTGATTTAAGCGGAGCTACTCGTATTCAGCATTCAATAGTTGATTTAGGTTGCTTTGAATCTTCGTTTAGTGCAGGTTTTAACAACAAAATAAAATAAAAAGACAATTAAAAATGCATTGTGAATAATAATAAATTATTATTTGAAGATTCAATGATACAATAGGCAACTTCATCCTTTTTTGTTATTACATCATCTTCAAAATATTATTTTTTATTTTACTTTTGCTCAAAATTTTCATAAAACAATTAATCAACAAATTTAAAAACAAGCAATTAAATAATCAATCTTATGAAAAAAATTATTTTACTCCTTATGGTAGCCATGTCTACCATAGCTCTTTTTGCTGCACCGGTAATCATTTACGTTACACCAAACGGTTCATCCGATATTTCAGTAGACGGTTTGTCGTGGACTAATGCTGTGTCACTGAGCAGAGGTCGGACTTTAGTCAATGATTACAATACTCAAGCAGTAGAAAATCAAATTTGGATGAAGGCGGGTACGTATGATATTACAGCTGGATTTCTGCTTACTTTAAATATAACTATTTATGGCGGTTTTGCAGGTACCGAAACCTTGTTGTCGGAACGAAACTGGGTGACTAATCAAACCATTCTGAATCAGACAGGTGCTA
>Ga0247839_1005775_pt1 | contig 14772 bp, 10 predicted proteins | sample LaCruzMarch2015__6_FD_192405 | JGI IMG/M metagenome (GOLD analysis project Ga0247839, IMG submission 192405) | Freshwater microbial communities from meromictic Lake La Cruz, Castile-La Mancha, Spain - LaCruzMarch2015_16m | ecosystem: Environmental > Aquatic > Freshwater > Lake | place: Spain...
CCCAGAACCCCGACGAACGCGACGAGGTGCTGCAGCGCCTGCTCTCCGGCAAGCTCGACCTCCTCTACCTCGCTCCGGAACGCTTCATCCTCAGCCACTTCCGCGAAATACTCGGCCAGGTACAGCTCAGCATGGCCGTCATCGACGAAGCACACTGCATCTCCGAATGGGGGCACGACTTCCGCCCCGACTACCTCTCCCTCTCCGACCTCGTCACCCTTTTTGCCGGTATACCGGTTGCCGCCTTTACCGCAACCGCAACGACGAGAGTGCAGCAGGATATTCTCGACAAACTTGCCCTGCGCAACCCCCTTATCGTCCGGGCCTCCTTCGATCGCCCCAACCTCCTCTACGACGTCCGCTTCAAGGATAATGTAGAAGCTCAACTGCTCACGCTGCTCAAAAGCAACCCCGGCAAGGCAGGCATCATCTACCGCACCAGCCGTAAAAGTGTCAGCGACACCGCTACCATGCTCCAGAAAAAGGGAATTCGAGCCCTCCCGTACCACGCCGGTCTCAGCGACGCCGAGCGCAAAGGCAACCAGGAGGCCTTCATCCGCGACGAAGCAGAGGTCATTGTAGCCACCATAGCTTTCGGCATGGGGATCGACAAATCCAACATCCGTTTTGTCATCCATGCCGACCTCCCCAAAAGCATCGAAAACTACTATCAGGAGACCGGCAGGGCAGGGCGTGACGGCGAACCGGCACAATGTACACTGCTCTTTGCGCAGGGCGACATTCCCAAAGTGCGCTTCTTCATCGACTCCATCATTGATGAAACGGAGCGGGAGCGGGCGCTCGGAGCCCTCTCAAAAGTGATCACCTTTGCCTCAACCTCCGTCTGCCGCCGCAGAACCCTTCTCGACTACTTTGGTGAAAGCTACCCGCACGACAACTGCAACTCCTGCGACATCTGCCTCGGCAGCCGGGAAGTGGTAGACGCCACCCTCGAGGCCCAGATGCTGCTCTCCGCCATTGTCCGAACCGAAGAGCGTTTCGGAGCAGGCCATATTGTCGATATCGTCACCGGAAGCCAGAACAAAAAAATCATCGACTTCGGCCACGACCGCCTGAAAACCTGGGGGGTCGGAAAAGCGCACGACAAAAAATACTGGCGCCAGCTCATCGACGAACTCCTTGCACAACAGGTGATCCAGAAAGCCGAAGGGCTCTATCCAACCCTCTTCCTTTTGCCAAAAGCCTCACGGATCCTCAAACGCGAAGAGCGGCTCAACATTGTCCGGATACTCGAAAAGAAAAAGGAGCAACCACCAGCCAAAGAGAGCGCAGCGCCTTACGAAACCCGCCTCTTTGAACTCTTCCGCTCACTCCGCAAGCAGATTGCCGACGAACAGGGGATACCGCCCTACGTCGTCTTCTCCGATCGGACACTCCGCGATATGGCCGCCCATCTTCCCCGATCGGCAGAGGCGATGCTCACCATATCAGGTATCGGTGAAGTCAAGCTCCAGCGCTATGGAGGGCAGTTTCTTCGCCTTATCGATCGCTACTGCAGCGACCATGCCGCCGCTCAAGTGTGACGCTGATGCAACTTTTTTTTAACGGCGAGAGGCAGATTAGCAGAAAAGAGATTATATTTGTATACTCATTGCAGCATGTATTAACCTGTTCTATATTCTATATATACAATATGTTGCTGCATGTATGCAACTGTTGTGCATTCTTGTTTGGTGTGGAGTGATTGCTGCGAAAGAGATGCGGCGCTCTGTTCATTTTGAAAGAGGTATTGCTTGTTGTTTTTTCATGATTTGCATATAAAAAAAGAGGTTATACAGAGGGGGCGTATTGGCTGAATTTTTTGTCGGCTTGTTGTGTTTTTGTGCTCATATACGCAGAAGACTTTTTAAGGTCGATCTTCTTCATTTGTGACTGAAGGCAGCGTAGCTTTTAATATATATTTTTTATATATTGCCTTCGGCATTTAAAAAATCTCCTCTCTCTTTATGAGCATTTTCAGAAAATTCACAATTGTAGCGCTCTCATTGCACTGCCTGCTTCTTTTACCAACGAAGCTTCAGGCGGCGGGTGAATCAGCTTCAGCGCTCTTTTCCGGGAATCAGCAGCCCTCATATAACCCACTCTCAGGTCCCAATTATCCGCTCGTTCAGGACTCCTACTTTACCGACGACAATGGCAATATCCTGATGATTGTCAACGTCCTTGGCGAGGTCAACAAACAGGGGCAGCTTGTAGTTCGTGAAAATGTTGATTTTGCAACCATACTCGCTCTTTCCGGCGGATTGAAATCACAGGCAAACCTGAAAAAGGTGCTCGTTGCCCGACAGGAGCCTGGCAAAGACGGAGTGCAGGCCTATGTAGTCGATCTCAAAGAGTACTACAAGCATGGTGACCGCTCGGCATTCATTGCCCTGAAACCCAACGACACCATCATCTTCCCCGAGAAGAGCTTCAGTTTCGAAAAGTTTGCCCGCATAGTCAATGTGGTCTATCCATGGACCTACATTTATACGAATCTCAAGAATTAAACAGCAGAAAAGTACTACACGATGGCTGAAAAACAGACTCAGGGCAACCCGCAGGATCAGTACCCGCAGGTACGGGAGGCCGAAATAAGTCTTGAAGAGATTCTCAAGATTATTCTGCGCCGCAAATATGGTATTTTGCTGGCGCTCGTTCTCTCCCTTGCTGCCGCTTACCTCTACCATCATACCCTCACTCCGGAATACCATGCGGAATCGGTGATGATGATCAATGCCCCCAAAAGTGGAGATATCCTTGAAACGGTTCTTGGCTCGAGTGCGGGCGACAGCAAAGCCTCCAAAAAAGATGTGGAACTCCTCAAGTCTATGCCCATTGCCGAGCTTGTTGTAAAGGAGCTCATGAAAAGCAGCGGCAGCACGTCACTTGAGTTTTTTGGCAAAAGGGAGTATATCTCACCAGTAAAGAATTTTTTTGGCTCTGTTCTCTTTTTCACTCCATCAAAGCAGCCTGAAGCAAGGCAGGATCCCGATCAGCTTCTCCGCAGCTATGCGCTCAAGCTTAATGGCAGGATACGGGTTGAGGCTGTTCGTGAAACCAACCTGCTGAACGTTTCGGTGGGCAGCCCTTTTCCGGATGAAGCGGTTTTCCTGACCAACGCCCTCTGCCGCGTCTACCGCGAGTCTGATATTGCACGGAATTCAGAAAAGTATGCCCAGGCAAGCAATTTTATTGCCGATATGCTCCGCGACCAGCAGAAAAAGGTTGCTGATGCCGATAATGCTCAGTCACAGTACATGGAAGGGCACCAGATCTATGAGTTTTCAGGCAACACCCAGCAACTGCTCGACAAACTCATCGAAACCGATGCAAAGGTCAACAGTATCAAGGCTGAATACAACATTACGAAGAACAATCTTGGCTTTCTTGAAACAAAACTCAGCGAGGCCGACAAAACGCTGAGTTCGACCATTGCTCAAAACGTGAGTCGCCAACTTGGCGCCATCATGGACGAAATTCGGAGCCGTGAAAGCAGTTATGTGCAGTTGCTCCGTGAAAAAGGGGGTGACGACAGTGAGGTGAAGGCTCAAAAGCAGCAGCTTGAAGTGGTAAAAACACGCTATGAGCAGCTCAGCCGCAGCAAGATTGCCGGGGAGATCGGCTATGCCGGTCGGGCACAAAAAGCGAGCTTCGACCTTGTCTCCGAAAAGCTGCAGATCGAGCGCAAACTCAACGATCTGAACTTCAGTGCAACAGAGTTCAACCGTCTCAAACAGTACTACGAAAGCCAGCTCTCCACCTTGCCTCAGAAACAGCAGGACTATGCCAAGCTGCTCCGGGATCGGGAGGTGGTGAACAAGACCTACATCTTCCTGAAAGAGAAGTCGGACGAAACCCGCATCCTGCTTGGTTCCGAAGTTGGCAGCGTTGCTCTTGTGGGCACGGCTTTCCGTCCCTTCTCTCCTGAAAAACCGGATCTGAAAAAAAACATGCTCATGGGGCTTGTGTTTGGCGGCTTGCTTGCATTTCTCTACACCTGGGCAGCAGAGCTTTTGGACGACACCGTCAAGGATGAAGGCTTTTTCCGAGAAATTGGTCTCGTGGTACTCTCCTTTATTCCATTGGTGGTCCAAGACGGCAAAGTCGCTTTTCAGGGAAGCAAAGAGTCGAGGATGAGCCGAATTCTCTACAACACCAACAAGGCCTTCCGCGAAAAGATGCTTGAGTATGGCGCTGCCCGCCAGAAAAAGCCCTACATCCCGAAGAGTGAAGAGATTCCCATGCCGATGATTACCGACAGTCTCTCCTCATCCTTTGCCGAAAGTTTCAGGACGCTCCGCACCGCCCTCGACTACAGCCGTGTCGATACGCCACTGCAGTCCATCCTTGTTTCCGGCACAGCAATGTCGGAGGGTAAATCGACCGTCTGCGCCAATCTTGCCATGTCGCTTGCCCTTGCAGGGAAAAAGACCCTCATCATCGACTGCGATCTGCGGCGAGCCTCACAGCACAAAAAACTGAACGGCAAACGGGAACCGGGCTTGACCGACTACCTCTTCAGTCAGGCTCATCAGCTTGATGAGAGTTATATTCAGCCAACCCATCTCGACAACCTCTTTTTTGTCAGCGCCGGAAAAAATCTGAAGAACTGCAACGAGCTGCTTGGATCAGCAAAAATGGGGGAACTCATCAAGGAGCTTGAAGGAAAGTTCGACAAAATCGTCCTCGACTCTCCGCCGCTCTTTCTCAGTGATGCCGCGCAGCTTGCCCATACCGTTGACGGTATTCTGCTTGTTGCACGTCTGCAGTTCACCAGCCGGAACCCGATCCGTGATTTCGTGACCGACCACTACCTGCAGCCACTGCTGCTTGGAGTTACGGTCATTGAACCTCGCAATGGCGGCCTGTTCGGGTATGGAAGATACGGATACGGGAAATACGGGTATGGAAAATATGGATACGGAAAATACGGATACGGGAAATACGAAGAGGCCTCATAAAAACTTTAAAACCATCCGCATCATGAAACCATTAACAAAGTATCTCGTGCCAGCCCTCCTCGGCTTGTTTGCACTGAATGCTCCCGATTGCGGGATTGCCGCACCACTCTATCGTGCCAACAGTCACGCCAAGTCGCTGACAACACCGGTGGGCGGCGGGGCGGCCAACAATATCGTCTTCATGGGTGTCGGCGGAACCCTGCCCGCTCCCTATGCTGATGACTCCGATGGAGCAGCGGTGGTTGGTTTTGGTATCGGTGACCCCAAGGAAAACCTCGGCCTTCAGCTCTGCCTTGTTTCGCTCGATCTCAGCGAGTGGGATCGCTACTCTATGGCTCTTCATCTCCATCGTGATCTCGGCAACGCCAACTCCTTTGGTGTTGGTGTTGAAAATATCATGCTTTCTGAAGGCAGCGATTCCGGTAAAAGCTATTATGCCGTCTACAGCCAGTCCATCCAGTCCGAACCATTTGTCAATAAAGCTACCGGCGTATCAAAACTCCACTTCAGCGTCGGAGCAGGCAATGGCCGCTTTGCCGACAAGAGCGGTGACGACATTTTAAGCGGCAAAGGAGAGCATGGCACCTATGTTTTCGGTAACGTCGCGTACGAAGTGGCCGACGAATTCAACGTTATTGCCGACTGGAATGGAACCAATCTCAATGCCGGTCTTTCTAAAACATTCTGGATAGACAATCTGCCGATCGTAACAGCAGTTGGAGCCGGTGATCTCACCGACAACTCCGGTGACGGAACCAGATTTCTCTTTATTGTTGGTACCGGTTTTAAACTTTAACCTTCAGGAGATAACTCATGAAAAAAAGAATGGTTCGTACACTTATACTTGCCGCGATGGGTACCTCTTTTCTCTCCTCTCCGCTTCTTGCAGAGAATTTATCTGACGCCGTTACCAGCTCGCTGGCAGGGGGAGTTGGAGCAGCCGTTGGCAGCGCCGTTGGCAGCGCAGTCGGTGGAGCAACAGGTGGAGCCGTTGGCGGCGCAGTAGGAGGCGCTACCGGCAGTGCAACAGGGGGAGCAGTTGGTGGAGCAACCGGCGGCGCAACTGGCGGTGCAGTAGGTGGTGCAACCGGTGGAGCAACTGGCAGCGCAACAGGCGGAGCAACCGGTGGAGCAACCGGCGGCGCAACTGGCGGCGCAACTGGCGGCGCAACCGGTGGAGCAACAGGTGGAGTAACAGGCGGTGCAACGGGTGGCGCAACAGGTGGAGCGACTGGTGGTTCAACTGGTGGCTCAACGGGCGGTTCAACAGGCGGCACCGGCGGCGGAAATGGCAGCAACCAGCAGCAGCAACAGTAATACGATCAAACAGGCATCCACACCTCTCATCTCTCCCTCTTTTTCGGGAGAGATGGGGAAATTACCACCTCACAAAATCTACAACATTATCTCCCTGATATCTTGAAACGCCGGGTTTTCGCCATGGGCAGGAAAGCTCTTGCCTCTTCCCGCTATGTCAAGCTGCTGGTTGTTGTCGCATTCGACATCTTCGCAGCGCTGCTGACAGTCTGGATGGCATTTTCGTTCACCCGTCAACTCCTGCATCAGCCGGAGGGGGAGGAGTGGCTGCTCTATCTGCTTGCCCCAGCTCTGATGCTGCCGATCTTTGCTCTTTCAGGCATCTATGGCACCATCCAGCGTTATAACAGCTTTGAAGGATTTATCACCGTTTTCAAAAGCGTTTTTTTCTACGGCGCCGCATTTGTATGCCTTTTGCTGCTCCTGCCTCTTCCGAAGATCTCCATTGTCGTTGGAATCCTTCAGCCGCTGCTTCTCCTGCTGATGACCGGGGGAAGCCGTGCAATGGTGCGCTATCTGAGTACAACAGTGACCACGACGCCTGAAAAAAGGTGTGAAGCGCCCAACAAGCTCCTGATCTACGGAGCAGGTTCCGCAGGGGTGGAGATTGTCAATAGTATAAACAGAAGCAATAAATTTGCCCTTGTCGGTTTTATTGACGACAATCAGGATCTGCAGGGGCGAACCATCAACCGGATGAAGGTCTTCAGCCCAGCGGAGGCCGAAGAGCTGATCCAGAGAGAGGGCATCAACAACATCCTTCTCGCCATGCCCTCGGCAACTCGAACCCGGCGCAACGAAATTGTTGAGCAATACCGGAAATACCCAGTGCGTATCCAGATGCTTCCGGGAGTTGAAGAGCTTGCCGAAGGAAAGGTCACCATCTCCGACATCAAGACCGTAGACATCGAAGATCTCCTTGGCCGTGATCCGGCGCCGCTCGATCACGCCCTCGTCAAACAGGTCATTACCGGCCGTGTTGTAATGGTCACCGGCGCCGGAGGTTCAATCGGCAGCGAACTCTGCCGCCAGCTCCTTCAGGCCCAGCCTTCAACGCTGCTGCTGCTCGACAACGCCGAGCACAACCTCTACACCATTCACAGCGACCTTACCCAGCGCCATGCACGCCTCTCATCCGCAACGCGAATTGTGCCGCTGCTCTGCGACGTGACCAATGCAATCCGTATAACAGAAATATTCCGGGTTTTTCAACCTGAGGTGATCTACCATGCCGCCGCCTACAAGCATGTGCCGATGGTCGAGCACAACCCCGCAGAAGGGATACGCAACAACGTTCTCGGCACCCACACGGTGGCAGAGGCCGCACTGCAGCACGGTGTAACAAGCGTCGTCCTCGTCAGTACCGACAAGGCGGTACGCCCAACCAACGTGATGGGCGCAAGCAAACGGCTCTGCGAAATGATCCTGCAGGCACTCGCTGAGGAGCCGGGCCATACAACCTGCTTCTCCATGGTGCGTTTCGGCAATGTCCTTGGCTCAAGTGGTTCTGTTGTCCCCCTTTTCCGAAGCCAGATCAACAGCGGCGGTCCTCTGACCATCACTCACAAGGATATTACACGCTACTTCATGACCATTCCCGAAGCAGCGCAGCTTGTCATCCAGGCAGGCGCCATGGCCTCTTCGGGCGATCTCCACCTGCTCGAAATGGGTGACCCGGTCAAAATCATCGACTTGGCTCGGAAGATGGTTGAGCTATCAGGCCTCACCATTCGCGACCACGAAAACCCTGAAGGTGACATCGAAATACACGTAACAGGCCTTCGTCCAGGGGAAAAACTTTACGAAGAGCTGCTGATCGGCAACCATTCAAGCCCATCAGCCAACCCCCGCATTTTCAAAGCCAAGGAGCACTTCATCCCATGGAGTGAACTGCAAGCCGAACTCGAACACCTGACCGCAGCCATACAAAGCAATGACATCAAGAGCATAAAGAAAATCCTGAAAAAGATAGTCCCCGAATACAGCCCAGGCATAACCACTTCGGACCTGCTCTCCATGGAAAAGCAAAGCAAAAACGGCAAAAACCATCACTTGGCAAATACCAACTAACGTACGGGCGGGGTCCCCCCGCCCCTCTTTATCATCAGAACATATTTCCCCTTGCCCATATCCAAACTCCTGATCCGCCTCTGGCACCACATCACCCCGCGTCGCCGAGGCCAATTCGGACTTTTACTCCTCCTGATGGTCTGCGCATCCTTCGCAGAAATACTCAGTATTGGCGCAGTGCTTCCATTCCTTGCCGTCCTCACCGCCCCGGAGAGAATCTTTCAGCTCCCCGCAGCCCAGCCATTCATCCGGGCAGCAGGAATAACCAGCGCCAGCCAGCTCCTCTTTCCTCTCACCATCACCTTTGGTATCGCAGCCCTTTTGTCAGGTGCTATGCGTCTTCTGCTCCTCTGGGCAAGTACCCGCCTCTCCTTTGCAACAGGAGCCGACCTCAGTATCAGTATCTACCGCCGCACCCTTTTCCAACCATACTCGGTTCATGTCGCCCGCAACAGCGGTGAGGTGATCAGCGGTATATCAGGTAAAGCTAACGGTGTTATCTACACCACCGTTGTTCCAGCATTGACGCTCATAAGCTCCAGTATCATGCTCGTCACCATTCTTATGGCTTTGTTGGCGGTTGATCCTGTTATTGCACTCACAGCCTTTAGCGGTTTTGGTATTATCTACGTAGGTATCATCAAACTCACACGCAAGCAGCAGTTGATCAACAGCCAGTGCATTGCCCGCGAATCTACACAGGTCATTAAATCGCTGCAGGAGGGTCTGGGCGGCATACGTGATGTTTTGATCGACGGAAGTCAAGGAGCTTATTGCCAAATTTATCGCAATGCAGATAGTCCTTTGCGTAGAGCTCAGGGAAATAACCTCTTTATCGGTGCGAGCCCCCGTTTTGGCATTGAAGCATCGGGTATGATGCTTATTGCGGTTTTAGCATATGCGCTTGCTAAGCAGCCGGATGGTATTGCCAAAGCCATTCCAGTTCTTGGAGCACTGGCGCTCGGAGCCCAGCGCCTGTTGCCGGTTCTGCAGCAGGCCTATGCCTCCTGGTCAAGCATACAGGGGGGGCAAGTCTCGTTTCGCGATACACTCGATCTGCTCGATCAGCCTCTGCCTGATTATGTTGATCAACCGGCTGCCAAGCCATTGCTGTTCAATCAGCAAATTGGGCTTAACAATCTCTCGTTTCGCTATACAGAGCAAACCCCTTGGGTGCTGCAGAATCTTGATCTGTCTATTACAAAAGGCAGTCGAATCGGTTTTATCGGTGTGACAGGCAGCGGCAAAAGCACCCTGCTTGATATTGTTATGGGACTTCTTTCGCCTACGGATGGCACATTGGAAATTGATAGCAAGCCCATTGAAACAAGTAATAATCGTGCCTGGCAGGCACACATAGCCCATGTCCCTCAAGCAATTTACCTTGCCGATAGCACCATCGAGGAGAACATCGCCTTTGGTGTGCCAAAAGGGAAAATTGATCAGAGCAGGGTAAAACAGGCTGCTCAAAAAGCACAGATTGCCGACATCATTGAAACATGGCCGAAAAAGTATCAGACCTACGTCGGCGAGCGAGGTATCCGCCTCTCTGGAGGCCAGCGGCAGCGTATAGGCATCGCCCGTGCACTTTACAAGCAGGCCGATGTCATCATCTTCGACGAAGCCACCAGCGCTCTCGACAACGAGACCGAACAAGCGGTCATGCAAGCCATTGAAAGTCTCGGTGATGATCTCACAGTTTTAATCATCGCACATCGCCTCACAACCCTGAAAAACTGCACCAAAATCGTAGAACTGGCTGACGGAGGAATCAAACGCAGCGGCAGTTATCAGGATATTGTCTCAAAAGAGCATAAAAATGGCAGAGAATTACCACTTCTTCATAACGTAAATCCTTAAAAATTAGCGCAATCATTACGCTCAAATAGGCAAACGATACCAAAAAAATATGCTGAACGACAGATCAATTCTTATTACAGGCGGAACAGGTTCATTTGGCAAGAAGTTCACCGAAATGATTCTGACGCGTTATCCGAATGTCAAACGACTGGTAATCTACTCTCGTGATGAACTGAAGCAGTTTGATATGTCCCAGCTATATCCGCGGGATAAATATCCTCAGATCAGGTTCTTTATCGGTGACGTCCGTGATTTGCAGCGTTTCAGAAGAGCATGTGAAGGAATTGATGTAATTATCCATGCGGCGGCATTGAAACAGGTGCCCGCTGCAGAGTATAATCCCGACGAGTTCATAAAGACCAATATCTATGGTGCACAGAACGTGATTGATGCGTCACTAGGTTCTCAGGTAAAAATAGTTGTTGCACTTTCGACAGATAAAGCTGCAGCCCCCATTAATCTGTATGGTGCTACCAAACTTGTTTCGGACAAGCTTTTCATCGCGGCAAATAATATCAAAGGATCAAGAGATCTTCGTTTTTCAGTCGTTCGATATGGGAACGTCATGGGTTCAAGAGGTTCTGTTATACCGTTTTTCTTGGAGAAAGCAAAAAACTGCAATGTGCTTCCTATTACCCATAAAGATATGACCCGCTTCAATATCTCGCTTGAAGATGGTGTTGAAATGGTGCTCTGGGCGATTGAAAACGCCATTGGCGGAGAGATCTTTGTTCCCAAGATACCTTCTTATCGAATCGAAACTGTTGCCAGAGCAATCTCGCCAAATGCAGTGCTTGACTATGTCGGTATTCGCCCAGGAGAAAAGCTTCATGAGGAGATGATAACAGAGAGCGATTCCTATAATACTATCGAATTTGATCGCTACTACGCAATTTTGCCTTCAGATGCGGATAAAGAGAAATATCTCAAGCATTTCAGCGCATGTGAAGTCCCGCAAGGTTTCAAGTATAACTCAGGAACCAATCAGGAATGGGTTGATGAGGAGGCTTTACGTTCATTGATTTGTCAATATGTTGACCCTCAGTTTGAACCACGCATATGAATTATATTCCCTACGGAAAACAGGACATTAACCAGGCCGATATCGATGCAGTCATTGAAGTGTTGCAATCCGATTTCCTCACGCAGGGGCCAAAGGTTCCTGCATTCGAAGAACGCGTTGCAAACTACTGTGGAGCACAACATGCCATAGCCGTCAACAGCGCAACAAGTGCCCTGCATATTGCTTGCCTTGCCCTTGGAGTAGGCAAAGGCGATATCGTATGGACAACACCGATAACGTTTGTAGCCAGTGCGAACTGTGCACTTTACTGTGGAGCCGCAATCGATTTTGTTGATATTGATCCACGAACATATAACTTCAGCCCGGTAAAGCTCAAAGAAAAACTCGAGCAAGCTGAAAAATCAGGCAAATTGCCAAAAGTGGTGATCCTCGTTCATCTCTGCGGTCAGCCATGCGACATGGAGGCGATTCATGAACTCAGCAGGATATACGGCTTTCGTATCATCGAAGATGCATCGCATGCTATTGGAGGAAGATATAAAAATGAGCCCATCGGCAACTGCCGATACAGCGATATTACCATATTCAGTTTCCACCCGGTCAAGATTATCACCTCAGGCGAAGGCGGCATGGCACTGACCAATGATCCGGAACTCGCTGGTCGAATGCAGCGATACAGGAGTCATGGAATCACCAGTACCCCGGATGAAATGGTTGCCCGGCCAGACAATGAAATCTGGAACTACCAGCAAATCACACTGGGCTATAACTACAGGATGACTGATATTCATGCCGCATTAGGCATAAGCCAGATGCAGAGGATCGACGAGTTTGTAAGCAAACGTCATGCGATATCAGAGCGATACAATGAACTTCTGAAAGATCTTCCGCTCATAACGCCGTGGCAACATCCGGATGGCTATTCCGGTTTGCATCTCTATGTGATCAGGCTTAAACTTGATGAAATCCGGAAAACGCAAAAAGAGGTCCACGAATCGCTGCATGAACAGGGCATCGGGGTCAACCTGCACTACATTCCTGTTTATCGCCAACCGTTTTATGAAAAAATGGGCTTCAAAGCAGGGTACTGCACAGAAGCTGAACAATACTATCAGGAAGTCGTTAGTATTCCCATGTATCCAGGGTTGACGGAAGAAGAACAAGATCACGTTGTTAATATAGTGAGGTTATCTGTATGAATGAAGTTATATCAGAGAGATTGTTGTTTAGAGCGCTAAGCGAAAAAGATGTTACATCACGTTATGTAGACTGGCTAAATGATCCAGATGTAAATAGGTTTTTGGAAACGCGTTTTGTTCAACAGACGTTGGATTCATGTAGAGAATATGTGTCAAAAGTTGAGAAAGATCCATTGAGTTATCACTTTGGTATTTTTGATCAAAAAACACTTGAGCATATCGGAAATATAAAACTTGGGTTTATCAACGAACACCATAAGTCAGGTCAATTAAGCCTGTTTATCGGCGAAAAGTCATACTGGGGTAATGGTTACGCGACAGAATCAATTAGAAGAATTACTTTGTGGGGTTTTGATGAGCTCGAATTAGAGCGAATAGAGGCCGGTTGTTATGATAGTAATGTTGGTTCATTGCGTGCTTTTCTTAAAGTCGGGTATTCGGTTGAAGGGTATTTGCGAGGTAGTTTGGTCTCTGATGATCGGCGAATTGGAGGGTTTTGGATGGGAATGCTTCGGACGGATAAAATTGCTTAAATCAATGTCAAGACTTGCCCTCGGTACAGCCCAATTCGGCTTCCCATATGGTATAGCCAACCGGCAAGGGCAAGTTAATAGGGCAGAAGCCAAGGCAATGTTAGAGAGTGCCTTGATTCATGGTATTGATACGCTTGATACAGCCATAGCCTACGGTGAAAGCGAAAGCTGTCTGGGTGAAGTAGGAACCAAGAGGTTTAAATTGATCAGCAAATTGCCTGCATTGCCAGAGAGTTGCACCGACATAGGTGGCTGGGTGCAAGGGCAGTTTTCAGGATCACTTGCCCGACTTGGAGTGAGCGGGCTCTATGGCTTGATTCTGCATCGTCCGGATCAGTTGATTGGATCGAACGGAAAAAAACTTTATCATGCATTGCAACTTTTGAAAGATAGTGGACAAGTGCAAAAAATAGGGATATCCATCTATGCACCGTCTGAATTGGATGCACTTACTGAATATTATTCTGTTGACATTGTACAGGCCCCATTCAATCTTGTGGACCGTCGTCTCCAGACAACTGGTTGGTTGCGGCGATTGAAACGTCAAGGAGTAGAAATACATACCCGTTCAGCTTTTTTGCAAGGGCTTTTATTGATGCCTCAATATGCTATTCCGTCAAAGTTTGCACCGTGGAATGGTTTGTGGGAGAGATGGCATACATGGCTTTTTGAACACAATATTTCCGCTCTTCAGGCCTGCTTGGCATTTCCACTCGCTTATCCCGCGATTGACCGGGTTGTCGTTGGCGCCGACAGCGTTCAGCAGCTCCAGCAAATTATTGATGCAGAAACTGTTGCCTTTTCGGAGACCTTGCCGGATCTTGCTTGTGAAGTAGAAAATCTGATTAACCCTTCCTGTTGGACATCTTTATGAAAATTGTTGCACTCGTTCAGGCCCGCATGGGCTCTACCCGTCTGCCTGATAAAGTTATGAAGCCAGTTTGTGGTATCCCCTTGATTGAACTCTTGCTTTCGCGTCTTTCCAAATCTAAAGAGATTAATCAAATCATCGTCGCCACATCTGTTGATCCGCGCAATCAACCACTTGTCGATCATGTCCGAAAACTGGGGCTTTCGTGCGAGCAGGGTAGTGAAAATGATGTGCTCGATCGCTATGTACAGGCAGCCAAAAAACATGAAGCCGGTGTTGTCGTCCGTATTACCGGTGACTGTCCGCTTGTTGATGCAGAGTTGGTTGATGAGTGTCTTCGTCAGTTTAAAGGTTCTGATGTTGATTATCTAAGCAATGCGAATCCGCCTACCTATCCGGATGGTCTTGATATTGAGGTTTTTACTTTTAATGCGCTGGAACAAGCTGCAAGGGAAGCCAATAATCCCTTTGATCGTGAGCATGTTACGCCCTACTTGCGTGAATCGGGGCGATTCAAGACAGGATCGATGCAGTATACCAGCGATCTCTCCGCCTTGCGCTGGACTGTGGATGAACCAACAGATTTTGCAGTGATTGAAAAAGTATTCCGGCACTTTCATCCAGAAATTGATTTTACCTGGCAGGAAGTGCTTAATTTGCAAAAACAACAGCCGGAATTGTTTCGCGTGAATCAGAACATCATTCGTAACGAAGGAGCCACTATGGGTACAGGTCAAAAACTCTGGAAACGCGCAAAGCAGGTCATTCCTGGTGGCAATATGCTGCTATCCAAGCGTGCGGAAATGTTTCTTCCTGACCAGTGGCCAGCATATTTCAGCAAAGCGAAAGGCTGTCGAGTATGGGATCTGGATGGCAACGAGTACATTGATATGTCCATCATGGGGATTGGTACCAATACGCTTGGATATGGTCA
>Ga0247839_1005779_pt1 | contig 14767 bp, 12 predicted proteins | sample LaCruzMarch2015__6_FD_192405 | JGI IMG/M metagenome (GOLD analysis project Ga0247839, IMG submission 192405) | Freshwater microbial communities from meromictic Lake La Cruz, Castile-La Mancha, Spain - LaCruzMarch2015_16m | ecosystem: Environmental > Aquatic > Freshwater > Lake | place: Spain...
ATTGGACAATTGATCCTCCTTGTATTAGTTGTATAACCGATCCTGCAAATGGAATTGCCAATTATTTTGTTACAGGTTCTGGTCAACTTGGATATAATGTTGCAAGCCCACGATTAGCCGCTTTTGACCCCGGTCAATTTAAAGTTTGTTTGCGAGTTTGGAACTTAAGAGGTACCGATTCTATATGTAAAAATGAATACATAAAAGTTGTTGAAGGAAATTATATGTGTTCTGGTTCAGGTGGGTTTACAAGTGTTAACCAAGAAGGTTTTGTTTATGGAATCAGTGGTCCTTACCAAACTTATGCACGTAGCAGCTGGCCAAGTAATTGCCCAGGATTTACCATTGCTCCTTGTGCCGATTCAATTACATTATATGTTGAAAGAATAAAAATGTGGCCAACCGATAGTATAGTAATATACAATGGACCAAGCGCTACTTCTCCAAGAATTACTGCCATTGGTGCTGGTACTGGAGGACAAATTCCGTTAACTTTAGCACAATCAATTATAAAAAGTGGAAGTTCGGTTACTTTAAAATATAAACCAGGAACAGGTGCTTTACCATCTAATTACGATTCGGCTTCGTTTATTATTAGATGGAAAGCTACACCTGCTAGTTATCCAAAACCAATTTCTATAATTGATATTGCAGATACTGTTTATTCAAACCAATTGGTTTCTTACAAAAATAAATCAACTGGAAAACTAATGAAATATAGTTGGGATACCGATGGAAATGGAGTTTATGATTCAACAACAGCTAGCCCTACTCGTACTTTCTTAATTACAGTTCCTACTTTAAAAAATATTTGTATTGTTACTTATAACTGTGTTGGTACCGATACATCGTGCAAGCAAGTAGCATTTTTACCAGTAAATCGTCCGCCAATTGCTCGTTTTACTGCTGATAAATTCTTAGGATTTAACACTGATACTTTTAAAATGATAGATCAAACTGCAAATGGTGTTTCGGGTTGGAGATGGACATTTATTCCTGGTTCTGTTCAGTATTTAAATGGAACTACACAAACTAGTCAAAACCCTGAAGTACGTTTAACAAGCCCTGTTCCTTACACTGTTCGTTTAACAACAACCAATGCTTTTGGAATAGATTCATTGACAAAAACTGCATTTATTAACGTAAGTGCATACCAAACTCCTGGTACTGGAACTACTTTCTCTACTATTGCCGATGCAACAATGGGAATTAGAAGAGTAAGATTAGCTGGAATTGATAGCACATTTGCTGCTGCTACTTCACCTTCATACCAATACATTAACAACACCACTCAAGTGGGAACCATGTACCGTGGAGGGAAATATGCAATAGTTTTAGACAGACCAAGTGCTGGTTCGCCACTAGACCACAAAGTATGGATAGATAAAAACTACAATGCAAACTTTGAAAACAGTGAGTTAGTTTTAAATAAAATAAACAATGGTGATGCACAATTAACCGACACCATTATTATTCCTGCTAACCAAGCTTATGGAAATACAAGAATGAGAGTTGGTTTAGATTTAGCAAATTCTACCCAATTTAACTCAGTATATTCTGTAATTGGAATGTTCAAAGATTTCAATGTTTCAATAAAGAAAGATGATGTAAAACCTGTAATTAATTTTATTGCTAGCGGCTCTGGAAATTTACCTAATATAGTTAGAACAGAAATAAACAAACTATTTGTAGATCCTTGGGTTACTGCACTGGACAACATAGAAGGTGATATAAGTAATAGAGTTCAAACAATTTCAAATTTAGATACAGCAAATATTGGTGTTTATAACATCAAATATTTTGTAACAGATTATTCAGGAAACACATCTGATACATTATATAGAACTGTAATTGTTGAATTGAACAGTACTGGTCCAGTTTTGATATTAACTCCTCCAGTAATTTACACAGTAGAAGTTGGAATAAATCCTGTAGAACCAGGTTATATTGCTTTAGATAATAATGGTAATAACATCAATCCAAACGTAATTACTACTACCAATTTGAATATAAATAAAGTTGGTGATTATACTATTAATTATAGCATTACCGATGCGTTTAACTTTAACAAAACTGCTGTTCGCCAAGTTAGAGTAAGAGATACAACAAAGCCAGTTTTTGCTAAAAGGTTTACAACATTGTGTTACAATCATCAAATAAACACTGCTTTTAATCCACTATCAATTATTACGGCAACAGATAATTATGATAAAACTTTAAGTATAATGTTTAGTAGTGGCGTAAACCCTAATGTTATTGGACAATACTTTGTGGTATATAATGTAACTGACTCATCAGGTAATGTAGCTAATACATTAACGTTAACTATTTGTGTTTCTGATTATATAAAACCTTCAATAATGCTAAATGGAGATCTAACAACAGAAGTTGAAGTGTTTTCTAACTTTACCATTCCAAGTGTTTCTGCTACAGACAATTATTGTGCAACCAATACTTTGGTAATTGTAAGAACTCCTAATACTTTACGCAACGATACTTTAGGAATATTCCCTGTTAAATTTGTAGTTACAGATTGTGTTGGAAATAAAGACAGTATTGTTCGTTTTATAAAAATATCAAAACGCAGCTTGCCTGTTATTAATTTATTAGGCGCAAATCCTATGAATTTACTTCGTTTCGCAGAGTTTCAAGAACCAGGATTTAACGTACAAGATAATTATTATCCTAACTTAAAACCTCAAGTAATTACCGATATTACTAATTTACGTAACGATGTTCCTGGAGTTTACTCAGTAACCTATGTAGTTACCGATCCTTCTGGAAATCGTTCTGAAGTTGTAACTAGAAAAGTAAATGTTACTAACTCATCGTCTGGAGTTACTGAAAACATATTCGAAAACTATTTTAGTATGTATCCTTCGCCAAGTAAAGGGTTGTTAAATATTGATATGAAAAATGAAATTGAGTTCACCTCAATGGATATTTACAATGTTACGGGACAATTAGTAGCTAAGTTCGTTAACCAATTACAAACTAAAAATGTGTTTGATTTATCGAACCAAAGCAATGGTTTGTATTTTGTAAGAATAAATACAGCTAAAGGAGTATTTAGTAAATCGTTTATGATTAATAAATAATCTAATATAAAAAACAACAAAAAAACCGACTTCAAAAGAGTCGGTTTTTTTTATGGCTAATTTATAAAAACCTATGAGGTTTTTTATAATTGATGTCTTTGTAAACAAGAAATGGCTTAGGGTATAATCCTGAATGGTTTCTACAATTAAGAAATGGCAAAGGGTTTAACCCTGAATGGTTTCGTTAAGCAAGAAATGGCAAAGGGTGTATCCCTTTGTGACTTTTTGTCGAAGGAAATGGCTCGGGGTGTAACCCTATGCGACTTTTTGTCAAAAAAAATGGCTCAGCGTATAACCCTGAATGATTTCTTTAAGCAAGAAATGGCTCAGGGTGTAACCTTGAATTGTTTCTTTAAGCAAGAAATGGCTCAGGGTGTAACCTTGAATGATTTCTATAAGCAAGAAATGGCTCAGGGTGTAACCTTGAATGGTTTCTTTAAGCAAGAAATGGCAAAGGGTGTAACCTTGAATGATTTCTTTAAGCAAGAAATGGCTCAGCGTGTAACCTTGAATGATTTCTTTAAGCAAGAAATGGCTCAGCGTGTAACCCTGAATAATTTCTTCAAAAAACTAACTGTTTTTGGATTTGAAATTTTCCAATTAAACTAAAGTGATGGCATTGGCATTAACAAAAAAAATCGGCTAGTTTTCACTAACCGATTTTAAAATATTATTTGTTAAATATAACCTTATTGAACATCTACTAACTCGCAGTCAAAAATTAAAGTAGCATTTGCGGGAATAGCTCCGGGAGCACCTTTTTCGCCATAAGCTAATTCGCTTGGAATAATAAAACGCATTTTATCGCCAACGTGCATTAATTCAATTCCTTCTTCCCAACCTTTAATAACCATTCCTTTTCCTAATTGGAATTCTATTGGTTCGCCACGTTCAACGGATGAATCAAATTTTGTTCCATCCATTAAATAACCAGTATAATGTACCGAAACATATTTTCCTTGTTGTGCCTTTATTCCTGTTCCCGACTCTACTTTAAAAAACCTTAAGCCACTTTGCATTTTTATGGTATCTAAGCCAGTAACATCAAAAGGTACAGCAGCTTTTGGAGTAGGTCCAACCACAGCGTCTAGCACTTCTACATCAAATAAAAGAGTTGCATTTGGAGGAATAATTCCCCCTGCTCCATTTGCACCATAACCTAAGTTAGAAGGAATGGTAAAAGTAGCTTTATCGCCAATTTTCAGTAATTGAAAACCTTCATCCCAACCTGGAATAACTTGTCCAGTTCCTACCTTAAAACTAAATGGTTGGTTTCTATCTTTTGAGCTGTCAAACTTTTTCCCATCTAATAAAGTTCCGGTATAATGTGCAGTTACTTTATCGCCTTTCATTACTTGTTTACCAGTTCCTTTTTCAGTAATTTTTACTTTTAAACCACTGGCTGTTATTATTTCGTTTGTATTCATTTTTGTCTCTAATTTTTTAACTGTTGGTTTAGCTTTTGGTTTAACTGCTGCTGTTTTGGCTTTAGGTTTTGGTTTAACTGTTTTGGTTTTTGATTGCTGTGCAAATAAAAAACTAGCTATGCAAACCAGTATAAAAGTTACTTGTATTTTTTTCATAAAATTTGGTTGTATTTAGTTTAATAATTTTTATTTTATATCTAATAATTGAACTTCAAAAATAATACTTGTAAATGGAGGAATTGGTCCATTTCCATGAGAGCCATAAGCCAAATACCACGGAATAATTAAACGAAAAGTTTCACCTGTTTTCATTAACCTCAATCCTTCGTCCCAGCCCCTTATTACTTGATTCATGCCTAGCACAAATTTAAATGGTTCACCTTTTAAATTTTCATCAAAAACATCGCCTTCTATTAACCAACCTTTGTATTTAACCGAAACCATTGAGCCATTTTTAGTCAAATTTCCTTTTGGGTTTGGTTTTATAACTTTATACCTTAAACCATTTGAAAGTTTTTTTACACCTTTTAAATTTTCGCAATATTTTTTTAAACGCAAGGAATCAGCTTTTATTAATGGTTTGTTTTGTTCCCTCGATTTTTGTTCAATTTCGTTTTGTGTTAACGCTTCTTGAACATGAAAAAACAAATTTACAATAGAACCTTTTGCTACATATTCTGGCAATGGTGAACTAAAGGTTTTGTTATAAAAAGTATCGGCAATTATCTTAATTTCAATGCTATCTCCAGCATGTAACTTGTAAAATACATTTTGTAATCCTGGTTGTTCTGTAGGAATATAAAACGGTTTGTCGTTACTTACACTGTTAAAAATAACGGTGTCTTCCAATGGATTACTTGCTTTTTTAGCAGTTCCAAACAAATCAGCTAATAAAATCATATTCGGAATTACTTTTGTTCCTTTTTCGTTTTTGTTTATAAAACGAAATGCGGTGCCGCCATCTGTTTTTATCCAAGTTTGAGCATTTATATTTACAACAAAAAATATAAGCGAAATGATGATAACTGATTTTTTCATTACTTTGTATTGGGTTTAATTTTCAGTAGTTTTACGTCAAAAACCAGTGTGGCGTTTGGTGGAATAGGGCCTGTTCCTTTTTCGCCATAAGCCAAATAAGATGGAATAATAAGTTTTGCTTCTTCACCTTCGCGAAGCAACAGAATTCCTTCATCCCAACCGCCAATAACTTGACCAATTCCTAATTTAAAACTAAAAGGATTTTCTGAGCTTAAATTTTCATCAAATTTACTTCCATCAAGTAACAACCCAGTATAGTTCATTTGAACCTCATCGCCTTTTTGTGGCGAATTACCTGTGGTTGCTTTGGTAATAATGTATTTTAAACCCGAAGCTGTAGTTTTTACATCTTTGTACGAAGCTAATAATGCTGCTATTTGGGCAGAATCTTTGCTTAATTTTTTACTTTGTTCAGCTTGTTTTAGCTCTTCTAATTCTTTTTGGTTAAATATAGCTTCTACCTTAGCTATAAAATGAATATAGCTGTTTTTCTTTAAAAAAGCAGGTGTTGGTTGTTTAAAACTATTGTTGAATAAAGAGTCTGCAAAAACATCCATTTCTAAACTATCATTGTTTTTAAGTTTTAAAAAAACCTTTCCTAAAGTAACCTCGTTAGCAGGAATAAAATATGGGTTTCCTGCTGCATACGAATTAAAAAGCACTGTATCGGACTTGTTAGTCAGTTTACCTTTTCCTAACAACTGAATTTTAATCAATTCGCCCGCTTTTACTAACCTTTCTTGGCTATTTGTTTTTATTATTTTATAGCTAATGGTTTTAAAAGTTAGAATGCTTTTTTTAACCGGTTTTTTTGCAGCTTTGGGTTTCGCTTTTTGATTGGGATTGTATTCCTTAAAACAAAAAAGTTTATCGGTTTTGGCATTTGCCAAAACCGATAAACTAAAAAACATTATGGCTAAAAACTTATATTTCATTATTTGTGATCAGTTGCTGGTTTTGCAGGAGCTGGATTTATTTTCAATAATTTTACATCAAAAATAAGTGTTGAGTTAGGAGGAATTGGTCCACCACCTTGCTCGCCATAAGCCAAACGAGAAGGAATAATAAATTTAGCTTCCTCGCCTTCGTGTAATAATAAAACTGCTTCGTCCCAACCAGCAATAACTTGGCGCATGCCTGTTGTAAATTTAAAAGGATTTGCTGCATTTTGGTTTTCGTCAAACTTAGTTCCGTTTAACAACAAACCGGTATAAAGCATTTCCACTTCTTGTCCTGCTTTAGGCATTTTGCCATTGCTAGGTTTTGTTATTACATATTTTAAACCCGATGCAGTAGTTTGAACACCTGATAAATTAGCTAAATAAGAATTTGCTGCTATCGAATCGGCTAAAATTGCTTTTGCTTTTTCTTCGGCACGCATAGTTTCTAACTCGCTTTGATTATATACATTTTCAACTTTTACATAAAAATGAATAGTTCCTGCTGGCTTTAAAAAACCTGGTGCTGGCTGACCAAAACTTTTCAAAAATAAACTATCGGCAGTTACAGTAAATTCAGCGCTATCGCCTTTGTGCAACATCATAAATACATCTTTTAAAGTAGTTTCATCGGCTGGAATAAAGTACGCTTTACCCATTTTATACGAATCAAAAACAGTGGTATCTTTACCTCCTAATGAATCAGCCAATGGACAAAGTCCTACCATTTGAATCATTAACAAATCGCCTTTTGTAATTAAGCGTGCAGTGTCAGAACTTTCTACTATTCTATATGAAATTCCACCTTCTGTAGTTTGCATTTTTTTTCCACAACTACTTACTCCAAACATGGCTAATGCAGCCGTAATCATTACTAATTTTCTCATTTTGTTTTTCTTATTTTTATTTTAAATATTCTGCGTATTCTTTTATTGCATTTTTCAATTGAATTTCAATGTTTTCTAAATTGTCTTTGCTTTCTCCACCTGCAGCACTAAAATGTCCGCCACCGTTAAAATATTTTCTAGCAAATTCGTTTGCAGGGAAGCTGCCTTTTGCTCTAAAACTCATTTTACGAGCAATAGTTCTATCTACAACTAAAACAGAGAACTTAATTCCTTCAATTGATAAACCATAATTTACCAAGCCTTCAGAGTCACCAACAATAATATTATATTTTTGTAAATCTTGTGCCGAAACTAAAATAATTGCTGTTTTATATTCTGGCAATATTTGCATTCTTTCATTTAAACAAAAACCAATAAAACGTGTTCTGTTTTCGGAATAGTTATCGTAAATGTTTTCAAAAATTATATTGCTTTCAGCGCCTTTTTCTAATAATTCGGCTGCTATTCTGTGTGTAGTTGGAGTTGTGCTTCCATGTTTAAATGAAGCGGTATCGGTCATAATTCCAGCATATAAACACGAAGCTGTATTTTTATTTATTAAATGCTCGAACTGTAAAGTTTGAATAAACCAGTAAATTAGCTCACAAGTGCTGCTGGCTTTACTAGACCATAACCTATAATCATCAAAGTTTTCTGGTTCTAAATGGTGGTCAATCATTACTTTTTTTGCCGATGATTTTGCAACTAAGTCGCCTAATTGGTTTATTCTTTTTAAAGCGTTAAAATCTAGGCAAAATATAAAATCGGCATCAGCAACCATTTGAGTAGCTAATTCCGTTTCTTCTTCATAATTTATAACTGTTTTTTCGCCAGGCATCCAATTTAAAAAAACACCATAATCGGTAGGAGTTATTACTTGAGAGGTAATATTTAGTTGCAATAAAAAGTTGAATAAACCAAGACTAGATCCAAGCGCATCGGCATCAGGCTTATGATGTGTAGTAATTACAATTTTAGGTTTTGTGTTGGCTAGTAATAAAGGTTTTAGCTCAGCTATATTATTCATTCAGTTTTTTTAAAGCAGCGCAAATGTCGTTAAATACCAATCAAAAACAAGGTGATTTGTAACACTTATGCAATAATTTCAAAATGAAGTCTATTTTTTAGTGTATTTTAAGATAATGTATGCACTTACACCCCTTATTCTCGTTTTTTAAAAACAAATTCGAAACTTTTATAAAAGTAATTTGCTAAAATTAAACTGCAAATTGCAATTATTTTTTTGCTATTTTATAAAATAGCAATTGCCCTAAAGTAATTAGTAAAACTGTAAATAAAGTACTAAAGAAAATGCGAGTTAGTGTTGCTGAAAACTGATTAAACGAAAATGCTTCTAATAAAAACAACAGAAAATGGTGGATAAAAACCATAATTAGCGCATAAACCAAAAAGGCTATTGGACCTTTTGAACTAATACTAGGTTCAATTTTTGCATTTTGATCGTCTTTATTGGTACTAAACATAATATAAAACCTGCGCGAATAACCCATTAAAACAGTAGCAGCAATGTGTGGCCCAGGTAAACTGCTAAACGTATCCATGGCCATGCCTAATAAAAAGCTTAAAACCAATACCAGCCAAGGTTTGGTGTTATAAGGTAAACTAATAATAAAAGCAACATAAATATAAGGATTTACATAAGTACTTAAATCAATATTGTTAATAATTGCAATTTGAAAAAACACCAATAGAACAAATCTTACTAGGTAATTAAGTGAATCAATTATCATGGTTTGGCCTCCTCTTCTTTGGCTTTAACTTCGGCTGCTTGCTGACTTTCTTTAAACAAATTTCTTACCACATACACATTTTTTAAACGGCTAAATGGTGTGTGAATTAATATGGTAATATCATAATCATTCTTTTCAGGATTTCGGTCTATTTTAACTATTTTACCTATTGGAATTTCCTCTGGATAAGAGGCTGATTGAGCTGTTGAAACTACTTCATCGCCAACTGAAACTGGAACATAAGTGTTTACTTTACTTAATTGTGCAAACAAAGCATTGTTACCATCCCAAGAAATTGAACCTATATCGCCTGTTTTTTTAATTTTTGCCCCAGTGCTGCTTTTGCTATTTAGCACCGATTGAACCAAGCTATAATAAGGTGTAACTTGCCAAACAATTCCAACTACGCCATTTGGACAAATTACCCCATCAAAACGTTTTACACCATGAAAAGCACCTTTGTCGATTGTTATAAAATTATTTCGTTTGCTTACTGAATTGTTTACTACCTGAGCCGAAATATAAACATACTGTTGTTTAAATTGGGTGTCGTTTACAATAGTTTTGGTAAATCCGTTTTGGTAAAACGATTGAAGTAATTGGGAACGCAATCTTGCATTTTCGAGCTGCAAACTATCGTTTAAAGTTTTTAAGTTAAAATATCCTGTTGTGCTGTTTATGGTGTTATAAATAGTTGAACTAGTGCTAGAAGTGTAATTTAAAAAACTTGCTTGTTGGTAATTGTTAAACCTAAACAAAACAATTAAAGCAAAAATCTCAAATGCCAAAAACATAAAAAATACATAATACTTATATAAAAAAAATACTAGGTTTTTCATGTTTGGTTTTAAATGCTTGTGCTATGTTTTTGCTTTAAATATGGGTAAAAAAATTTTTTTAAAATGAAGAAGTTTCAGCTGTTAAGTCATTAAAAACTTGTAGGTTTTTAAGTTTTTAAGTGCCATGCCTGTTCCTCTAACTACTGCTCTTAAAGGATCTTCGGCTACATGCACAGGTAATTTAGTTTTAGTGGAAATTCTTTTATCTAAACCTCTAAGTAAAGCTCCACCACCAGTTAAATATAAACCAGTTGAATAAATATCGGCAGAAAGTTCAGGTGGAGTAAGTTCTAATGCACGAAGAATTGCTTCTTCAATTTTAGATATTGATTTGTCTAGAGCAGCAGCAATTTCGGAATAGCTTACACTAATTTGTTTTGGAATTCCTGTCATTAAATCGCGGCCATTCACGGCATAATCTTGAGGTGGATTTTCTAATTCACTTAAAGCAGAGCCAACTTCTATTTTTATTCTTTCTGCAGTTCTTTCACCCACCAAAAGGTTATGTTGTCTGCGCATATAATCTAAAATATCATCGGTAAATTCATCTCCAGCAACTCGAATCGATTGGTCGCAAACTATACCAGCTAAAGCAATTACTGCAATTTCTGTTGTTCCACCACCAATATCAATAATCATATTTCCCATTGGTTCAAAAACGTCAATACCAATACCAATAGCAGCAGCCATAGGCTCGTGAATTAAATAAACTTCTTTAGCACCTGCACGTTCTGCACTGTCTTTAACCGCACGTTTTTCTACTTCAGTAATTCCCGAAGGAATACAAATAACCATTCGTTGTTGAGGTTTTACAAATTTATTGGCTTGTGGAATCATACATATTAAACCGCGAATCATGTGTTCGGCTGCTTGAAAATCGGCAATTACTCCATCTTTTAATGGCCTAATTGTTTTTATATCTTCGTGTACTTTTCCGTGCATTTGTTGAGCAGTACTTCCTACAGCTATTACATTTCCATTTCTTCTATTAATAGCAATAATTGATGGCTCATCAACTACAACTTGGTCTTTATGAATGATTAAGGTATTTGCCGTTCCTAAATCAATGGCTAAATCTTGTGTTAAAAAACTAAATAGGCCCATTTATACTGTTCTTTTTCTGTTATTGGTTGGAAGTAAAATTTGTTGATGAAACAAATTGTTTTATTTTAAAACGGTGCAATTTAACAAATTTGCACACAATATTTTTTGGTTTTGGTTTTTGTTCAATTTTTTTATACACCATTATTTCAACACTGATATTTCCAATTAAACTTTAAGATTTTGCCGCTTAGCAATTTTATATGTTTTGTTACTATTCATTTGAATTGTATTTTTTAAATTTTGTGCTTTATTGCAACACTTATTTACAAAAAAAATGAATTTAAAAAACAGCAAACGTGTTTATTTAGTTATTGCCTTAGGCATTATTTTTTCGAGTGTAAACGCTCAAAAAAAAGCTCCTGATAATTGGTTTAATTTAGACTATAAAAAAGACAAGGTTTATGGTGTAAGTACCGAAAAAACTTATGCTGATTTATTAAAAAACAAAAAGTCGAAGACAGTTATTGTTGCTGTAATTGACGGTGGTACCGAAGTAACTCACGAAGATTTGAAAAGCATAATTTGGACCAATACAAACGATGCAAATAGTAACGGAAAAGATGACGACCAAAATGGTTATATTGATGATCAAAATGGTTGGAATTATATAGGCGGATTAGACAGCAATGTAAAAGAAGATAACTTGGAAGTTACCAGAGTATATGCCATGTTTTACCAAAAATTTAATGGCATAAAAGCCAATGAAGTTGCTAATAACGACAAAGAATCTTATGATTTATATAAAAAAGCTGAATCTCTTTATTTGAAAAAATATGATGAGGCAAGCAAAATGACTTTAATTTATGGCGGAATAGAAGCAAGTGTTTTGAAGCTAAAAGAACATGTAAAATCGGACTTGCCAACTGAAAAAGAAATAAACACATTTCCTGTTAGTAGCATGTTTGATGCTTTGGCTGTAAAAAACGTATTGAGTGCAATAAAAAGAAAACAACCAATTTCTGAAATGCTAAAAGGATTGCAGGGTGCAAAAGAACATTTTAAAACACAATTAGATTTTCAGTTAAACAAAGAATTTAACGGCAGAAAATTTATTGGTGATAATTATAATAATTTAACCGAAACAGGTTATGGTAACAATAGATTAAATGGCCCAGGAGGCGACCATGGAACCCACGTAGCAGGAATTATAGCAGCGGTTAGAAACAATAATATGGGAATAAAAGGTGTTTCGGATAATACAAAAATTATGGTATTACGTGTAGTTCCTGATGGCGATGAGCGCGATAAAGACATTGCAAACTCTATTAGATATGCAGCTGATAATGGTGCAAAAATTATAAATATGAGTTTTGGAAAAGCACTTTCGCCAAACAAAAAAGTGGTAGATGAAGCAGTAAAATATGCTATAAGTAAAGATGTTTTATTAATTCATGCGGCTGGAAACGATGAAAGCAATACCGATACCATTGAAAACTATCCAACACCACGATATTATAACACATTGGAAAAGGCAACAAACTGGATAGAAGTTGGGGCTAGTACTTGGATGAAAAAGAAAAATTTAACTGCACCTTTTAGTAATTTTGGTAAAACAACTGTGGATGTTTTTGCACCTGGATTTGATATTTATTCAACCATTTCTGAAAATAAATATGCATCGTTTAGCGGAACAAGTATGGCAGCACCAGTTGTAGCTGGAGTGGCTGCTGTTTTGCGTTCTTATTTCCCTGAAATTACTGCTAGCCAAACCAAAGCATTAATTTTAGAATCGACCATTAAATATAAAAAGAAAGTATATATTCCTGGCACACGTACCAAAACTAAGTTAAGTGAAATATCGGTTACTGGCGGATTAGTGAATTTGTACCAAGCGGTACAATTAGGAATAACAAAAGGATATAAAATGATGGATTAATTGGTTGGTAAAAATGGTGTTAGTGTTAACATAATAAGTTTTTACAACTAAATTATTTTAAGAAAAGGAAAATGAAAAACATAATAAGAACATTGGTATTTGTGGCATTGGGCGCTTTGTTTGTTTACACCATTTATTACCTATACAGCAAAAACCAAGAAAAGCCAACAGTATATAAAACTACCCAAGCTTTTGAAACCGATATAGTTAAAAAAACGTTGGCAACAGGAAGTATTGTTCCTAGAAGAGAGATAAATATTAAGCCTCAGGTTTCGGGAATTATTGAAAAAATATTTGTTATAGCAGGCAATAAGGTAAGTAAAGGAGATATGATTGCGCGCATTAAAATTATTCCAAACATGATTAATTTGGCCAATGCTGAAAGCCGAATTACAAGGGCAAAGTTTGCATTAGATAATGCTAAAATTGACTATGAAAGAAACCAAAAAATGTTTGAGCAAAAAATGATTTCACTTTCGGAATATCAACCTTTTGTTTTGGCTTATAAAAGTACAAAAGAAGAGCTAGATGCTGCCGAAAACAACATGGCTTTAATAAAAGAAGGTGTAAGTAAAATGGGCGGAAAGGTTACCAATACCATTGTTCGAAGCACTATTGAAGGAATGATTTTGGATATTCCGGTTAAAGAAGGCGGAAGCGTAATAGAAAGCAATAACTTTAACGAAGGAACTACCATAGCTTCTATTGCCGATATGGGCGAAATGATTTTTGATGGGAAGGTAGATGAAAGCGAAGTAGGAAAAATTAAACCCGGAATGGATTTAATTCTAACCATTGGCGCATTAGATACAGTAAAATTCAATGCTAATTTAGAATACATTGCCCCAAAGGGTATAAAAGAAAATGGAGCCATTCAGTTTCAAATAAAGGCAAAAGTTAATATACAAAAAGGCGTGTTCTTACGTGCTGGTTATAGCAGCACAGCTGATATTGTTTTGGCAAAAAAAAACAAAGTTTTGGCATTGCCCGAAAGCGTTTTGCAGTTTGATAACGGTAAAACTTTTGTGGAAGTTGAAACAGCCACACAAGTTTTTGAAAAACGTTTTATTCAAACAGGGCTTAGCGATGGAATAAATATTGAAATATTGAGCGGAATTACTAAAAACGATAAAATAAAAGACCCAAATGTAGAAAAGGTGGAATAAAACACGATGGTAAATTTGGTTGTCGCAGTTTGGTAAAAGGCTTATTATTAGCATAAAATCCTTTATAAATATTTAAATAGTGCTTTTTGCCAATGGGATTGGTTACGTATTTTCCCGAGAGCATGAATGGGGGTACGTTTAAGGTTTCGGGAACACCCGAAAGCTTGAATGGGGGTACGTTTAAGGTTTCGGGAGCACCCGAAAGCATGAATGGGGGTACGTTTAAGGTTTCGGGAACACCCGAAAGCATGAATGGGGGTATGTTTAAGGTTTCGGGAACATCGGAAAGCTTGGTTGGGGGTACGTTTAAGGTTTCCGATGTTAAAATTTGGGAACAAACACCAAAACACCAATAATTACTGCAATAATAGTAGCTACTAAAACACCAGCAGCGGCTAAGTCTTTAACTAATCCTGCTTGTTTGTGGTTTTGAGGATGAAGTAAATCAACCAATTTTTCTATGGAAGTATTTAGTGCTTCTGCCGATATGACTAATCCAATTGCAAAGCACAAAAACAGCCAATCTTTTTGGTCAATTTTAAAGTAAAATCCAGCTATAATTACCACAAAGGTTGCTATTAAATGAACTTGTGCGTTGGCTTCGTTTTTAAACAACCAAAACAACCCTTTAAAAGCTGGAATA
>Ga0247839_1005782_pt1 | contig 14764 bp, 15 predicted proteins | sample LaCruzMarch2015__6_FD_192405 | JGI IMG/M metagenome (GOLD analysis project Ga0247839, IMG submission 192405) | Freshwater microbial communities from meromictic Lake La Cruz, Castile-La Mancha, Spain - LaCruzMarch2015_16m | ecosystem: Environmental > Aquatic > Freshwater > Lake | place: Spain...
AGGAAAACTGGTGGCTGTGTGGAGGCAGGTCTGAGGTGTAAGCTCAATCACACGGGGCCATAGCTCAGCTGGTAGAGCACCTGCATGGCATGCAGGGGGTCAGCGGTTCGAATCCGCTTGGCTCCATCCCCACTCCCCAGGCCAGGCCTGGGTTTTTTAATGCCTAATTATCAATAATTTGAAAGTCAAAGACAGGTAAATCGAAAATGGGCGCGTTTTTGGGCGCGTTTATGACAAGGCCAATGAAGGTAGGCAAAGTTTTGGCGACAGCTACTAGACCAAAAAACGCTGAATGAAGAAAGGATCGATAAAATGTAAAAGACACCTGAACCCCTCAGATGTCGAAACTAGCCACCGAGGCCAATAAGTTGCCTCCTAGTTGTGTGGTACAGAGATCGCCGTTTATAGGCGATACCAAGGGGACAATTTAGAAAGCAATGTTAAATGAAATTGCATGGGTCCCAACAACAGAGGCAAGTCGACTTCTGGGACGTAGTGCGTCCTATTTAAAGCGCCAACGGGAAACTCATGGCGGATTTCTGGAAGCAGGGCGCCATTACGCAATGGCTCCATCCTCAAACGCAACAATTACCTGGAACGTTCCTCTCATTCGTAAGGATCTACACCGTAGAGCTCAATTAACTCAAATTCCAACGAATAATTTGGGTCCTCGATGCGATTAGCAGGCAAATCAATAACACAAGCATTACAGAGGCTTACAGCAACCACTCAGAGCCAAGTAGCGCTACATAAATCACTCCCCCCACCACAATTCAAGGGATCTAATTAATTGATAAGGGGCTTTGATCTGCTGAGAAGTTTTTCGAAACATGGCTATTCCTCTGTACTACATTACGGCAAGATAATTATTTTGATTTAACGTCATTTAACGTTTTTAGATAAAACTATGAATAAGGGTTTTTGTAGCTTTATGCAAGCGGGTTGGCAAAGCAAAGCTACCTTTGGAATTAAAAATGCACCTGATTTCAAAACTTGTGCTGGGGGAGCGGCGGCGGTTTAATGTTTAGAAGTCTCAATAGCTATCAACCCAAGCCAACAGCTAAAGCAGATGATTTTGATGCAAAGAAAGAACTAGAAGAATTGCGCCGCCATATGAATAGCCGAGTTAGTAATAGCTAATAAAAGCCCAACAACAACACTCTCTCTATGTTTTATTGGGCCCAATAAGCCCAGAGCAATTATCTATTGCAAGCGCCCGCTTGCTGAGCGCCATAGGTTGCTTGACTCATAGTAAAGTTTTCCCCAGAACTTGATGAGAGTTGCTTGATAAGACCATCACAGGAGAAGCCTGAAGATCTAAGGTATGACCTAGCAGATTTTGCGGCCTGTTTATCCCAATCAATATTTAAACTATTTACAGCCGATGTAGCATCATTTAAGCTATAGCCCTCACCATATTCTGAGGAAAGTTGCCTAATAAGTCCCTCCCTAGAGAAGCCTGAAGATCTGAGGTATGATCTAGCGGATCTAATTGCATTCGTCACAGATCCAGATAATTGCGAAGGGATAGTATTCTCTTGGCTGGGCGCAGCTCTTTCTAAGTTGGGAGCAAGTTTAATATTTGTTTTTTGTTGACTTTGCAATGTCAGAATATTATCTATATCTGACATATTTTTTTTATACTCTCTATCTCGAGCTTCTTGAGCTTTTTGTTCTGCAGCTTCTAGAGCATGTTCACGCATCATTCGCAACTTATCCTTCTCTTCAAGCTCCACAGTCTGCAGCCTTTGGATCTCTTGCATTTTATCATTTTCAGCGATAAAATATAAAAAAACTACCGATAAAAAAGTGACGGCAAAAGCAGAGACAAAGATAGTTCTTATGTTTTGCACTACAGTTTTTAATTTTATAAAATTAATTTACATGAATATGAATACAATGTCAAGTTGTCAAATATTTCCTTACCTTCAAGAATAAGGGTAAACTGTCATCAGTTGCCCAACTACCATGCTCACCACAGGCTGAGGTACAACTGAAACCTTCAGAACTGCTATAACCGCAGGCTGAGGTCTTCCAGGCCCAATGAAGCAGCACTTAAGGTCTCAGTGGTGGTGTCTCAAAACTCACAACCACATAGAATCTCCCAGGCTTACCAAACAGCGCTTAGGTGGGGAAGATGAGCTCATCCATAAGTAGGCGAGCTGGACTTCTATCTTTGCTTCTATAAAACCACAGAAGGTGCTAGACCAAAAGCCGCTATCCAAAAAAGCGCCGGGCCAAGGGCTGTCTTAACTTTATAGTATTTGGCATTACCATATGCGCTTTACTGTTGGCAAATGTGTCGACCAAGTTAGATCTTGGTCTCGATTCAGACATGAGGTCCCTGGGTGCCAAAAGACTGCTAATGACTATATCTGAAGACTGCATTATTAAACAAGAAAATAGTAAAATATTAAATCCAGATTTAAGTCCAACTCTTGCTGATATCGAGTCAGTAAGGGAGAAAATAGATGGATACAGAATAATAAATGATCTTCATTCATCAGACCTTGATCTGTATAGATCATGCTTTTCTGCCGCAGCAATACCTACAGCAGACAACAACAATGTAGTCCGTTTCCGAATTAGACGTAATGTGCAAATCAGTCAACTAATGAAGGTTTGTTCCATTCTAAAGGAGTCTATGTCTATCAATCAAGAGGCAGAATTCAAAAACTATGGATGCAATAATGGCTATTGGTGGATAATTGATAACTTCCCTAATCACCTCTATGAAAAGAGCCGCCGGACACACCTGATCGTTACCTACAGGTTTCCGCTTCTCAGTCGTTTTTTTGTTGCTATTGAAAGTGGTGATATCAGTGGCATCACTGGTATCAACCAGTGGTAGTAACGTTTTTGAATGATATGTATCATTTGGCTGCAGTGGTATCAATGGTATCAAATCACAGTCTTTGGACTTTTGATCAATAGAAGCGGGTGCAACTACAAAACCTTGGTATTAGTGGTTGATACCACTGATACAATTTACTGTTTCAAAGTGGTATCACTTAAATCATTGGCATGACTGCTTGATACCACTGATACCATTGATACATCTTTTTTTGTACCCATACGAGAAGGATTTCGATAAGAACTTTCAAGACCTGTTCGTATTGATTCGATCTTGCCTGATTCCACTAGACGATCTAAAGCACGTGCTACTTGCCTTGATTCTTTATTCTGTCCACGATTACTCCACACAATTTTAAGTTCTTCGCATACCTGCCGGCGGGTCATCCATTCACCCGCTACTACATCAAGCACCTGGTGCTGGAGGCCATTGAGCATTGATAGCTGCTTTTGTTCTTGCGCTTGTTCTTTATACGCATCCATAGAACCCAACGATCTAAAGCTGTTGCCATCGCGGGTGATTACTAAATCAAAGCCATCACCTGATCTGGCTTCTCTAAATAATTGGCGCTCAGGTATATTTTTATTTGGTTGGTTGTTTTCACCTAGCAAGTAATGCATTGTCAAAACGGTGTTGGCAGCGCCAGCAATAGCGTTATGGCCGCTAAGTGCTTCCACACCCACTAGATCGGCTGCTTTGTTGCAGTGGTGGATTAGCAGCAGCGTTCCACCGGCATCGATCACCGCTTGTTTTAGGTCATATAAAACAGCGCCTATTTCAGGATCATTTTCTCCTTTCTGCATGCTGCGACTGATAGATCGCAAGCTATCAATAATTACAAGCGCGCCTGGATTTGCTTTTATTGTTTCAAGCAACTTATCTAGATCGGTTTCGCTAATCCTGAAATTACGAGACCATATTAAATTTGGGTGATCCCATAATTCGAGTGCTTCCAGCATCGACGCGGTATCGCCATCGCTTTGATCATCTGTAATTAAAACGACTGGTGCTGCATTTGCTGGCGTAGGCAAACCAAATAATGCTTCTCCTTTAAGTACTGCTGCTGCCATCGCAACAGCTACACGTGTTTTGCCCACTTTTGGCCTGCCACCAAGGATCGTTAGATCATTTGCAGGTAACAATCCAGGCAATAACCAGTGGATTACAGGCTTTTTCATGGTGATACGATCGGTCGCTGTTAGTGCTTTGAATCCGCCATCACCTGTTTGCTGTTTGATTTCTAATATTTTTGAGGCAAGTTCAATGCGGTTAATATAAGACGCTAAACCTAAGTCTTTAACTACTTTAAGCAATCTAACTCTACGCCTAAAGCTGTTACGTTCTTTGATGGATTGAATATAAACGCAACGGTTGAAACACTCAATCGCTCGGGTATGGGATAAAAACTTTTGATTTTTTACTTTCTTTGCTTTTGCTTGCGCAGATGGTGAGAATCCTTTTGGCGAGACAGTCTCAGACCGTTTACGACTAAGTGGAAAACCCTGATCACCAGCAATTTTCCAGTAGCTAGCAGCGTTGCGGGTGGTGGTGGAATCCAACACCTGACGAGCAGCACCAAGGCCAGCATCAGCCCATAAGTGCTCTAACAGTTCTAGTGCAGCGCCATCAGGATCAGCATCCCCAGCTTCTGCAAAAGCAGCACTACATCCGCATAAGGCATTGCGTGATTCCTCGTAGGTGCCGGCACCAACAATGCGAGCTGGAATAAAAGCAGCGGCTTGCTTGATATCAACCTCAGCTCTTACTGCACAGAGTGCTTTAGGAGCGGCTTTAAGAGGTGCCTTGGGAAAGATTGGAGGCAATACCAATTCAATCTCTTCTGGGGCATAGCGACGCTCGCAGGCGTCAATTATTAGGCAACAGTCGGTTGATTCTCCCGTGGCCTTATCGAAATAAATTGAACCAGGCAGCCGCATCAATCGCGAGGGATTTTTATTTGCTTTATCTGCACCGCAATGAGAAATAAGTCTTGAAATCAGTGGTTCCCATTTATCTGGCGCCATCGGTTCATTAAGAATCCAGTAATGATGAATTGATTTCCCACCCGTAAAAACCGAAACACTTGGCTTTGGTAAACCTAATTCTTGCCAAGCATTAAGCTGCCATTCCAGTGGTTTATTATCCCATTCTACGAATAATGCAGGGCACGCGATGATATCTGCATCCTGTACACCCCCGCCCTTACCAGTTGCATAGTTTGCGTTTCCGGTAATAAGATAGATGTTGTATTTGTCATCAATTTGAAGATTTTCTAATCCATGAATTTCAAAAGCATGAGGAATTAATACTTTAGATAAACATCGAAACCATGTTTTGGATGGATCCTTCCCCAATAATTTGAGGAACCGGTTGGCCTCATCAAAATTAAAGCAAAGATTAGTAGCACTTTTGTTTGGCATTGGATTATATCTGTTGCCACATAGGATTCCGAAAAAAGTTTTACATACTTAAAGATTTTGGAATACTATTGTAGAGACAAAAAACTCATGTATTTGGGATTTCGCTACGCTGAAAACTTTTTACCGGTTGCAGGAATCCTCGTGGAGTATTCCTTTAAATACAGGATTAGCGTTGGTAAATGCGCCCGGATTATCCTTGCCTGGGCTCTTACAGGTCCAGGATCTCGGAAATCAATGATTGATTATCTTGAAAATTCAATTGAGTAACTTCAATGCTCCATATCTTCAGGTAAAATTTTTAACTATTTGCGCTCTAGAAAGCTTTTAAATGGCAAAATAATTACCTCGTGCCATATATACGTATAAATACTTATAGTATCCACTATTTATGGGCCAGAGCGTACTTCCGTCTTCGTGATCGTGAAACAGGCGCATGCGACCATCATTCACTATCACTTTGGTGACTGCTGGATGCAGCAAGTAAATTGAATGCACACTTCTTTGTGTTTAAGCGAACCTTAACCTTGAGAATAGAGCGTAAGTTAAAGTTGTAATGTTATAGAAAAGGTTGGTCGTGCGCTTTCAAGCTGAAGTTAAGATATTTACGTTAGCAATAATGCTGACATCATGTTCCCCCAGTGACATTTTCGTTCAAAATGATTATGGTGAATCAGTTTTAGTTAAAAGATCAGGCTTGCGAATAAAGAGCATAAATATTAATGAATTGGCTAAAGAAAGCGACGAAATACTCGCTTTAAAAACAAACGCATATGAATTTGGTCGCTCCGAATGTATCGGCACACCTTTTAATGTAACCTATTGTGATATACTTTGGAATAGTTCCAAGTTGGATCTAGAAAAGCTGAAAAAACGTTCTAGAGTTTTGAATAAATTAAAGGCTTACGGGAACAAGCTTATTTTTGAAATAGAGTATAGATCTCTTGTAGCTGATGTAAATGGTAATAAAGCTGCAAGTGACTGGACTACGATAAATTGCATTGCACGCAGTGCAGGTAAAGAAATAAATGATATGGTTTCATCCCTTAACATTTGGGTATTTCCAAGGGAAGATGGGACAATGGGCAGTAGAGTAGAAAGCAATATCTGCAAATCGCTATAACTTAATCTATTTTAGTTGCGGGTTCATTTAGTATGCGATCAACGTTTGCTAATGCAAAGCCCCTAAGTCGTCTTTTTGAAATAATTTCATAACTAAATGCTGAATCGGAACCATTCGAAGAATCTCTGGCTCGGCGCGCAGAAATAACCTCCCAGCCTTCGGCTCCAAGTTTCTCCATAAACACACCAAAATTCACGTCCGGGGGCGAATCAATTCTGTAGCTATATTTGGGACTCGATATAAGAGATTTAATTTCATTAGTAAGTCCACTTACCGAAACTAGCTGGTATATAGAAATAATTGAAAATAGACCAATCTCTATAAAAATAGCAACTGGTAATATTCTTTTTAAAAATCTTTGACTTATTTCAGGCAAGATAACATTTTTGTCTTCGGTAATATCAGGAATAGAAGCAAAAGGAACTTTGCTTGAATTGCTAGGAATATTAGAGGAATATTTTGCCCCAGCACTAGTTGTAAAGTTTATCGGGCTGGATTGCTTAATCGAACTGAATAATGTGCTTTTTATATTCATCTGCCCGTCAGTAACAGCGGCAACTTCATTTCCCTCAAAATCATAGAGTCTATATATACCCTTATTGTACTTAGAATTCTGAATAGATACGAAGGATAGTTGCTCCTTGTTTATCCTTCCAAGTCTCGAAGCGGCATCTACAGCTTTCTTGAATAGCTCTTCTTCTGTCATAGCTCATAAAAAGTTTTATATGTTTAATATACTCGTTTAAATAGAAAAATTCAATCTAATCGATGCTGCTAACGAGATCAGTCTTGGAATTTTTATAAAAAGCTCAAACCCATAGATATTGGCGGGTGTATTAGGGCTTGATTCTCTCGATCTTCTGCATGGTCAGGCATAGATAAAGAAGCAGATTTGAATCGGATTGTAAAATAGCCTAGGAAAGAGTGTTAACCTTGTTAAGAATAGTTTATTTCCCAACCAACGAGCCTAGAAGCCATCCTACAACCAAAGGGAGCCCCAAAAGCACGAAAAGGTTTTCTTGGTAGAGTCCCTTTTGAGGATAGATGCAATGACGAGGTAGTCTTAACTGATTGCCAGAGGGATCAGCAACTAATAGTGATGCCGCAATAGTTGAAATGGTGCCGCCTAACAAGAAGAACCATGCCCATTCTAAACTCACTCCAGATAATGCAGCATCTGCTAGACCACGAAATGGATTTCCACTTAGTGAAGAATCAAGGTTGCTTTGTATAGCAGATTTAATTTGATAGAATGCAGAAATAGTTGTGAATTGTACGACCATGCCGGCACAACTTAGATAACGAGCTGAGATGATCTTCTTATTCAATAACAAGAAGGTTACCATTACTGTACAGACGAGAACAAAGATTCCATCACCTCTTCCATTGTGCAGATATGTAATACTACCAAGCAAGGGAACCTTTAAGGCAGGTAAAAATAGCGCGAAGGCTGTAATCCCAGCGCCTAAAAGCATTAGGCTTATTTTCTGGTTGTTGGGCAATAATTGAGCAAGATTGATGTACTCTGAGTTGTTGATATTTTTGGTATTACCAGAGACTGATTGTAAAGGCTCTCGGCTGGAAGCCATTTCTCCCGTGACTCGTTGCACTGCAACCCGTTGCTGTTTATTTGGAGACAAAGGTTCGAGACTCTGATGGGCTTTTAGAAACTCATCAACTGTCTTCAATGGATAATCATATTCCACAATAACATATTTAATTTCAAGGAACTTTATATCCAGGCGATTCTTCAGAATACTGTCGACCGTTCTTATATATGCAGAGTTACATATGCCTACAAAAAATACTGATTGCTTTTCTGAGAGTTCGACCTTGATAGGTACTACTAGATTCTCTATACACCAGTTTGTGGAGAAATGATCACGTAAAAGCTTCTGCTGAGCGACCTTATCGACTGCGTTTAAACTAATATCAATAATAACTGGTTGAACCTCGGGCTGATTACCATCTGCATAACGCTGCTGCTCATTAATCTGTTCATCTATTTCCACGAGAGACAACCTGGAAATTAGGTCGCCGCCACTCGATATGAGTATGATACTGTCATTGCTAATAGTTGACAATTTGCGGGAGACAATATGAGTTATTATCTTTCGACTTCTCTTCTCATATAATGTTATTGCAAAATTTAGTCTCAATTTATCTAGGGGAGTTTTCGCGGACGTCATGTGAGCATCTAATCCCGCTGACTACTGTATTTGTCTGCATATTATTGCACCTCATTATGAGTTCTACCACTACTGACCAAGAATAGTACATCTTGACTCCACGGGATCCAACCGGAAGGGACTTTCGACCCTTCGAATATTTCACGAGCTTGCTTAAAATATTTGACACCCTCAGGGTGAACTAGAAATATAATGTGATTTTTAGATTTATTGAGTGTTCTGGACATATTATTGAGGTCATCTGATGATATTGAGGAATTTTGAATAGGTTCAACCTTGATTTGTCCATCGATATCTGTTCGATTTGTTGTCTTCCACTGTAAAGTGGAATTATCGTTTATCACTTTAACTCCATCTGATCGCATCCAGATGTAGATTGGCACTGTCGATACATTCCTTGTCAACGGAAGTTTTAATCTTACAGTTTTGGGTTGATTAACCACTTTTTGAGCTTGGTCTTTAATAATATTTTGAGGCCCCAAAGAGAGCGCTAGCGCAATAGAAGAAAACATGACAATAGCAAATGCATTCATAAAGATATCAACAAGGCTGTCAACTGAAAGCAGTGGCGCTACATGTGCAGTTTTTCTGTATTTCATTTTAACCATTCAATATTATGATCATGAGGCAACGGCTCGTACCCTATCTTTACAAAGCTCCATTGCTTAAGTTCGTCCAAAAGTTTATCTAAATTCTTAAAGCATGAAGGTTCAATTAATGCATAAGCGTAATCAAATGTACCGATCCCTGTAGGTGATTGCTCAAATACTGAGGAGTCTTGGATGGTATGTTTAGCAACTAAACGCTTAGAGTTTCCATCGTATTGGTTTACATTGTCATTAGCGCAATGTAGCAGGGTAGCATTTGAGGCTTGGCTATCATTTTCGCTCCTGGTAATCAGGAAATCAGGCTTTATTTGTTTTTTATTATGCTCAATTGCTTTTTGTGTTATGTTTGAGTAACCAGTAGACAGGGCAAGTATGCACAACATTAGAAGTTGAATAACAAATAATATGCTTATGATGTCAAGAAAGCTTGTTAGATCTACTCGATTTGAAGGTACTAATTTTTTACTGGAACGTGCCATCGGGGCTTATCCTCACAAAGAGCCTATCGTTAATATGGGAGTTAATTGACTGCGCAAGGCTAAACTCTGATCTCTCGGCAAGAGAAATGATTAAGGTAACAACTAGAGCAGCAACTATTCCTAAAGTAGTAGTGTCGAATGCGGTTGCAAGCCCCCCCATCACACCTTGAAGGCTTTGTTTAATTAAATCGATATTTCCAGCATTTTCAATCAGCCCAGAGAATCCAGAGACGGAGCCTGAAATGCCAGTAACTGTCCCAAGGAAGCCGATCATTGGCAGCGCCCATATGAGAATTTTTGGAATATAATACGATTGACTAATCTCGTCATCAGTTAGAGATGAATCTTCATCGTGTACTTCTTTTGCAATAGATCTAGAGCCAGTGTCCCGTAAAGTTTCAAGAATTCTTAGTTGACGATTGGCCAAGAGATCATTGCGAGCCTTAAGAACTGTTAACGTTTCATTTAGAGATTCCCCCTTAATATTGAATTCTCCTTTCTTGAAAAGCCAGTTTCTGGATGCACTTATCAATTCTTTCCTAATCTTTCGTCGTCTGAATACTGAATAGCTTAAAAGTGTTAACGCAATGGAGAGCATTACTGGCTGGAATGGCCCTCTTTCTACAAGGAACTCTGAAATAGGGTTTCGATTAATGAAGGATGTTGCTGAGGCCGCCGCGACAATAGAGCTAGACAAGAATGCTCCAGATAGAATATGTACGAAAGGTCGATTCGATATCCACCTTCGCATGGGTAGGCTATCTAGGTATTCCTGAGTCATCATGCGAAAGGGTCGATAATTCTAGATTAGCCTTTACATATCCAAAATACAGCATTTTGGTTCAAATAGTATGAATTTTTGAATCCTTTCTCCAATTGCCGGCAGACCGTGTTTCCAGGATTACCGATCCAGATCAAACTTGCTTAGTTACTATAAGCTGTGAAGATATATCCAAACTCAGTTTTGGCTAACTTCCCTGCAATAGTTCCACCATAAGTTAAATAATTAATGTAGGAGGTGGTCAATGTATCTCCATAGGAATAGTTAGCCACTCTTTTTTTTGCTACAATTCGAGACTTCATGAAAACGAACGGAATTAAGTTTGGTTATTCAACAGACTTCATAGAACTTGATTAAGTGGATAGCCTGTACATACAAGTACCAGCGGTATCAATAAGGCTTGTTGACAAAATCATTAAGGCTGAGTAGTTTGTTTGAGCTAAGGATGCTAAGAAATTATGCCCTTGATAAATTGCCTTGACTGCGGCACGGAACATTCAGATGCTGCACTTAGTTGTCCGCAATGCGGACGCCCAAATAAAAATCTCTTCAGGGGTTCAAGAAGGTTTCCAAGGACTAAGTTACAATATGGAATCGACCTAGCGATAGGATTTATTTTATCAGTTATTGGATTAATATTTTTAAGCAGTATAGGAGAAATTCTATCATTGCCATTTATATTCACTTTTCGGATTACATTCTTGATAGCAGCGAGTGTGTTTACTGTTGACCTGATACGGTTTAAACCAGGCCAAGATACTGACAAAAACGAATCAGCCAGCAAGTTAATTTACTTTACCCTTGGTCCTTATATTCGATTCTTTTCTATGACAAAGAAATCATGGCAACCATGGATTTTTTTCACTACAGCATTGCTGATTGTGGGGATTCCAGTTTCGCTGCTTGTCCTTGAAAGATTTGAGTCACAAGCATTTCTAAAGAACTCTGACTCCGTAGTTGCTGAAGTTTCAGATCTAGCTTCAGACCTTAAAGACTGTCAAACTCTTGAAAAATGCCCGGAAAAATATTTTAAGTTTGCCAAAGTAATTAAGTCTTACTCAATTCCGCAAATATCAGAAGGATTTGTGATGATTGTATCCAAGGACAGTGGAATATACAAGACAATAAGAACTCCAGGTTTCCCTAGATCTTTCTCAAGGCGACCCGCCCTCAACAATCAGGATGGGGTGAAAGAGCAGATTCCAATTGATAACTTTGAACCCCTATTTAATCGTGATTTTACCCAAGTGGTTGGGACCTTTAGGCCCGACAGCAGAAGCAGGGTTGAAATAGCAGGTGTTGAAAACTATAGGAGCAATACATCGCGTGTATTCAGATCACTACATCGAATTGATATTAATGGACATCCGCTAGTTATTTACATTGCTTCCGATCAGGGCTTCCTCTTCAACCCTCGAGAACAACATCTGATTGATAATCAGATTAACCGCTAAATACCTGGTCGATGTTAAAAACAACAATTCTTGAAGCCCCTAAAATATCGACTTAGATCGCTAGCATTTATTAGCACCCAACTAAATTAGAATTTTTTATTTAGAATTTCATTTTATTGGCTACTCAATGATGTCCTTAGACATCAGAAGTTTGCTATTACTGTTATTTTTTTGTCGGTTTACATTAAATTAATTACACTCATTAATGGATCACCAATCTGCTCCAATAAATCTATACAAGCCCCCGCTTATGATGGTTTAGCAATAGGTTTGTTATCTCCATCCATACATAGCCGTGGCAAGGTTAATCAAATGAGTCTGTACAATACGGCAGCAACAAGCGCCTTTTTTAATAATAACAATTTAATTTGAAAATCATTGCCAACTCGGCCGAATGGGAGTTTATTTAGCTGAGCACTTAATTTATTCAAATTGCATTCCTTGCCACTTTGCAAGAGCATCATCAAGGCCCTGTTCGTCAATCCATCGGCCGTAATATTTCATATGGGTACGTGGATCGTGCCCCATTAAGGCGGCTGCATCTCGAACGTGCATTGGAACTGAGCCAGTTTTATGAGCTCGCCATGCGTAGCCATGCCTGAGAGAGTAGGGAGTGAGGCAATTAATTCCTTGGAGCTGCTGCCAGTAGGGGTCCCTATCCAGCAGTTGCCGGAACGAATCGCCAACGCACTTCAAACCCTGATCGGTAATGACTTCGCCTCTTTTATTTACGCATTTGTGAATCTGGGTTTGAATTGATTCTGGCAACTTCAATTCTCCGCTGGAGAAGAGATGCAATATCTTGCCCCCTTCGCCGAATCGTCCCTCGATATCGAGCGCTCTTGTAGTGCGGGGGGGCTTAGAAATTCGTTTTGTTTGAGGGTTCCGCTTTACTCCTGAACCGACAAATAGCTTCCCCTCACGAACTTGAAGCACCGCAAGCTCTGCTGGCCTCAAACCAAACAATCCGACAAGCGCTACAGCAAGCCGTAATTTATACAAGCCACGAGCCTGGAGGTCATCGAGCAGCCCTGCTAACTGTTCGGGCTTAATAGGAATTGTGTCTTCGGCGTTTGCGACGTCCCTATTGCCGATAAGTCGCTTCCTCTCATCTCCTTGCATGGGAAGCCAACACGCACTAGCGCCGTGTTTCTGGACGGCAAATAGCAGAAAAGCTGCCACATCTCCAAGACCTCTTTTCCTCCCCTCGCCACCTAGAGGCGTTTTCCCGAAGTGCTGGTTCGCATAAGCCCTCATCAAGCTCGCCCCATCCCTCGGTTGAGGCTTGGTCTTTAGGGTTTTTAGAGCTTTATTGATCCGAGTAGCGGTGTCAGCCCTGGTATTCCCACGGTTATCCGCCCGTGATTCCAAAAACGACCGCGCAACCCCTTCCCATTCGACATATGGAATTCCTGTAGCTAACGCTGTCTTCTTCTCATTAGTCATGGGCTCGGAAAAGCAGCGTGAGTGAGCTTCTCTCAGGCCGACCTGATGCTCATTCATTGTCAGGAGCAGCTTCGCGACGGCACCACTGATTGCCTGTGCGTTGCTTGGAGCGAATTTGAAAGGGATCACCACCCACTGACCTGAATCATTTCCACCACCCCTGATTCCGAATTGAGTGGCCGAATTTTTTTCCCGCAGACGCAACCCGCTGCCGTACTGAAGCTTCAACTGTCTGCGGAGCAGTTGGTCCCAGGTAATAGATCTCGTTTTCATAGGGTGAGCCCTGGGCGCGTTTTTGGGCGCATTCTGACCGCAGCAAGCGCTAACAGGCTATGTCAGGCCAAGCAGATGAATGCTGAGATCCTTTGCTATCAGTGAATTCAACGGCAGTGCGACTAGCTAGCAGCAAGCATTAGCACCTGCATGGCATGCAGGGGGTCAGCGGTTCGAATCCGCTTGGCTCCATCCTTCAATCCCCAGGCCAGGCATGGGTCTTCTAATGCTTTGGCGCAGCTTAGGCAGATTTCGCTTAAAGACATCTTTAAGCGAAATGCTCATCACGCCAAGGTCCGCTGCTGTGCCCTGGGCGGTTTTGGCTTCTTGCGCTGCTACGGGTCTGAGGCCGAATGGCTGATGCCAGTGCCATTGTGGCAGTGTTTGCAAGCGACAGGCTCAGGCGAATGGGATGCTGCATCAAGGAAAATATTGAAAATATTGACTTAAAATTGCTGCAAAGTGCTGCGAGGTTTGAGTTTTAAGGTCAGTTAGTGGGCAGGAATTAACCTCTCAGAGGCCTACCTCCCACTTCTAAAATTTTTCATAAGCACAGTTTTTGATATGCTATTTTGATATGCTATATTTAAAAAGCATGCAACACGCTAGATGACTTTTCCAATTCCGACGGATACCTACTTTTACAAGCAGTGGCATTTGCTTAATAACGGGCAGACTGGCGGCCGCAAAGGAGTAGATCTCAACGTACTGCCTGCATGGGACTATTACCGGGGGGCTGGGATTAATGTTGGAGTGTATGACAATGGAACTTATGTTTTACATGAAGATTTGCTTGGAAACTGGAATATTAATTTGCAGCCAATTATTGACGATGTTCGATTCGATCCAAATCCATTATTAAATCCCTACCGCGATCCAGTTCCAAGTGCACATGGCACGGCTGTAGCGGGCTTAATAGCTGCACCAATTAACGGCTTCGGGGTAGTAGGAGTCGCCCCAGAAGCGCAATTCGGTGCCGCGACAGTAGTTCTTTCGCCAGAAGGCTTACAGAAAGAAGGTGCTCTTGCTTATCTCGCTAACTTGACCAAACAATCATATGAGCAATTTGCGTTATTCGATGTTGTAAACCATAGCTATAGTAACCAGCTATCACTTAAGAGTGATTCCACTTATAAACAG
>Ga0247839_1005784_pt1 | contig 14758 bp, 11 predicted proteins | sample LaCruzMarch2015__6_FD_192405 | JGI IMG/M metagenome (GOLD analysis project Ga0247839, IMG submission 192405) | Freshwater microbial communities from meromictic Lake La Cruz, Castile-La Mancha, Spain - LaCruzMarch2015_16m | ecosystem: Environmental > Aquatic > Freshwater > Lake | place: Spain...
AGACCATCGAGGAACTTTGCTAGACCATCGAGGAACATTGCTAGACCATCGGGGAACATTGCTAGACCATCTGGCAACGTTGCTAGATCATCGGGGAACATTGCTAGACCATCGGGGAACATTACTAGACCATCGGGGAACATTGCTAGACCATCGGGGAACATTGCTAGACCATCGGGGAACATTGCTAGACCATCGAGGAACATTGCTAAACCATCGGGGAACATTGCTAGACCATCGGGGAACATTGCTAAACCATCGGGGAACATTGCTAAACCATCGGGGAACATTGTTAGACCATCGGGGAACATTGTTAGACCATCGGGGAACATTACTAGACCATTCAGGAACGTTATTAGATTGACGGGGAAAGTTGCTTAATTAGAATTTAGAGCGCCAGTCTAACATGCCGCCCAACAGATTTTTCACATTATTAAATCCATTGTCTAATAAAAACATTTTAGCGCTGTTGCTTCTTGCGCCACTGCGGCAATGAACAATAATTTCTTCGTTTTTTAAATTTTCTAACTCATTCAATCTTGAAGGTAATTCACCTAAAGGAATCAATTTTGCACCAATATTATATTCCTCAAATTCATGTACTTCACGCACATCTATAATGTTTAATTTTTCACCAGCATCCATGCGCTGTTTTAATTCATCTGTAGTTATATCACTCATTGTTTTTTATTGTATAATTAGTTTTTTAGTTGTTTTATTTCCAGTTATTTCATCAATTATTTGAACCAAATAAATACCAGTTTGTAGTTCAGGTAAATTAATTGAATTGGTTTGGTTTTGAATAATAGTTTGTAACAGATTTTTACCCATTAAATCGTATAAAATAACTTCACATTTATTTGTTGTATTTGTTTCAATATTTAAAACATTTTTGGTTGGATTTGGATATAAATTAAACTCAATTACATTGTTTATTTTAGGTTCAATATTAGTTGGAACATCCACAAATTGTCCTAATAAAGGACGAATCATTAAAGCTCCTGGAATTTCGGTTGGTAACCAAAAACCATCGGTTTTAAAAAACATATTTGGATTGGTTACCATTTTATTTCCAACCGTATAATTTTCGTCTAAACCCACATTTAAAACAAACTGCCCTACTTGTTCCCAACCAACATAAAAACGTTTAGGAACTACTATTCCTGAATCAAACCTGATGGTAGTAAAACCATTGATGGTATTGGTGTAAACGGGCGATAAATCTTTTATTTTATAAATAATTCTATCTTGTGTAGCGTTTTCTCTAATTGGCGAAATATTATCCCAAATTGTTAAATCATATTTGCGGGTACTCACATTATATTCCGATTGGTTGAAGAAAATTTGCACGCCATAAATGGTATCCACTTTTTCTAAATCATAAGCTAAAGCTACCGAAGCACTGTTTTTTAAATAAATGCCATAACCTGCTTCTGCTGTTCCATCATCGTATGCAAAATAATTGCTAAATGTGGTGGTGGTGGTAATTGAATCGTTAGTTGTATGATTGTCATTTCCGCTACCGCTAGTAGTTTTTACACTTATTTTGTTGCTAAATTTTTTAACTAAATCGGTTGAAGTTGTTGTTAAATTAGTAATACCCGGACTAGTACTTACAGTTTGAGTAGCCACAGAAAAAGGAACACTTCCGCTTCCAGGTATTATTGGCTTGTAATTTGTTGTAAAAACTACACTTTGTTCATTGTTAATTAAATCTCGTTTATGCTCACCTGAAAAACCTCTATAACTATTATTGAACACTGAAAAATAAATAGAATCATTGGTGTATTTACTTTTATTTAGTTCAAAATGTTTCCAAGGCATGCTGCGGTATTTTTTTAGCAATGAAGTAGGTGTGGATGAAATAGCCAAGTCATCATTAAATGTATCTTTTAAACTCCTGCCAGCATCTAATTTTATATAATCAATATGCCATTGACTTACGTTTCCGCTTAGGCTACCAATATTTTTAAACCTAAACTGAAAATCATCGTGTAAAAATTGCTTTGGCACTGCAAACAAAACCCTGTTAAAAGTATCATAGCCCAAAGTATCTAATGCCGAACGTTCCCAAACTATTGAAAAGGAATCAGCATCGTTAGGACTGCTTTTAAACTCTAAAACCAACGAATCGGTTGGGTAAATTTGCCCTGTAGTTCCTTGTAAATGATATTGGTAAAAAAAGCTAAAATAAATAGAATCTTTTAAAAAATAATTTGACAAGTCAAAACCCTTGCAAGTCAATACATCTGCAGTGGTTTTAATAGGTTGTTTGCTGTATGCAGTTCCATTTTCGTTCAATCCATCAAATGTTGCAACATTTATACTTGGTTGGTTTTTGGGGAAATTATTATTGATAAATACATTTTTATCCAACCAAATTTCTGAGTTAGGATAAAAGCCTGTTGTACTTGAAAAATCTTCGAATAATGGCAACACTATTTTAGCAGAAATTTTTATTGCAGCTACCGCAAAATTTAAACTATCTGTTTTGCTGTAAGTCCCTTTATTTATAAATCTAAAAGTAAAATTTTGGTGACGCAATCTTCCACCATTTACTGAAACATTTATTTTTCTGAAAATAGTATCTAACCTTCCAGAAGCCCAAACTCTTTGCCATCTATTTAAGTTATCTAGTGTTTCTAAATAAATAGAATCGGTAGCGCGGGTTTGTTTAAATCCACGCACCCAAAAACTTAAAATTAAGTTGTCGTTTATATTTGTTTTTGTAAAATCAATAGGATTAGCCATCAATGTATCTGCATTTCCATAAAATCCATTATTGTTAAAATAACTCGAATCTTTTATTTCAGTTATTGAGTTAAAAATTGCGGCATTTCCCCAAAACATATCAGGGTATTCTGCCAATGAAACTTGATTGGTGTAACCAGTCCAACGTGTGTTTATTGGAGTTAAATTCGAAGCAGTATATTGCCTAAATGATTCATAAAACGGCAAATTATTTTTATAAGAAACAACGAATTGATGAACTTTAAAAACTTCGTTTTTAGCAGTGTCGGTATTACAATAACTCACTAACCTAAACTGAAGTAAATTACTTTTCAAATCATCAAAAAAGTTGATGTTTAAATAAACATCTTGATTTAAAACTGATGTATTATTTAAATTTAAAGACCTAAGACTGATCCAAACGCCTGAATTTCCTTTTACTTGTAAAATCAAAGAGTCGTTTATAATCCAATCAATTCCAGTTGAGAAATTGACAAATATAAATGCATTACCGCCTGCATTAGTAGTATTTATTTGTTGTGTAGTTAATATATCTGCTTCACCAAACCCTTTATTGTAAATGGTATTATTGGTATTTTTTGAATTAAATATGGCATTTAAATTTTCAATATTTACAAGGCTATCTTCCCATTTTAAATTATTTGGTTTTGATGAATATTTGTTGTTAAAATATTCAGTAAATGGAATAGTTAATGCTCCTAATTTTCCTATCGATTTTGTTTCCTTTATATTGATTATTTCCTTTGAATTTGCTTCATTTAAAAGCACATTTCTTCCCAGAGGTACTTTTGTTTCTTGCGCTTTGGTAAATATTGAAATAAGTATAATTGAGAATAGTGTTAAAGTATATTTCATTTGTTATTTTTTATTTTTCAACTGTATATTGAATTGAATAAACGTAAATGTTGGATTTTTATTTAAACTATTATTTATCACCTAAAAACAAATCAACTTGCTGACCACTTTTTATAGTTTGTCCGTCTTGATATGCTGGCGACTGTCGTTTAACAGTTGCGTTTAGTGAATCAATTTTACCTTCGTAAACAATGCTTCCCACTTGCAGCATACTGCTTTCTAAAACACCTCTTGCTTCGTTTAAAGTTAAGTTACTTAAATCAGGAATTTGAACAATGGTACTCCCCATTCCGTCACCAACTATTAAGTCAATACTTGCACCTTTTGGAACTTTTACTTTTGGTTGAATACTTTGATTTCGGTATAACTGGTCTAATACTGCGCCAGTTGCCACATCTGGTCTATAAATAACGCTCCCTAATTTCAGCCCTGAATTAATCAAAACTGTTTCTGCAAAACGCAAAGAACTATTAATTAAGTTAGGCATTTCTACCCCAATAGAAGAATTAGAATTAATGGTAATATAAATAAATCTACCTTTTTTTACTTTGGTGTTTTCCGATGGATTTTGTTCCACTATGCTGCCTTTTGGCATTGAATCAATAAAAGCAGTATCTGTAATAATGTAGCGTAATTTTTTCTGAGCCAACATTTTTTCTACTTCCTCAAAACTTAAACCCTTTAAATTGGGTAAAGTAAGCGATTCTCCATGTCGGGTATAACTGTTTAATATAAATGCTCCCACCCAACTTAACAAGTACAGTATCAAAAATATAAGAAATAAATTGATGGCAATTGATTTAAATAATTTCATTAATAATTTGCATTTTTAGCATGGTTGTTTTTTTAAAAAAATAACCAAATACTTTTTTTACAATACTAATAAATTTCAGTACAATTTTTAATAAAATTTTTTACTAACCAAAACAAATAAATTGGATATTATTTTCCGTCAATAATCATAGGGTTATTTCCTTTTCCTAAAACAATGATTTTAGCGTTGGGCGATTTGGCTAATTCTAAATTAGCTTTGATGCTTTCGTATTGTAATTGTTTGTCGCTTAATCCAGTAGAAATTATTCTTTGGTAATCAGCAATACCTTGTGCTTCTACTCTTTTACGTTCAGCTTCTTGTTTTTCTTTTTGTAAAACAAATTGCATTTTTTGTGCATCTTGTTCCGCATTTATTTTCGATTCAATGCTTGCTTTAACAGAAGCAGGAAGAGTAATGTTTCTTACCAATAATTGTTCTAAAATTAAACCCCTACTTTTAAAATCTTTTTCTATGCTATTGAAAATTCGTAGTTGAAAAGTATCACGCTTACTGCTATACAAAGCCACTGCATCATAATAAACGGCATTGTCTCTTATTTTAGTTCTGGTTAACGGACGAACAATTTTATCGTTATAATCTAAACCAGTTTCTTTCAATAACCTTGGGGCCTCCGATGGAACTACACGGTACAAAACTGTTAAATCAATTGTAACTTCCAAACCATCGGCAGTTAAAACCCTTATAGCATCATCACCAGCTTTTTGACCCTCGTCATGAACACCGCTCATTGTATAATTTTGAGTTTTGGTGTCAATGGTTTTTACTTCAACCAATGGATTTATAAAATTTAAACCACTTAATAAAATATCATCTTCTATTTTACCAAATAGTGATTTAACACCAATTTGGCCCGCATCTATTTGTTTTAAACACGAGTTCAAAACACCAATTCCAATTAAAACTACTCCAACTATTTTAAGCGGACCACTAAATTTAGCATTGATATTATTTGCATTGAATACAAAAGTGGCTACTCCTAAAAGTATAAAGCCAAATACTATTAAAATCATAATTAGTTCTGTTTTTTTATTTATTCAAGATTACAAAATTTTATTTGAAAACTAGTTTTATATTTTTCGTAAAATATTACTTGGCAATTGTACAACCATTGAAAACCCCGTATTTTCAATTTTAACAACCACTTTTTTCGTTGATTTGTACTCAATCAACTCCCCAATTTGATCTTGCAATGGGCCAGCAATAATTTTCACACTTTCCCCTTTTTCAAATGATTCAGTAATTCCTTCAATGTCTTCATAATTGGCAACCATGAGTTTTATTAAATCTATTTGAGAATCACGCAAAACAACAGGTTGTCCTTGAAAATTTACAAATTTAACTACTCCCAAAGTGTTTAATATTTCATAATAAAAACTCATGGAAGTATTTATAAAAATATAAGAACTGAATAACGGACTTTCAATTGTTTTTTTTCTATCACTCCATTGTACAATTTTTTTTTGTAAAGGTAAAAAGGTTGTAAATCCTCTTTTTGTTAAATCAGTATTTACTTTTTTTTCAGCCCTTGGAGCTGTGTAAAGTAAATACCATTTGTATTGTTTGTTTTCTAAATGCACTGTTTTATATTTCTTTTATTACTTTTATTTCTTTGATAATATTTAACACTTAACGACTAAATATGTTCTTTCAAAATTTTATTCAACCATTTTAAAAGCATAAACATAATGATGGCAGAAATACCTAAAAGCACAAAATTTACTAAAAAGAAATTGGCTTTATTTTCATACCCGTCCCATAAAGTAGCTAAAATACCCGAAAGCTTGTTGCCAATAGAAGTAGATAAAAACCAACCACCCATCATCAAAGCTGTTAAGCGTTTAGGACTTAATTTTGAAACCAATGATAATCCCATTGGACTTAAAAAAAGTTCTCCAACAGTTATAACTCCATAACAACTAATCAACCATAATGGTGATGCTTTTTCTACACCGTTATTGCAATAATAAACTGCGGCTACCATTACTAAAGTACTTATTGATGAAATGAGTAAACCTAATGCAATTTTTGATGCGGTACTTGGTTCTACATTTTTTCTTTTCAATAATCCAAAAAATAATACAACCAAAGGTGTTAGTATAATTACCCAAAGTGGATTGATTGATTGGAACAATTCAGTATTAAATAACGAAATTTCTGCATTATCTGCTGGCATTAATTGAGGTTGAAGATTTCGGAAATAAACAGGTTTGTCCCACACTTTTTTAGCTTTCCCATTTTCTTTGATCAATGAAAATTTATCGGTAAATGCTTCAACTGAATCAACTTTATTGGTAACTTTTTCTACTTGATAAAGTGTTTCTGAAATAGGTTTTACTAATGCTGGAGTTTCTCTGTCAGTGTAATATTGAGCCCACGTAGTTAAAGCAGTTCCATTTTGTTTAAAAACTGCCCAAAACATAACTGAAACTAACATAATAGTAAGTAATGCCGCTAAAGGTTTTTTATCGTCAATACTGGCTTTTAAATACAAACCAACATAAAAAATAATAATAGGAATGGTTGCAAAAATAAATGCATCTGTGCTATCACTTCCGAATATATTTCCTGGGAAATTCCAAGCAGCTAAACCAACTATAATAGCTGGTAAAAAAACTGTTGTAAATATTTTAGAAAGCGGCATGTCTTCATTTTGAGCAGGCTTTAATACATCAGCATGTTTGTAATATTTTAAACCTAAAAAATAAACCAATAAACCAACAAACATTCCTATTCCTGCTGTTCCAAAAGCATAACTCCAACCATATTTATTGCGCATAAATGCAGCTATAAAAGTACAACTGGCTGCACCAATATTTATTCCAGAATAAAAAATATTATATCCTGCATCTTTTAAGTGTTTGTAATTTTCTTCATTATATAAATTTCCTAAAAGTGTAGAAATATTTGGCTTAAAAAACCCATTTCCCAGCACAATTAAAAACAAAGATATATAGAAATACTGAGTTCCGGGAATGGCTAATCCTAAGTAACCTAAACCCATTAAAGTGCCACCAATAAAAATAGATTTACTATAACCTAAAATTCTATCGGCTAATAAACCTCCCAAAAAAGGAGTTAGAAACACAAATGCTATGAAAGTTCCATATATATCGGCAGCATCTTTTCTGTCCATTCCAAGTCCACCTTTTTCCATTGAACTAGTTAAGTATAATTGGAAAATACCAATCATTAAATAGTAACCAAAACGTTCCCACATTTCGGTAAAGAACAAGAATGGCAAGCCTAAAGGATGTTTTTTATTCATATTGATTTTTGAAAAATATTTCAAAAAATAAGTCTTACAAAAATATTGTAAGACTTATTTTTTTTTGAATGATTTAATTTAAAAACGTTTTTTTATGAAATTCCATGCATCATTGTCAATAATTTTTTACTTAAAAAGAATAAAATTATTGAGGCAATTCCTGCCATAAATACAAACAACATAAAGAAACTGTACAAACTATTTATTTTATAACCTATAAAAGATTTTTCTTTGATTACAGAATTAGCAAAAATATTTTTTACCACTTCAGCTTTTACTGTTTTATCTTTTATAGATTCTAAATTTATTAAGTCAATACTCACAAAATCAGATCCGTTTATGGTTTCTTTTTTATCTAATTTTTCACAAACTACAATATTTTTCGAAGTTTGTTCGTTTTGAACAGCAGCTACTGAAAGCATGGTTTCTGGATAATATGAACTTAAAGTTCCTGCAAATTTATTTGCAGAAGCAGTTGATAAAAACCAAACGCCCATTAATAAGGAAGCGAATTTTACTGGTGCTAATTTATTCACCATTGATAAACCGATTGGTGATAAGCATAATTCACCAAAAGTATGTATTAAATATAAGCTCAATAACCACATCATATTTACTTTTGCCGAAGGCTCAATTCCTTTTACTCCTATAGCAATTACGGCATAACCAGCTGCCAATAATAATAAACCAATTGATTGTTTGTAAGGTGAAGCTGGCTCTAAACCTTTATTACCTAATGCAGTCCATAATATAGAGAATATTGGTGCAAAAATTACAATTGCGATTGCATTTACCGACTGAAAAGCGCTTGCAGGAATTGATTGAATATTCATTCCTTCAGGTGAAATTCCTAAAATTAAATAAATCAATGAACCTATTGCAGCTGCAATCAATACTAAAATTAATTCTCTCACACCTTTTTGTTCGTTCATCATTTTAGTAAATACTTTAAAACCTAAAAATCCTAGTAATAAAATAATAACCGAATAAATGATTGTAAGTGTGCTTTTTGATAACATAATACCAACTTCTCTATTGGTTTGTTCATCGGCAAAAAATGTAAGTGAAGCACCTGCTTGTTCAAAAGCTGCCCAGAAAAATATTACGAAAAATGCAACAATGTATATTACCCAAATGCGTTCTTTTTCGTGTTTTGTAAGACTTTTATCCGAAATAATAAAACCAGGTGCAGCTATTGAAAGTGAGAAAATAAATGAACCAATTACGCCTTGTCCTAAAAAATAAAACAATACAAACAAACCTATTTCAATTCCTAACCAAGTAAAAACTTGTTTTTGAGTAAAATCAGATTTCACTTCTTCTACACTAGCTGACACATCAATATCTCTGCTTACATTTGGTTTGTCGCCAATTGCTTTTCCTTCAGGACTTACCAAATAATGACTTTTTAGCCAAACAAATATTAATGTACTAACCATCATACCAATTGAAGCTGCTAAAAAGCCCCATTTAAAATCAGCAGGATTGCCTGTGTTTCCTAACCCACCGCAAATTAGTGGAGATAAGAATGCACCTAAATTTATTCCCATATAAAATATAGTAAATGCAGAATCAATTCTTTTGTCACCTTTTACATATAATTGTCCAACCATGGTTGAAATATTTGGTTTAAAAAATCCATTTCCAAATATTAGCATTCCAAGTCCTCCAACCATTAATACTGTTGCAAATTCAACTTGAGTGTAAAATGAACCGCTTAAAAACATACAGAATTGACCAATAGCCATCATAATTCCACCTATAACTATCGACTTTCTGTTTCCCCAATATCTATCAGCCATGTAACCACCAAGTAAAGGTGTTAAATATACTAAACCAGTATAACTTCCATAAATATCTGAACTAAGTACTTTGTCAAACAAAAGTGCTTTTGTTAAGAATAAAATAAAAATTGCCCTCATTCCATAGTAACTGAAACGTTCAAACATTTCTGTTATAAATAGCAAATACAATCCTTTTGGATGTCCGGTAGATGAATTACTCATAGTTTAAAAATTGTTTTTTTGTGTTTTGTTTGGTTGCAATATATAAATGCAATGATAAAATACAATTTTTTATCAAAACTATTTACTAAAATTGCAGCCTATGAAGAAATTAATAATTTATATAAGCGTATTCTCAGGATTAACATGTTTGTCATCGTGCGATGTTTTAGAAAAAGTAGCAAAGGAGCAAGGGATAAAAATTCCTACTAGCCTTCCTTCTAGTATTCCACTTACTAACGAAGAAGTAATTAAAGGTTTAAAAAGTGCTTTGAATGTTGGAATTGATAGCTCTGTATTTTCTTTAAGTAGGGTAAATGGTTATATGGGTAATGCACTTTTAAAACTAGCATTGCCCCCAGAAGCACAACCAATTATTTCTAATTTAGCAAAAATCCCAGGTGGTCAAAAATTATTGAATGATGCCATTTTAGCAATAAATAAAGCTGCAGAAGATGCAGCACCTCAAGCAAAAACAATATTTGTAAATGCAATAACAGGTATGAGTATTCAAGATGGTTTCGATATTCTAAAAGGACAACCAAATGCAGCAACAACCTTTTTGAAAAACAATACATACACTCAATTAACAAATGCATTTGCACCTAAAATAAATGCTTCATTGAGCAAACCTTTGGTTATGGGTTATTCGGCCCAAAAAGCATATCAAACTTTAATAGATGGATATAACTTAGCATCGTTAAATGGCATGTTGTTTCCAACTGTAAAACAAAATTCATTGGCTACTTACACTACTCAAAAAGCATTAGATGGATTGTTTTTAAAATTAGAACAAGAAGAAAAATTGATACGTCAAGATACAATGCACCAAGTTACTGAAATTTTAAAAAGAGTTTTTGGAGCGAAATAGTTAAATATTACTTTAATAAATTCAAAAAGCTCAATAACAGTAAATGTTATTGAGCTTTTTTATTTTTGTTAGTTTATTTAGATGTAGGAATATATTCGTAAACAACTTGAAAAGCTATTTTGCTTAATTCATTTGAAATTTGTCCTATTAATAAATCAACATTTTGGGGAGTTGGGTCACAAATTGAATATTTTCTACCATTATATTCAATTGGCTTGCCTTCTGGTGTTTCAAATTGAACTGCAATAGCAATATGTGTTGGGTACAAAACTGTAATCATTGGTAAATTGTAAATTTCTTTAACTAAGTAAAAAAATAATGATGCTCTGTCGTCACAATCACTGTATTCAAACAACAGAGTTTGTTCGGGTGTCATGCGTTTTTCTTTTCCAAAATTTTCTTGATCGTTTTCATATAAAAAAGCATGACGAGTAAAGTTCATTAAATAATCAATGCCTTCTTTATTTGATAAGTCTTTTATGTTGTTTTTCAAAAATGGAATCAATGAACTATAAGTTTCTTTACTCAAAGGAATATTGAAGTATGATTCAAAATCAACAACAGGATAATTTTTAAAAATTTGTTGCACTTGATTATTTAGTTTTACTTTAAAACGATATAATTTGTTTTTATATTCAAAGCTTATATCCTTATCATTATAAGTTTTTGGGTCAAAATTTGGCATTTTATTTATTTTATAAGAAAAAGAATTTTGTGCTGCAGCAATCGAAATATTAATAATTTTTAGCTTTTCTTTTTCAAAATTTATTATGCCAAAATCGTGATAATTTAAGCATACATATTGCTTGTTATCAAGTATAAAAAATGGAATATCATAAATGTTTTCATTGCTTCTAATATATAATAATAGCGAATTACTTTTTTCGAAAACTATTTTAGTATCGTAACCTGATTTCGACATTAAATACCATTTGTAAAAAGTATAACCATTATAGTTATCTTTTTTAGAACAAATTTGATTAGCAGTTTTTCTAACTAATTGGTAATAAATCCAATCATTTAAATCAAACTTATTTTTATAAACCAATAAATCAATTACAATTTTGCTTATTTCATTACTATCTATTTTTTTGAAGTATGAAGTAAAATTTGATTCAGTGATTTTATCTTTTTTTTCTATTGTTACATTTTTAGTTTTTGTAAAACAAAATGAATCATCATAAAATTCAAAACATAATTTTTCCATTCTCTCTAAAGAGAAAACTTCCTTTGGTATAAAATAAATGCAAAGGATTAAAAATAATATTGAATATAATTTTTTCAATGCTGATTTTCAGTTGACCACAAATGTAAGAATAAAATAACAATTACATAACATTAGTTATTGATTTTTAACATATTAGTTTGTGTTGATTGTATTATTAAACTATTTATTTAAAAATTTGTGTTTTAAAAAATATTTTTTTATTGGAAAGAATTATAAGATTATCAATTTCAATAAGTAATGAAACAATTGCAAAACAGTCAATGAATAACAATCAATATTCAAATACTAAAACACTATATTCGCATTGAATGGAAAACACACGTAACTTTTGTATTATTGCTCATATTGACCACGGAAAGAGCACTTTAGCAGATAGACTTTTAGAATATACACAAACAACAAGTAAACGAGAAATGCAAGCTCAATTGCTAGATAACATGGATTTGGAACGTGAAAGAGGGATTACAATAAAAAGTCACGCTATTCAAATGAAGTATGAGTTGAATGGACAAAAATATATTTTAAATTTAATTGATACCCCTGGCCATGTAGATTTTAGTTACGAAGTGTCGCGTTCTATTGCAGCTTGCGATGGCGCATTATTGATTGTTGATTCAAGTCAAGGTATTCAAGCTCAAACTATTTCAAATTTATATTTAGCCATAGATCAAGGTTTGGAAATTATTCCAATTTTAAATAAAATAGATTTACCAAGTTCAATGCCCGAAGAAGTAAGTGATCAAATTATTGATTTAATTGGTTGCGATTATGAAGATATTTTAAGGGCAAGTGGAAAAACTGGACAAGGTGTGATTGAAATTTTGAAAGCAATAGTTGAACGTGTTCCAGCTCCAAAAGGCGATGTTACTTCACCTTTAAAAGCACTAATTTTCGATTCGGTATTTAATTCATTTCGTGGAATTATAGCTTATTTTAGAATTATTGATGGAGTTATAAAAAAAGGTGATAGAGTAAAATTTATGGCTACAGGCAAAGAATATTTTGCCGATGAAGTGGGTGTTTTAGGTCTAGAAATGGAACCTAGAAGTGAAGTAAAAGCTGGTGATGTAGGCTATATTATTTCAGGAATAAAAGAAGCAAGAGAAGTAAAAGTAGGTGATACTTTAACTACTGTTGCCAATCCTACTGCAGAAATTATTAATGGTTTTGAAGATGTAAAACCAATGGTTTTTGCTGGAATTTATCCAGTGGATACTGACGATTTTGAAGAGTTACGCGAGAGTATGTACAAGCTTCAATTAAATGATGCGTCATTAACTTTTGAACCAGAAAGTTCAGCAGCTTTAGGTTTTGGTTTCCGTTGTGGATTTTTAGGAATGTTACACATGGAAATTATTCAAGAACGTTTGGAACGTGAGTTTAAAATGACTGTAATTACTACTGTTCCAAACGTAAGTTATCATGCTTACACAAAAAAAATGGATTTGATTGTGGTAAATAATCCTAGCGATTTACCAGATCCTAATCATATTGAATATATTGAAGAACCATTTATAGCTGCAACAATTATTAGCAGTGCTGAATTTGTTGGACCAATTATGGGATTGTGTTTAGGAAAACGAGGTATGTTAAAAAGCCAAGTTTACTTAACTATGGACCGCGTTGAAATGAAATTTGACATGCCATTAGCCGAAGTGGTTTTCGACTTTTTTGATAAATTAAAAACCATTTCTAAGGGTTATGCTTCGTTCGATTATCATCCTATTGGTTACGTACAAAGCGATTTAGTGAAACTAGATATTTTATTAGCTAAAGACAATGTGGATGCGCTTTCGGCAATTATTCATAGAGATAGAGCATACGATTGGGGCAAAAAAATATGTGAAAAATTGAAGGAGTTAATTCCTCGCCATCAATTTGAAATTCCTGTTCAGGCAAGTATTGGTGCTAAAGTTATTGCTCGTGAAACCATTAAAGCTTTACGTAAAGATGTAACAGCCAAATGTTATGGTGGTGATATTTCTCGTAAACGTAAGTTATTAGAAAAACAAAAAGAAGGAAAAAAACGCATGCGTCAAGTAGGAAATGTAGAAATTCCTCAATCGGCATTCATGGCAGTTTTGAAAATTGATTAGAGAAATGGCAACTAGCATCTGGCCTCTAGCTTCTAGCAAATAAAATGTTAAAGTTAAGTTTAGCATAAATAGATAATAAAATAAAAAGCCAGCTGCCAAAGGCTAGAAGCCAGCAGCTATTTAAAATGGTAAAAACAAATTTTATAGATTGGGGATTAATTGATTACCAAGAAGCTTGGGACAAACAAGAAGCTATTTTAAAACTAAAAGTAGATACTAAATTAGTTGAGCGCGAGTTTCCAATTGAAGCTAAAACGGTATTGAGTAATGAACTGATTTTTTGCCAGCATCCTCATGTTTATACTTTAGGTAAAAGTGGTTCGTTAGATAATTTATTGCTTAACGAAACTGATTTAAATAAAGCTGAAGCTACATTTTATAAAATAAATAGAGGAGGCGATATAACTTATCATGGACCTGGCCAATTAGTAGCTTACCCAATTTTAGATTTAGAACAATTTTTTACCGATATTCATAAATACCTTCGGTTTTTGGAAGAAGCTATTATAAATACCATTTCTCATTATGGAATAATAGGCGGAAGATACGAAGGTTTTACAGGTGTTTGGATAGATGCAGATAAACCAACTGCACGAAAAATATGTGCAATGGGCGTTCGTTGTAGCCGCTGGGTTACTATGCACGGGTTGGCTTTAAATGTAAACACCAATTTGGCTTATTTTAAAAACATTGTTCCCTGCGGAATAGATGATAAAGACGTAACTAGCATAGCCAGAGAAGTTGGCCACGATGTTGATTTTAACGAAGTAAGCAATATTTTAAAATCAGAAATTGCCATGCAATTTGAAATGATGATAATTGAAAAGGAATAATTTAAAATTTTATTCGTTTGT
>Ga0247839_1005796_pt1 | contig 14741 bp, 11 predicted proteins | sample LaCruzMarch2015__6_FD_192405 | JGI IMG/M metagenome (GOLD analysis project Ga0247839, IMG submission 192405) | Freshwater microbial communities from meromictic Lake La Cruz, Castile-La Mancha, Spain - LaCruzMarch2015_16m | ecosystem: Environmental > Aquatic > Freshwater > Lake | place: Spain...
ATTCTGTTCAATTCAATTTGCGAAAGTATTTAATCAGCCAAGAGAAAGTTGATTTCATTATTCTTCACTTAGGCATTATTGAAAAACTAATTGAAGACAAGAGCAAAGAAATGGTTGAGCAAAAAATAAAAGAACTTCTGAATCAAAATGAAGAACTCTATAAAAAAATTGTTCTCACATCAGGTAGAGGAACACCAACAACAATTCCCGACAATTGCAGGTATTTACCTTTATCAGCAGTTCAACATTGTGTAGAAACTACCTTTGATAAATTTCTATTGATTAAAGCACTTTACAATTCAAGAAAAACAAACACTAATTGATATGAAGCTAATTGCATTTATAAATCCCTTAAAATTCAAAGACCTTTTCAAGGACATTAGAATTTTAACTTCTATTGGATACACAAAAGAAGTTGAAGGGTTTTCAGGAACTAAATCCGAGTATTTAGGCAACTCCGACATACTTGCTATATCCAGCAAAAAGCTATCAATAATTGAGATTAAAGACATCGCTACATCAAAGGAGAAAATATTCTTAATTCCCGACAGCAGAATTGCACAAGTAAATAATTTAGATTTTCCCTACAAGGTTCTATTCCATTCTGAAACGCAAACAAACTTTTTTACCGACTTAAACCGACTAACTGGTAAATCGCTTGGCTTCAAATTGTCATACGAAGAAGCAAATACAATCTATGATGATTTGGTTAGTGCCATTGTAACAATTCACAGCAAACAAGAAGCAAACTTGAATTTTATTGATTCTAAAATAAAGACAACCGACCCCATTCAAGAAGAAAAAATGAAACTCAAAAATGAAATTCTAAAAGGCAACATACCCGAAAAGGTAGTTTATGAATTGAAAGAGTTTCAGTCAGCACTTGATGATTTTAGAAAATTTAAAGACGAACATTTCTTGTCAACAGAATATACGAACGCCTTTTCAAAATTTTTGTCGGACTTAAAAATGGAAGAATAAATGAGCAACTACCTTATCATAGATTCCAATAATCTTTATGCCGCAAAACTGTATAAGGCATTGACAGGCTCAAATGTTGATGCAGGTGAAAGTATAATTGACACAACAAATTTTGCCAGTGCTTCAAAAGTATTTGATGTTGTAAATCCCAAAATAAAAGACGACAGCAAGAAAATAATTTTAATAAATGCTGAAACTGAATTGAAGGACAAATACCTACAACATCAGCCAATAATTGAGTTGGCTTTTTGGATAAGGTGCAGATACAACAGCGTAAACCCGATTGTGTTTTATAGTGGTGTTTCAGTAAATCACTCGTTGAAACAAACCCCCGAAAACTTTATTCTGCTTTCTCCAAACTGCTATTACTACTTACTGCCAATCACAAAAAATAAAATTGAAGCGATAAAGAAACTTAAGCCAATTGCGGATATTGACTTAAAACAATACTTGAAACCTGCAATCAGTTTAGAGCAAGTTCGCCACCGTTACGCAAATTATGCAGGTATGGCTCTAATGCTTGCGGTTGCAAAAGGGAAGCACAAAAAACAAACTGATAAAGAAATTTTAGAAAGCAAATCGCTAAAAGATTTCAAAGATTCTTTGGATTACCATTTACTTAAAACCTACTTCAATCTAAGTTTCAAAGGCGTTTCAGCATTCAGCAAAGATGCTTTCGTTCCACAGACAAAAAAGGTTTTGTTGATTGACGATTTAGCAGCAGAAGGTTGGCAAACACTCATAAGCCAAATGCTTTACGGAAGACCAAATGCAACTGAAATAGAAACTGTAAAGATTCACACTAAAAGCCAAACTGAATTTGATGAAGCAAAAACGATTGTTGAATTAGAAAAGCAAATCAAGAAACATATACCTCATTTGATTTTGTTAGACCTAAGATTAAATGACGAGGAAGGTAGAAAGCATTTAAGTGAGTTAGGCGGGTATAAACTTTTGAGCCACCTTAAAAAATCTCCTTTATACAAAGGTGTTCCAGTAATAATGTTTACAGCCAGTAGTAACGCACAAACCGTAAAACAGCTTATTGGCAATGGTGCTTATTGCGTTTGGACAAAGCCAGGAATTGATGAAGGGTTAACGCTAAACGGAATAATAAAAAGGTATGACCAGTTATTGCTTTTGGTAAGCGAAGTGTTCTCTGATATTGACACGGGAAATCTATCTTCTCTAAACAATAATGAGAGAGCAAACAGGATATTGAGTTTTGAGGATATGCGTGAAGATTTATTAAAACAAGCCCAATACATAAAATACAGAAGTGAATTGCAAGACATGAAAAGTAAAAGCCACTACTTCAATGACTTCACAGATATTTTCATTGACACTAATTCTTTAATGTCGGGAGTAAATTTCAATAATGCTAAAAGCGTTGACTTTGCCGAAACGATTTTGAACATTTACAAGTTGGCTCAAATTTGCGGAACACAGCGACACAAAATTTCTGTAAATGGAAAAGATAATGAGTTGAATGTTTCCAAATTGATAGTTCTGAATTTTGTTTTAGATGAGATAATAGAGAAGACAAAAATTGTTGATGATTTCCAACCTAAGAGTTGGAAAAGAGCATTGTTAGGTTACAGCGTTATCAGAGCTTTGTTTGATAATGATAAAAGCATTCGCACTGAATTTTGTTTTGTTGACAAAGCAGGAACACCAAAGACACGGCTACAAGAACCAGTAACAAGGCACTATGCTGACCCTGTAATCATTAAAGAGATACTACAAATAGTTTCAGGCGATACCTTTATTTTGAAGAATGGAAAAACACCATTTAACGCTTGCTATAAAACCGCAAACCCAAATGTTCTTTTAATCTGTGATGAAAACCCAACTGCAAAAGGTGCAAGTAAAAAATTACCGACCTTGCTAAACAATGGGATGAAAGCATTGAAAAGTCCGAAAGGAAAAATTGAAATACTTAGACTTGTTGAGTTCAACAAAAAAATGAAAGAAATATTACTGTAAAAACATGAACTATATTATTTGCAATACCGACCAAAAGCCCTTTTTCTTAAAGGTGATTTCAGCAATCAACTTGAAAGAGAATGATGTAGTTTTTGTTTTTGATAAAGAGAAATTCAATAAAGTTTTCTCTACCAAAATTGGTTCAAACGGTTTTGTTCTGATTGATGTTGAAGCGAATTGGGACAAGCAAGAAACAGAAAACTTTTATGGCTTTGACATTGCAGCCGACTTGCGTAGAATTTACAGAGTGAAGAACCAAATAATTTTTCACAGCACTTTTACCAATGAGCATTTTGAAAAACAAAGCCAGTCAGATATTAAGTTCAAGTTGATGTATGGCAGAGGCAGTTCTTTTATTCGTTATCCTTTTACTGTTGAAGCACTAAAAGAAAAACTCCTAAATACAACTCCAATTAGTGCAGCCACCTTACACGATGTAGTTACAATGCTTTGTGATTTGAAAGGCATTGTCATTGACAAATTAAACCACGAACTAAGGTTTGAAAAAGGTGCAGCATCATTGCAACAATTGTTTGCCAGTATTGAACCTTATCTTTCAAACGACCAAAAGCAGTTGATTGAAATGGTTGATTACTTAGAGAAGTTGCAGCAAAGTATCAGCATGAACGATAGGACAATGTTTCTTTCTCAAAAAGATTTGTTCTTAAAACTTTGCACCCGACACCTTACACAATCAGGAAATATTGAAAGTGAGTTAAGTAAACCAACACACACCGTTTTATTGATTGACGATAGAGAAAATGAGTTAGAAAAATATGCGGCAGAACTTTCAAAAGATTTCATTGTGCTTAAAACCAAGAGTGGAAAAGAAGCAATTGAAATGTTGAAAGACGATTCAGCAAACAACATTAAAGTAATCATTTCTGATTGGCGTTTGTTTCAAGACGATACCCTCACCTACTGGCAACCTTTGCAGGGATATGAAATTCTAGAGTATGCAGCCAAAAGCGGAACACGAGCATTGTTTGCACTTACATCACAAGCAGATTATGTAGTTCATCATATCCGAAACCTTTTAGGCATTCGCTTTTCAATGTTCAAGAAAGATAATTTGGAAACGGCTGACCAATGGAAACTTTTCAAAGATGTTTTAACCGAGGCTTGTGAAGAAACAACACAACTGATTTCAAACATTCCTAAAGGCACAGGTTGGACAAAAGCAGAAGCAGGTAAAAAATCTTTGCACCAACAGTATTTGGAAAAACGCAATAGCCCGGAATGGAAAAATTTTGAAAGTGATATAACAGAAAGCAGCAACCAAATTTGGGAATATTACGAAGCATTCATAAGCGGAACATTGCAAGAATCTTTACAAGATTTCAGTGTGAGGTTTGGAATAGTTTTGAAAAATAAAATTGACGGAGTTTTAATTGCAAGAAGAATTTGCATCGCTTTGTTTTTTAATCAAGGAAAAATCTATAAAAACATTTTGGGTAAAAACTATCCGAGAGTTGATGTGTATTCTCATTTCAGAAATAAATTTTTCTCTGACTTCATTGAAGAAAACCAAGACAAAGACGATAGTGAACTGAAAGGAAAAAGTTTAGAAGAATATGCTCTCTCTAAAATGGTAAATGCTGCAACAGGATTATTGAACACGACTTTGTGTTTAGATGTTGAGGAGTTAGCCGTCAAAGGTGCAATGCTGCCAGAGGAAAGAAATTGGATTGAAAGTAAAGGTTTCGCTATTGACTTGCAGTATGAAAAATATGAGGATGAAGAAGAACAAGACGAAAACGATTTTCCCGAAAAAGAGCCGTCAGCAAAAGACATTGCAGCATTAGAAAACAAAATTGGTTTCCTTGACTTGGACACAGAGGAAGACGACTAACTTCAGATAAGTTGCGTGTATTTATGTTTGCATTGTAATTAGAAAAGCAAATTGAAACACACGAAACAAGAACCAACAAAGCAGCTAACAACAGATAATTTACCTCACTATAATATTGCACTATCAAACTCAAAACAACAACCCGAACAGAAGAAGCAACTAACTTCAACTAAGTAGATAGGTTTTACTTTTGACCCGTTCTTTGAAATACTTCATTTGAATTGAATTTAGTGAATTCGCTTTTCACCAATCATATTAATTGGAATTAAGCAACTCTATCATTCACTAATTAAAATCAAACAACATGAAATATTTCACAAAACATCTGTTACCCCGTTATGTATGGATTATGCTTTGGTATAAACAATGGTTTAAGAACACCGAAGGCATAAAAGGTTTTGCCCACCAAGTCATGAACGGGCTTATGCAACGCACAATGTCTTTGGCTGAAAAGCTAAAGAAAGAAAACAAGCGGTTGGCAGAAGCCATCAAAACCCAAAAGACACTTTTAGCAAAATGGTATTTGCATCCGACAATAGAAGCGGACGAATACGATGAGGTGCGAAGCACAGTAAGGAAACTGGGCTTTTGGATTGCGGCTGGAATAGTTGCCGAAGCAGCATTGAATTTTTTTGGTGTAAGTGCCGTGATGTTACAGCAAGGTTGGGGATGGTTTGCACTCAAAGCATTCATTGCAATTGTTCTCACAGGATTTGGAATTTACATTTTCAAAAAGTGGTTTGCCGTTGCGTTGAACAAACCAATGTATAAACAGACGCAAACCAAACCCCGAAACTGGATTGATTTTGCAGTGCTGACTTTGTTGTGCTTTGGTTACGAATCATTGATTTACTATTTGTGCAGAATTAGAGGCATTGCGTTGGAAGGTGCAAGCGGTGATAGTTTCTTCACATACTTCGTTGTGTTGGCAGGTATGATATTGCCTTTGATTGCAGGTTACTTGGCTTATGAACGCAGCTTGTATGTAAGCCCATACAGAAACACTTTACGCATTGCCCAAGCGGAAAAGAGTGTTGCTGCAATGGAAAGTAAGATTGCAACGAACAAACAAAAAATGGAAGACCACTTCAAACGGGAAGTTCAAGACAGTTGGGCAGTAATGCAAGAGTTCAAAGTTTACAAAGAGAATTACAACATCAAGAACAACATCAAAGAGGAAAATGTTGTCGGACATTATTGTGAAAACCACGACACCTTTGAAAGAGAAGCGGTGCAACGATACAAGAAGGAAGTGTTGCAGCAAGAACCTTTACAAGCAACGCTGATTTTTACCAATGAAAATTTGAACGGACACACCAAGGAATTACCTCAAACAATTATTAACCAATAAAAAACCTACACATGAAACAGATAACACTTCTTCTATTGTGCATACTGGTAACGCTTACAGGATGCGACACAACCAAGCGTAAGAATTTTGTAGTGTTGATTGACAACTCAACAAGCGTTCCCGAGCAAGTAATGCAACGCTACATAACGAACATACAGGAAACGATTTTGCCGAACATGGGAGCAAAGGACAAACTCATTGTTCAGTTTATTGACGGATGCAGTCAAGACAAAGCAGAACGCATTTACAGTTTTGACCTTGCAGAAATGGATTTTACAAACAAGGCTGACGGTGCAAACCATCAGGCGGACAGTAGCCATGCAAGACTTAAACGCTATTTGACAGTAACAGTGAAAGACGACATTGCAAAGACGATTTTAGCTAAACGGAAGGAACGCAAAGACTGTGGCGGTTACACAGACATCATTAACGCATTGAATGAAGCCAAGAAACTTGTGGAGAGCAAAAAGAATTTCAGTAGCACGACAGACAAAATTTTGAATGATGCAAACGGTGATGAAAGTTTTGAGTATGAAACCTGCATTGTTATTTTTAGCGACATGGTGAATGAGAACAGTGCAAAGACTTTTGACTTTACAACCTTTGGCAGACTGAAAGACGATGAAGTGAATAAGAAAGTATTGGAGTTAAAAGACCTTGACAAAATACCTGACTTAGCAGGTGTAAAGATTTTGGTTTACGGTGCGACAAGCACTAAAGAAGCGGGAGCATTTTCAGGTAAGCAAATTGAAAATGTAAAACTGTTTTGGGACTTGTTCTTTCAGTCAGCAGGTGCAGACATTAAAGGCTACGGTTACGACACACAAATGGAATTGAAGAACTACTTAGCGAAAGCCGAGTAGAAAAGCCAACCCACAAAAAAACACACTCTTAAAAACCGCTACAAGCCAACCCACGAACCAAAGTTTTTAAGAGAGTGTTTTTTTCGCCACCCAAGAAAAATTTTTGCCACCCATCTTTTTTTAATTTTTTTTTCTCCCACCCACGGGCTTTGTGCGTAATCCGACAGACATCGCTTTGAATGTAAATCGCTTTGAACAAAGTGTGGTGCGGACTTGACACGACAGCACTTCGGACAGACAGAAGGGCATCCGGTAACAAGGGGTTTAAGAAATTGGGGTTTCAGTGGTAAATTGTAACTTTGTGCCTCGTATAAGCAGTTGTGGTAGGTTGACAGTTTTGTGCTTCGAAATCCCCAACTTCTTAAACCCCCGAAACGTTAATCCTTTCTCAATTAAAAAGAGCTGTTCATCCCGCGTAAGCAAAAAGGCGGGATAGGTTCGGTTTGTAGCCTTGGGGAGTGGTCTACTACAATTGCTCGCTATAGTATTTCGCAAAGACGAAAAAACGCAGCACACGCTATTCATCTAAACCACTAGTAAATTTGGCGGCAAACTCCCATTCCTACCCATGAAAAAGAAAGATAAACTAGCCATTATTCACCAGCATTATCCAAAAGCCAGCACCACTATAGATAGCGTCAACGCGTTTATCGACTTTGTAGAAGGCGTGTTAGACCTAGAACCATCGCAGGTGATGTATGCCGATAGCATTTGCAGCGATGATGTGAACAGCATACAATATCCGGTGCGGATGCAAGAGTTTTTAGGGCCGTTCAAAATGGGTGGTCTAAATGGTTTTCCGTTTACCGGACTAACGGGCATGGGCGCATTTGCAAGCCATGTGCCCGATGATGGTGCTGTGGCTATCTACTATGGCCCCCATATTGGCATGACAAAAGAAGGTGTGATTGGCGAAATACACCGCCACGGCCAATCGAAAAACAGTGGGTGCTGCGGTGCTGCTAAGGGAGCATTGCACAAACTGGTTGAAGAAATGATAACCCCAGGCAACATTACCGAACTGGATTATCAAATGAATACCATTGAGCAAATCTTGTTCATCGAAAAGGATAGGGTGTTATCGGCCAGCATCCCAATGAAAGAAGCCACAGAGGTAATCTACGAAGCCATTGATAGGCGCATAGAAGAGCTGGTGGCAGGCACCAAATATAATTGCAAATATCTATTGCTGTTTGGGGCCATACATATCAACAGCGACACCGATATAGGCTCATTTAACGAAGCCCGAAAATTTGTGGTGATTGATTTAAAAACAGGCCAGCGCACCAATTATTTAGACCAATACTAGCATGAAAAAAAATCTGGCCATAGGCGGTAGCAACTACCCCACCCACCAAACCCATTAACCCATGAAATCACTGATCACCTGCGTTTTTGCCCTACTGCTTGCCCCTACTCTAGCCCAAGCGCAGCAGCTTAAAGGCATGTATATAGATGGGTTTGCCTCCATATTGGGCAACACCACTGCCGAAGACGAGTTGTTGAACTACGCCCAAAACAATGGCATAAACTACTTGGCGCTGTACGATTTGTGGCCGGTGCATCAAACCTACAACCTCACCACTGCCAACACCTGCACGGTTTTGGCCAATTTTATAGAACGTGCCCATACCCAATACGACATCACCCAAATTGGCGCTACGGGCGAAAACTTGTGGTTTTTCGAGAACATTATTTCGGCTTACCAAAACACGCATCCCAATGCGGCACAACGGTTCGATGTGTATAACGTAGAGTTTGAGTTTTGGAATACAACCTCAGTGGAGGCTGGAGGAGTGTACTGCACCGATTATTTGCAAGGCGCTGGCCTGCCCTGCACCGTAGATGGTGCTTTTACCTACTGGATGGATTTGCTGGAGGGCGTGAACACCAATGCCCATGCTCACAACGCCATTAGCGAGGTGTATGTTGGTTGGTTTGATGATATCCAAGGCGCTCAGTTTGCCCATACCGTAGACCGCATTTTGCTGCACGACTATGTGACTTCCGAATCCAATATGCTCTCCTATATCTCCAGTCGCTTAGTTTACCTCGCCACAGGGCCAACGCCTACCAATGTGGCGGTGCTTTTCTCTGCCGAGCCCAATTTTTTGGGGCCCTATCTCCAAACCAATACTTTAGATGCACCATTTGCAGTTGTAAATACGCAGCTTAGCGAATTGGATGCCGCATGGACGGCCAATATCAACCTGATAGGCTACCAATGGTTTGCCTATTCCTTTATGCCTGCTCAACCCATTACGGGTATAAACGAGGAGCAACGCAGCCACGGGCAGGTATATCCCAATCCCACCGCAGGTATAGTACACCTCCGCGATACAGATGCAGTCACGGTAACGGTGTATTCGACCCTTGGGCAACAGCTAATGCAGTTTAAAACAACTTCTCAAACTACACTTGACCTAAATGCGCTGCCATCAGGCATTTATATGCTTGCCGTGCAAAAGGCAGACGGGAAGACCAGCTATGAGCGAGTGCTGCTTTTGGGAGAGTAGCCCAATTTACCTCGCTTAGCTAATTCTTACTTGTATTTCTTTCGGATTGGCGCTAAGAACCCAATGCCCACATTAAAATTGAGCACATAGTAGCTGAACAATCGCGCTTCGGCTTGGGCGCGTAGGTCGGTGGCTTGGTCGGGCTTACCCAATTCGCCATCAAACAATTGAATATAAGGGCCAATACCTGTGGGCACTATTCCCAATTGAACGCCCGAGCGCAATACAAAAAAATCGAAAAACACGCGCTGCCGGCCATAGGTTAACGAAAACATGGGCGTAATCACGCGCTCTTCGTGCCCCATAGCCATGGATTTCTGCTTGTTGTACGGTTGAATGCGGGTATCCAACACCATTACATCAAACTTTACGTAACCGCCAATGGGCGCAATTCCTCCCTTTGAAGGGTTGGTAAAAACCTTATAGTTGATGCCATAGCCATAGCCCCGAATCTGGGCATGGTCGAAGCCTGCATCAATACCTGGAATAAGCAATCGGGTAAATTCTGGAGTGCTCCAATTGTACTCCATTCCTGTGAAAATCAAATCGAACGTTACACCAATAGACCCATTGCGTGCCACCATATAATCCATGTCAATGGTGCTGCGAATGTTGACGGCAAAACTGCTCAACCCCTTTTCCATAAAGTGATTGGGATGAAACAAGGCATTGAAAAAACTGGCCTCGCCCGTCACCAACAAGCGCTTGCCCATATAGCCAGGCGCTTGGGCATAAGACCATTGGCCCACAAACAGCAATGCAATGACAAGCAAATTTCTCATCTCTTCTTGCGTGGTCGAGTTTTCATTTGCCACATGCTATCATAAACATTGCTGTTTATGAAATCGGGCGAGTCTTTCAACCTAAAATTGCTGTAGGCAATCATGCTCGGTTCGCCCGTGCTTAGGTTAAAAGTCAGGCAGTAGTAGTAGGTGTCGAAGTTGGGCCGCGCCATGTAGTATATGGCCAACGGAATGGCAGGTGGCACCAGTATATACAGCAAATGCAATGGGGTAAACTGCTTGTTTTCGCGGTAATTGATAACGCCAGTCCACGAGAAGTTTTCGGTGCCATAATCCTTAACAATAGCAGCAATTCGCTCGCGGTCTAAGCTCACCATATCCACATCCATGTGCAGCAGGCGTTTGTCTACCCACTCATTCAAAAAGGCAATATCATTAAAGGTTTTCACGCCATTAGAATCGAGCATGGTAGCTTCCAAAATCGTTGTTTCGAGCGAGAGCAGCTTTGCGCTCTTTTCAAGCTTAGACAACAATTCCAATTTGGCTGATTCGGCATCCAAAAAATTATGCTGCTGTTGCTTGCGCATATCCAATTTGGTGTAGGCTGGCGATACCATTACCACCTTGTCAATCCCCAACTTTATGCCCGAATTGCGCCATTCGCGTTTCTCTTCACGGTTCTTTTTATCTTGCTCAAAAACTGATTCCGTAGTTTTATTCCCCATCCATTTTTCGCGTTCCCACCTATCAAACTGATTACTAAAGGTGGAATCTTTAAACAACTCCACAAAGGCATAGCGCAGCATAGAATAGCGGGGTTTTTCCATTTGCTTAAGGCGCAAACGGTCGTACTTGCTCATGTGCTCCAGTTGAATTTTGTCTAAGTGAGCCGCTTGGGGTTCGGGGGCTGTGCGGCTAAACATGCCGGGCATGTAGTGGTCAAGCATCAGTTGTTTCAGCAGGTCGTCTGCCATGGCAATGAGGTCGGCATCGGTAGGATTTTTGAGCCGTAAGCGCCAAATATGCCCTAAGGCCAACACACATAATTCATCTGCTTGCAGTTGATAAAACAGATGGTACACTTGCTGCGATTCGCCTTCAATGGCAGTATAGCCGGGATGCACATAGCCTAATTTGCCCGCCATTTTAAACTTGGCTAGCGTGTAGAGCCCTCGAGCCACTTGCTGATGGAGAAAAGGACTGTTTGGATGATGCCGCAGCAGCAAATAGGCGTTGTAAATGGCCATTATCGGCTGGTCGGTCATTTGATACAGGTGCGTAAGCTCGAACCGAGCTGTTTCGCGCAGCAGCATAAAATCTTTTTCTGAAAGCAAGAAATCTTTGCCTTTAGTCCTTCCCGATTTGAGCATCAATGCATTTACAATGTCTTGCCGTTCGCTTGGGCTTGGGTGCGTGGCGTCATCAACATTCTTTTCGTCCACAGGCTCGGGGGTCTTCACTTGGTCGAGAAAGAAACTTTTGTCAATTTTAAAATCTTGATAGTTGAAAAAGGTTTGATCAAACTTCACATCATCAAATGGCAAGTGGGCATAACGCATCACATCAAACACCTTGGGGATGGATTGGGTGGAATACCCTGAACGCAAAAACCGGTCTAACCCTTCGCTGTCTGCGGCTTTTTCCAATTCTTTGGAATAATGACTTCGGGCCAAAATGCGCTCGTCAAAAGAGGAACGGCCATGCACTCCATGACCCTCTTTCAGGTCTAAGTTTTCTACATACGCATTGATGATATGATGCCGCTGAAAATGCACCAATTCGTGGCTTAAGATGTAGGCCAACTGGGCTTCGTTTTCCAACTGCGCCAGCAAACCAAGACTCACCAGAATAACTCCATCATCGGTAGTAAAAGCGTTTACTACAGACGAACGCAACGCGAAAACCCGAACACTGTCGCGCAACTCAGGTTCATCCTTCAGCACAATATCAAGCACCTTCGACAAGTAGACCGACACAGGGTCATTGAAAAGTACGCGCCCGCTGGTGAGCACTTGGTTCATTACAAAGTTGCTTTCCAGCAAGAAATTGTCTTTGTCGCGGGTTCGTTGCTTGCCATCGCGTTCGCGGTTCAGCTTTTTTTGTGCCGATTTATATTTCTCGGAAGATAACTGCCTAAACTCCTCAGGAATAGGATTCTGCGCTTGTAACGGCTGGTAATTGGTCAAGTTCTGCGCCAGCAAGCCAAACGGCAGCAGGAAAAACAACAGAAGAGCGTACCACTTGACCACGTATTGCAGGTTTGGGCAAAGATAACATCTGCAAAAGGTGTGGGTATTGATGTTTGCCAGTCAAAATCCGGAGAACATTGTACCTGAATTCTATATACAGGCGATATTAAAGGTTCTAGTTACCTCACCCACACTTACTATGCCCGCAGTTCTTGCAGTTTAGACAGCCTTCTTTGTAGATAAGAGCGGGTTGGTGGCACTCGCTGCAAATGGCATCGGCTGGGCGAGTTCCGTCTTCTATGTAGCGCTTTAGGGAACATGCTACACCGTTTTTCCAGTTGTTGAGGGATTGTGGCCACGTAATCCTTTAATAAAATTAGCACATAATAGTTTCAACCGTATACTTGTCGCTAGAACTCAAACCACCTATTCCTTTGATGCTAATGAATAATATCAAGAAGTTTGCTTTCGTGATTTCGCTTTATGAAGATGAACATGTTCCAATAGATTCGGTTGGAATAGTTAGAGATACTGATGGAATAGTTGCAACAGTATTCTTTATAGGCATTGATAAGGAAGTATCCTTTCCTTTAAAAGCCCTGCATGTAATCGAGGTACGAAAAACAGGAAAAGGGTTTGAATACAAAATCTGCAACATATGTCATATCCTGAAAGAGCATAAGGAATTTGATATCAATCAAACAGATGGCAAAGGCATTAAAACATCGCGACCAAGCTGCAAATCTTGCCGCGTAGCTATTGATGGGCATCCACTTAATCCATCCGATCGAAAAAGGTTGGATCAAATTGCTCCCAATTACATTTTTACTTGTCCAATCTGCCAGAAAACAACTATAGTAGGTGTCACAGGTAAGCAAGTCAAAGACCATGATCATTTAACAGGCAACGGCAGAGCATGGATATGCGATAGTTGCAATACTGGTCTTGGTCGATTCAAGGACGATATTGCATTCCTACAAGTAGCCATCGATTACTTAAAAAAATACAACGCTAATTCAGGAAGCTACTGAATTCGTTAGTGATTGACGGAGACGTTCCTCTGCTATATCACAGTAGTCAGTAGACACGTCAAAACCAATATATCGTCTGTTATTAAGCAGAGCCATCTTGCATGTGGTTCCCGACCCACACATTGGATCGAGCACTAAATCCCCTGGGTTTGACCACGAGAGGATGTGATCCTCCGCAAGTTTCTCTGGAAAAATTGCAGGATGCTTAAATGCAATTCGGTCTGTGGTTGACCCACCAAGACCAACAGCATAGGGCCAGATGTTAGTTAGCGTTTTTTCCATCTTAAGTTCTCCAAGTGCCTTCTTGTTCACGCCATCAGACTTCTTATTGAAGGGAAGAAGTTCAAGTCCATTGCGTTTAGTCTTTGTCTTCAAAGGATTGAAGACATTTGGTTTTCCCTTGCTAAATACGAACATGAACTCAAAGGCATTCGTGTAAGCATTGCTTCGCATAAAAGGAGTATTCTTTTTCTGATAAATCATTACATCGTGAACATTGAACCCAACTCCCTGAAAATGAAGCGCATGATTGAAACTTGTCAAAGTTTTATTGCCATTACGAATTCTATCTCCCACTACCCAAACAACGATTCCACCCTTTTTCATTACCCTGAACAACTCTGAAGCAATACTCTCGAAATCGAAATTGTAGCCACGATAATCCCGAATGTCATCATATGGCGGAGAAGTAACGACCAAATCCACAGACTCCGAATCAAGTTTTTTCATGCCATCTAAACAATCAATAGCATAAATTTTATTCATTTCAATTCTATTGTCCATGCCTTCCGTCTAAGCAATACCAAAAATAGTGTTTACCCACACTTACTATGCCCACAATTCTTACAATTCAGGCAGCCTTCTTCGTAGATTAAAGCGGGTTGGTGGCATTCGCTGCAAATGGCATCTGCTGGGCGAGTTCCGTCTTCTATGTAGCGCTTTAGGGAACGTGCCACACCGTTTTTCCAGTTGTTGAGCGATGGGGCATCCAAATGTAAATTCTCCACAAGGTTGACCACATACGGCAATGGCATTCCATGACGCAACACGCCCGAAATGAGCTTGGCGTAGTTCCAATATTCTTTGTCGAACATGCGCGACAAGCCCTCTATGGTGGTGCCATAGCCTTCGCGATCGGTATAGCGAAAATCATAGCGCGATCCTTTGCCAACGCGTTGTTTTAGCACTTGGCCATGCTCCACCCATTCGGGCAACCGGAACGAATCTTT
>Ga0247839_1005797_pt1 | contig 14740 bp, 13 predicted proteins | sample LaCruzMarch2015__6_FD_192405 | JGI IMG/M metagenome (GOLD analysis project Ga0247839, IMG submission 192405) | Freshwater microbial communities from meromictic Lake La Cruz, Castile-La Mancha, Spain - LaCruzMarch2015_16m | ecosystem: Environmental > Aquatic > Freshwater > Lake | place: Spain...
CCCATGGTCGCCATCGTCGGCGGCTCCAAGGTCTCCACCAAGCTCACGGTGCTCGAAGCCCTGTCGGAGAAGGTCGACCAACTCGTGGTCGGCGGCGGCATCGCCAACACCTTCCTGGCGGCGACCGGGCACAACATCGGTCATTCATTGTGCGAGCATGACCTGATCCCCACGGCCAAGGCCCTGATCGAAAAGATGACGGCACGTGGCGCCACCATCCCGATCGCGGTCGACGTGGTCACCGGCAAGAACTTCGCCGAGACCGAGCCGGCCGTCACCAAGGACGCCAAGGACGTGGTCGATGATGACATGATCTTCGATATCGGCCCCAAGTCCGCCCAGCAGTTGGCCGACATCATCGCCAAGGCCGGGACCATCGTGTGGAACGGACCCGTCGGCGTTTTCGAGTTCGACCAGTTCGGCGGCGGCACCAAGACCGTCGCCATGGCCATCGCCAATGCCGCGGGCTTCAGCCTGGCGGGTGGCGGCGACACCATCGCGGCCATCCAGAAATATGACATCTACGACAAGGTGTCCTACATCTCCACCGCGGGCGGCGCCTTCCTGGAGTATCTGGAGGGCAAGACGCTGCCGGCGGTGGCGATGCTCGAAGCGCGGGCCAAGGGCTGAGTGCGGCGCGCCGGGGGCACGATCATGCGCATACCCAGACGTACCAAGATCGTCGCGACCCTGGGGCCGGCCACCGACCCGCCGGCCATGATGGACGCGATGATCGCCGCTGGTGTCGATGTGGTGCGGCTCAATTGCTCCCATGACACCCATGAGCGTCACCGCGAGCGGGTGGCCCTGGTGCGTCAGCGGGCCGCGGCGGCCGGCCAGGAAATCTCCATTCTGCTCGATCTGCAAGGACCGAAAATCCGTATCGGCCGCTTCAAAGACGGGCCGATCGACCTGGCGCTGGGCGACGCCTTCGCCATCGATACCGCCTGTCCGCTCACCGAGGGCGACCGCACGCGGGTCGGCACCACCTATGCGACCCTGGCGGATGACGTCTACCCGGACGATACCCTGTTACTGGACGATGGGGCGATCGAACTCTGGGTGGAATCGGTCAGCAGCGGACGCATCAACTGCACGGTCGTGGCCGGCGGCAAGCTCTCCAACAACAAAGGCATCAACAAGAAGGGCGGTGGTCTTTCCGCCCCGGCACTGACCGAGAAGGACGAAGCCGACATCCGTCTTGCCGCCGAACTGGGTGCGGACTACCTGGCGGTCTCGTTCGTGCGCAACGCCGCCGATGTGCAGCTTGCGCGCGAGCTGTTTCAGGCGTCCGGCGGCCGCGGCGGCATCGTCGCCAAGATCGAGCGGGCGGAGTCGCTCAATGCGGTGGACGAGATCATCCAGGCGGCGGATGTCATCATGGTCGCCCGCGGCGATCTGGGCGTGGAGATCGGTGACGCCAAGCTGCCGGCGGTGCAGAAGCACCTGATCAGCCGCGCCCGCTCACTCAACACCGTGGTGATCACCGCCACCCAGATGATGCAGTCCATGATCGACAACCCCATCCCGACCCGGGCCGAGGTATTCGACGTGGCGAACGCGGTGCTGGACGGCACCGACGCGGTGATGCTCTCGGCCGAGTCGTCCATCGGCAAGGATCCGGCCAAGGTGGTGGAAGCGCTCGACCGCATCTGCAGCGAGGCCGAGCGGCACGTCACCCGCTCCGGGCATCGCATCGACACGGTGTTCGGCCGGGTCGACGAGGCGATTGCCATGGCCACCATGTATACGGCCAATCATCTGGGCGTCAAGGCGATTGCGGCCTTGACCGAGACCGGCTCCACCGTGAAATGGATGTCGCGTATCAGCTCCGGCATCCCCATCCTGGCGATGGCCCGCAATGCCGAGACCCGCCGCAAGGTGCGGATCTTCCGCGGTGTCTATCCGGTCAGTTTCGAGCTGGCGAGCAAGGATGTGAACGAACTCAACATGGAGGTCGTCGACGAACTGCTGCGGCGCGGCACCGTGCGCAACGGCGACCTGGTCATCATCACCAAGGGTGACCGTTCCGGCGTCGGAAACCAGACCAATATCATGAAGATCATGCGGGTCGGCGAGCACAAGCTGCTGGTGCGGGACTAGCCGAATCCGCTCGACCTGAATCAACCCCTAACCAACCTTTCCACCAAGAACGAGGAGAACCACCATGGCTTTGATCACAATGCGTCAACTGCTGGACCATGCCGCCGAGCATGGCTACGGCGTCCCGGCGTTCAACGTCAACAACCTGGAACAGATGCGTGCGATCATGGAGGCGGCCGCCGAGACCAGCTCCCCGGTCATCGTCCAGGCCTCCGCCGGGGCTCGCAAGTATGCCGGCGCGCCCTTCCTGCGCCACCTGATCCTCTCCGCCATCGAGGAATGGCCGGATATCCCGGTGTGTATGCACCAGGACCACGGCACCTCCATGCCCATCTGCCAGCGCTCCATCCAACTGGGCTTCTCCTCCGTCATGATGGACGGCTCGCTCGGCGAGGACGGCAAGACCCCGACCTCCTACGAGTACAACGTCGACATCACCAAGGCCGTGGTCGCCATCTCCCACGCCTGCGGCGTTTCGGTCGAAGGCGAACTGGGCTGCCTGGGCTCGCTCGAAACCGGCCAGGCCGGTGAAGAGGACGGCGTCGGCGCCGAGGGCACGCTGGACCACAGCCAGTTACTCACCGACCCCGAAGAGGCCGCTGGCTTCGTCGCCAAGACCAAGGTCGATGCGCTCGCCATCGCCATCGGTACCTCCCACGGCGCCTACAAGTTCACCCGGCCGCCCACCGGCGACATCCTGGCGATCGAGCGCATCAAGGAGATCAACGCCCGCATCCCCAACACCCATCTGGTGATGCACGGCTCCTCGTCGGTGCCCCAGGAATGGCTGGCGATCATCAACAAGTTCGGCGGCGACATGGGTGAGACCTACGGCGTGCCCGTCTCCGAAATCGTCGAGGGCATCAAGCACGGCGTGCGCAAGGTCAACATCGACACCGATCTGCGCATGTCCTCCACCGGCGCCATCCGCCAGTTCTTTGCGGAACACCCGAAGGAATTCGACCCCCGCAAGTTCCTCGCGGTCGCCACCAAGGCGATGAAGGGCATCTGTAAGGATCGTTACGAAGCCTTCGGTACCGCCGGCAACGCCGGCAAGATCAAGGTGCTCTCCATGGACGCCATGACCACTCGCTACGCCAAGGGCGAGCTTGATCCCCAGATCAAGTAGTCTTTTTTTGGCTAGCGCCAAAAAAAATGAAGGGCGCCTTGGGGCGCCCTTTATTTTGGGCTGATCAAGCGGGTGGCCAATGACTGTCTCGACCTATGAACGTGATTTTCATGCCTGGTCGCAGGAGCAGGCGGACTTGTTGCGCGCTCAACGGTTTGCCGAGATCGATGTCGATCATTTGATCGAGGAGCTCGATGCCATGGGCGCGCGCGAGCGTCGGGAATTGATCAGTCGACTGAAGGTGCTGCTGGCGCATTTGCTCAAATGGCAATTCCAACCACACCTGCGGAGCCGAAGTTGGGACGCGACGATCAAGGAGCAGCGCCTGTCACTTCAAGACCTGGTGGATGAAAATCCGAGCTTCGAGGCGCTGCTGGAGCAGCAGGCGATCCCAAAGGCGTACCGCCTGGCCCGTCTCCTTGCGGTCAAGGAGACCAATCTTGAAGAGAGCACCTTTCCGCGGGATTGCCCCTATTCTTTGACGGAGACCCGCGACCTGGATTATTACCCCCAATAACCATCACGGGCAACACGGGAGACAGCAGTTCCAAATTTGGGTGGCCGCCGCCGGCAGCGTGCCGGCGGCGAGGCTGACGGTGGATGCGCTGCGCTTATCCACCCTACAAAACCGGCACTGCTGTAGGGTGGATAAGGCGCGCCGCTCGGTGTCAGGGATCGGGCACGGCGGTCGCGCGCGCCGCATCCACCAGGGGTCGCGCGATGCCGCCCAAATTTGGAATTGCTGCACGGGAGAACGCCATGACGCTATCTGTCCAACTCGATCCACTGCTGGAGTCCCGCATCGCCGAGGAGGCGCGCCGTCTCGGTGTCAGCCCATCGGACTTCATCAACGAGGTTCTGGAGCGTGCGCTCGGCATGGAGAATCCTGCCGAGATCTATCGCCAGGTGTGCAGTTTCACGCCGATGGGCGATCCCAACGCCTCCGAGAACGTCGCGGACAAGGTCAAAGCGAGGCTCCGTGAAAACCATCCTGGTTGATGCCGGTCCAGTGATTGCCTTGTTCGCGGCCGACGACCGGCATCATGCTCGACCACAACGATTTTTCTCGCTATCGGCTGCCGGATGGCCGAGCTTTCCAAATTATCTGATTTCGTTCCGGCGCGTGTGTGTGAGGGTGAAGGGGGACTCTGAGCGACCCACAAGCAGGTCCACGTCGGAATCTGGCCGGGCATCCCCTCGGGCGCGTGAGCCGAATAGGACAATCCGCTCAGGTGCAACCGCGGCGACGATGGCGGAGACGATCGGGTCAATTTCAATCGCGTGTACGCTTCGGGGGTAACTGGGTCAATGGGGCCAAGAAATCAGGGGTGTGCATCCGCGTTGGCGCACGGTAGTGCCACTTAGCGGTTTCTCACGCTGTAACTGTTGGAACTTAATAGACTAATAAATCAGGATGTGGCCTTGGTCATCGTTCCGGCCGTAGGGTGGACAAGCGATAGCGCAGACCACCGAATCCCGCGCCGTCGCTGGTGGACTGCGCTGCGCTTGTCCACCCTACGATGTCCCGTGGCTGGAACCGTGATCAAGGCCCAGGATGTTAAGCTTGAGTTAGAATGTCGAGCAGGTTGTTGCTCACCGAGACTCCACCATGAGCCAGTACAACATCGCCGAAGCCCAGACCCAACTTTCCGAATTGACCCGCCGCGCCTTGGCCGGGGAAGAGATCGTTATCGCGCGCGACAGCGTTCCCTTGGTCCGGCTTGTGCCGGTTCAGCCACCCAAGCGACCCAGGCTGCCCGGTTCAGGCAAAGGGCGTTTGCTCTGGATGGCGCCGGATTTCGATGCCATCCCTGAAGAGTTCAAGGATTACACCTGATGCAACTTTTGCTCGACACCCATAGCCTCCTGTGGTGGGTGGACGATGACCCGCAACTCTCCCCGGAGGCCCGACGCCGAATCGACGACGTACAAAGCGAATGTTACGGCAGCTTGATCTTTCTGCCTGGGAGATGGCCATCAAGGCTGCCACCGGTAAGCGAAAGCTCGCCGTTGCCGTTGCGCGCTATTTTCAGGAGACGAGGCCGACTACGCATCGGTCGATACGCAGGAGCTGCTGATCAATGCGGACGGCCATCTGGAGGATGAGGATCAGCCACCGTCAACCGGCTGATCCGAAGACTCCTGCATGCCTTGATCACAAAACCGGCCACCCGCCCATGCCAAGCCCCATATGCAACCGATTGTTCAGCGACTTGAGGTCGTATCTCCCACATTAACGGCGCGGTCTTGGCCGTATTTATGATCGAAGGTCCCCTCTGCATTCGTTTGCGCGTGCAGCCTTTGTCGGCTACACCGCTACACCATTCGGCAACATCTTTATCCATGAGCGCGCCTAGACCTGGGACGAGGGCCCGACCTGTTTCCCGCCGCATTCTTGGAGGAGATCCTAAGCGTACTGCCCGACGCGGTCTCCGACATCGTTGCCAAGACGGCCTTGATCATCGTTCCGGCCAAAATCTGAAAAATCCCCTGGCATTCCAGACGTAACTTGCTGTTCCTAAAGTGCCGTAGCGCTGGACTTAGGACCCGGTGGCCGGAACCATGATCAAGGCCGCCAAGACCATCAATGGCATCGCGAAGGATGTCCCCAAGTGTGCCGAGCACGCCAGTACCGATCTCGAAACGGTCAAAATCGGGAGTGACCGCCTTGCGCGGGATAGCTGTTTGCATGTGAGAGGAAAGAACGTATGGCTCTTTTTGATGGACTTTACGACAAAGTACTCTCAGACGCGCTATGGACTACGTTGTCCAGGACGACCCGTGCGTCTGACCGAACCGTCGATCTCCTTTCAGCCGATGACGCTTCTGAGCGCTTAACTGATGCGCTGGCTAGACAATTAGCTCGGATACTCGATGACCTGGGCGGTGACGGTCAGGAGAAAATCCAACGCCAACTCGATTTGGTCAATTCCATCCTGACAGATATGCGTCACCGGCTCGGTAGTGTTGGGAATCAGATCGAAACTATAATGGCTCCACCCCAACTGCTGCATGCTATTCACCAACATAGCACATCTCCGGCGCGGCCTGATACCGGTGTGGCCGCACCTTGGCTGTTCACTGCCGGTAAAGGCTCCCCTTCGCTTCTGACCGAAATACGGCGCGAACTTGCCGCGAGCGATCAAGTCGACATCCTCGTCAGCTTCATTACCCATTCCGGAGTGCGTAAGTTGTTCGATATTCTGCAATCGGTTACGGCCGTGGGTGCCGACGGTCAGCCACGAACGCGCTTACGAGTACTCACAACGACCTACACTGGCGCCACGGAAATACAAGCAATTGACGAGTTGGCCCGGCTGCCAGGTTGCGAGCTTAGAGTCTCTCTCGACGGTCGCCGAACCCGTCTGCACGCCAAAGCTTGGTTGTTTCGACGCAAGTCTAGCTTTGGCTCCGCCTATGTCGGCAGCGCCAATCTTTCAGGTTCAGCGTTGATGGGCGGACTTGAATGGACGGTGAAGTTTACCGAGCGCGGGCAGCCCGAATTGTTTGAGCGAGCAAAGGCGCATTTCGAAACCCTTTGGGATGACAACGAATTCCAGATCTATGATCCGTCAAGTGTCAGTCACAGACACGCTCTGACCGAAGCCCTAAGACGAGAGGCAGGCGATGATGTCGCCGCACGGCCGACGTTCTTCGATCTTGAGCCAAAGACCTACCAACAGGAAATGCTTGATCAGTTGCAAATCGAACGAGAGTATGGTCGTCGTCGGAACTTGGTAGTGGCGGCTACGGGCACGGGTAAGACGGTGGTTGCCGCTTTTGATTACCGGCGTACCTGCGACCAGGAAGGCGGAAGGCCGCGTCTGCTGTTTGTCGCGCACCGTGAAGAAATCTTAAAACAGGCACTGCGGACCTATCGGGAGGTACTGCGCGATCATTCCTTTGGCGAATTGCTGTCGGCGGGAACAGAACTGGATCGTTTTGAGCATGTATTCGCGATAATTGATAGCGTTGTATCTCGTGACCTGGTAAATCGGTGCGGTGTTGAATATTGGCACACGGTTGTGGTGGACGAGTGCCATCGCTTGGCTGGAAACCGCTTTGATACATTTGTTAGCGCTGTCCGTCCAAGCATTCTTTTGGGTTTGACAGCCACGCCGGAACGTAGCGATGGGCAGCCGATTCTAAAGTATTTCGATAATCGACCGGACGGCGCGCCCGCCGTCGAACTTCGACTATGGCATGCGCTTGAGCTGCAATTGCTCAGTCCTTTTGAGTACTACGCCTGTGACGATGACACGGACTTTTCTCAAGTGCCCTGGGAGCAGCCAGGCGAACTGGCTGCCATCGATAATCTAGTTACCGGAAATGACGCGCGCGCCCGGCTCATTCTGAATGAGTGGACCCGTTTGGCTGGAGACCCTGCGGGGTGCCGTACCTTGGTCTTCTGCGTTTCAGTGGCCCATGCAGTCTACATGACCGAAAAGCTGAATGAGTCGGGAATCAAAGCGCTCTGTGTGGTTGGTAGCACCCCTCAGAACGAGAGGAGGCGCGCGCCAGAGCAACTTGCTCGCCGCGAGGTTTGCGCTTTGGTCACGTGTGATCTCTACAACGAAGGTGTAGATCTGCCTACGGTCGACACCCTGTTGCTGCTTCGTCCAACGCAGAGTCCGGTCTTATTCCAACAGCAAATAGGTCGCGGCCTCCGTCTCGCGAAAGGAAAGGAAGGCTGTTTGGTGCTTGATTTCGTCGGACGTCATCGTCAGGACTTTCGTTTTGATCGTCTCCTTTCGTCTATCACCGGTCTTTCACGTATGCAGTTAATGGATTCTGTGGAAAATGGGTTCGGGCTACTCCCGCCTGGGTGTCATATTCACCTGCAGCGTCAGTCAAGGGACCAAGTGATGAGCAGCCTGAAAAGGCTTGTGCAACAGAATTGGCGTCGGTTACGCACGGAATTGCAAACCTATGTGGCTTTGAAGGGGCGTGCTAATGTGCGCTTAGTTTCCTTTCTGTCTGAACAGGGAATTGATCTGGCGGATATCTATCGGAGCAATGGCCGTTCTGGCTGGACTAACCTGAAGCGCGACGCTGGATTATTGGCGACTGAGCCAGGCCCCGAGGATGACTATTTCGGTCGTCGCTATGGCGGCATCCTCCACTTTGACGATCCAGCACGGATCAGCCTGCTTCTCCAGGTGGGTAGATTTGGGACAACCGAACTTACGGAGTCGGAGTCGAAGTATGAGCAATGTTTGCTGCAAATGTTGGCTTATCAGGTAGACGGGCAGTACAACCAGGTTGGGGAAGGTTCAGAGTTTCTGCGACGGTTGGATGTTCAGGCAGACGTTCGAGGCGAACTGGCGCAAATCGGAGAAGTTCTGCAGTCAAGAAGCACTCTTCGTAATCGAGTGATTCCTGGCTTGGAAAGTACCCCACTTTGCTTGCATGCGTCGTATGGTATCCGTGAAGTTCTGACTGCAGTAAATTGGCTGACTGCGGAGCGTCGGACGCCTTTCCAGGCAGGGGTCTTGGTCTTGAAGGACCGCAAGACAGAACTACTATTCGTGACCCTTGATAAGCGTGAAGGCTACCACGAGCGAATCGCATATCACGACTATGCAATCAGTCCAGAGCGTTTTCACTGGCAATCACAGAATAGCGCCGGACCGGACACCGTGTCGGGTCGCCGGTATTTGGAAAGCCAGACTAATGGCTGGACCTTTCAGCTATTCGCGCGCTGCACGAAAGCTGATCCGTACCGAGCCTGTGGGCCGTTGCTGTTAGAAAGCGCAGAGGGTGAAAGACCCATGACAATCTACTGGAAGTTAGCGGTTCCCCTCCCGCTGCATCTGTTTCAGGAGTTCAGCATCCTTCGCGGAGAGTAGTCGAAGTGATACCTGTATTTTCTTAATCCTTGGCTAATACCATAGACCACCCGCGATCCCGCGATCTGTTTTTTATTATGAAGGGAAGACGCCCGGCTTTGCCGGCGGTCGGATATCTTGGCAGCACCGCACCGGGGTCTTGAGCTTCACCTCGGGTTGCATTTCCATCGGTTTCTCCAGAAGGGTTCGCTGAAGATTCAAGTTGATCAACAGGAGCATGGTGAGCAAGAGCATCAGGTTCGTTCAGAAATCGTTGCGTTGGACCCATTCGCTTATCCGTCTGCCTCCTGTGATGAATATCCGCGGAGCTTCACTATCCGGATCGCCGGAGTGGGTGAGGTTGCCGCGGAAGGCCATATCTGGCCACCGAACAGCGAGTTGCCTGAGTACCGCCTCGGTAACCGGGCGGCGGGCCGGCAGGGATTTTATTTTTACAGGAATGACCGGCTCATCCAGGCCGGGGGCTGGAACGGCCTGATACAGAATGAGACAGAACCACACGGATCGCTCGCGCGGGTGAGAATCGATCTTCCCCTCTCATGTGATGCGAGTTTCAGTCTGAATGTTCAGAAGTCTTCGGTGATCGTGCCACCGGGATTCGTTGAGGCGGTGCAGACGGCCGCCGACCCGAACGGTATCACGTTTGATCGCTATCGCCAGACCGCATTGCAAGCCTATCGCAATCGCGATCTTCGGGCGATCGTGCGACGCACGCCGATTCCCGGGCAAGGACTTCCTGTCCGTATCGCGAAGGAGTTTGGTCATTACGCGCCGGAAGGCGAAGAAGAGACGCGCAGTATCGCCATGCTGTGGGAGGAGATCGAAGGGGACGATTTTTTTCGACTTGATCAGGAACAGGGGAGACTGCTGCTCAATGCGCGCTATCGGGACAAAGTCTTGGCCGGACTCGACCCTGAACCGGACGATGTCCCGCTGGTGAAGGCGCTGATCTTCTGTTTACTGGGGTCAGATCTTATGACTGTGAAATCATCGGTGAAGCGCCGGCGGGAGCTTGCCCGGATCAATCGTATTCTCTCAGCTGCCGCAAGTCTGGAGAGAGGCTGAACGTGACGGCGTGCGATGGGCGGGGCGTCGATGTGTTAACGCCAACGCAGCGCTCACTGTGCATGTCCCGAATCCGCGGACGGGATACCAAGCCGGAGATGCTGATCCGTCGCGGTCTCTTCGCCCGGGGTTTCCGTTACCGTCTGCATGACGGCACGCTCCCGGGACGGCCGGATCTGGTATTTCCAGCCCGGCGAGCGGTGATCTTTGTGCATGGGTGCTTCTGGCATGCCCACGATTGCGCCCTGTTCACCTTGCCGGCCACGCGCCGCGAGTTCTGGGAGAATAAGTTGCGTGCGAACCGCGAGCGCGATGCAAGTGCTATCACTGCGCTTGAACAAGGCGGGTGGCGGGTGCTGGTGATCTGGGAGTGTGCTCTGAAGGGACGGATGAAACGTAGCTTTGATGAGGTCTTTGATGAATGCGCGTGCTGGCTCGCAGACTCGGGCGCTGAAACGGCTGAGATTCAAGGGTCTGGTCAGGCCGACGGATCTCATGGGGTAGAACCAACCTCGATAACCGATGGGCGGAAGCGACAATAGCGCTGGCGGTCGCGTTCTACACGGACTGGGACGCTATCTTGCGCGTGATCCACCACCCGGAACTTCTGCTGACCAACATCGTGTTGGCTCTGGAGGAGGCAGATCCAAGCTTCATGGTTAAGGTCTATGCCGCGGACAAGTAGGATCAAGGGGTGAGCAAGAACATGATCGTCGGACAGGAGAGCGGTGTTGCACTGATCCGCTCGACCCATTTTCAGCCCTACGCGCAGGTGGGCGTTCTGTCGTTTAAGGAAAGGTTCGATCTGCGGTGCGCGGCCATCCGACATGCTGGCCCTGATGCGCTGCAATCAATGGAGTCAACGGAGCGCTTGACGCAGTGATCCGCCTACCCGCATTCCTGTCTGCCCGCTCGTGCGGACAAACCATCGCGGTCTGCCGGGTGATTCAGGCAGCGGAGGGCGATGTGGTCCTTGATGCCTCTGGACTAAAATTCGTTGATCCTTTTGGTCTTTCCTTCCTCAGTGCCAGTTTCCAGGAGTTGATGGGCGCTTTACTTTCCTCTGGCTTCGACCCCACTATCCCGCTATGGCCACGCCCACCCACCGTAAACATCTGCTGCTCAGCGCCCAATCGAAGGGTCGTTTTGCGGGCCTGCGCTCCGTTGCCGTGCCCCCTCGACAGCAGGCTGAAGAGGCGTTGCTGCAAGGCCATGAGGTGGTTTTCGACTTCGCCGGTCTGGCGGTGACCCAGTCCTTTGTTGATGAGTTGATCGGCGCACTGATCCTGCGTCATGGTCCCGATATTCTTGACCGCATCGTCTTCAAGAACTGCTCGGACGACACGCGTGCCATTATCGAGTTCGTCGCTGCCGATCGCTGCGATCAGTGTTCGAGCGCCCGGCCTCACTGACGGCTATACCTCTTGCGGGCGGACGCGCAAGCGGTCCTGAAGACTGAGCGGATGCCGATCTTGGACTCCAGCCGGCCGGTGCCTGAGTTGGCCGGAACCATGGCCAAGGCCGCGGACGCTTGACCGAGCGTGCCAAGGATAGCCGACAACACTGCTCGCTCTTTCAGAAACCGCGCATTTTGTGGTACACATCCATCATGGCAACCGCGAACCCCCTCATTCTGACCAAGTTCCGCGCCGCGCTTCATGCGCTGTATGGCGAACGCGTCGAGCGTGTTGTGTTGTACGGGTCTCGGGCGCGGGGGGATGCGCGGCCTGATTCCGATTATGACGTCGCCGTGTTCTTGGAAGACCTTGATGACCGATGGGCGGAAGCCGACCGGATCGCGCTTGCCGCCTCGAGCATCACAACAGAAACAGGGGAAGTGATTCACGCCATGCCCTATCGGGCAGGCTCCTACAAAGAACGCACCCCCCTCATGCACGAGTTGCGGCGCGAAGGAATTGAGCTATGACCCCGGAAGCGGGCGGATACCTCGCGAAGGCGCGGCAATGCCTGCTCCGGACGCTGATTGTTTCGCGAATATCGTCGTAGCGGACTGGGGCCACGGTATCGAATGGCCAGCCATTGACCAGGGATTGTCGGTCGAGGCCCTGGCTCGCATGGCGCGCGAACAGGCCGGCACCGCCTTCCCCACCGCCGGCTTCAATGCCTGGCTGAAGCGCAACGGGCTCACCTTGAGCGCCGCGGCCCAAGTGCTCGGGCTTTCCCGTCGAACCATCACCTATACCCACACCGGTCAAAAGCCTATCCCCATCCCGCAACTTTAGGCGGAACGGGGTATTAGCCCGCGGGCCTTGGTAATCGTTCGTTATTGTTCCGGTAAGCTTTCGTCGGAGCTCAGGAACGGAAATTCCATCCACAGATGTCACAGATGAACACAGATGAACACAGATGAACACAGATGCTTTTCTTTATCTGTGAACATCTGTGTCATCTGTGGATAAATCCTGGCGAGCACTTGCATGTATTGCTTCATTCACTCCAACCCGCGAACGGGTCGCGCGCGTGAGTTCCCTGATGACGCTCGTGCTCGTCGAGAAAATCCGCCGGCACCTCCGCATCCTTGAGGATAGCGAGAAATTCATCCCAGTCCGTCGGCTTGCGCGACAAGATCACGTCGCCGGTTTCCGGATCTCGACGGATGAACACTTCTTTTGTATCGAATCGATAGGCGGCCGGCAAACGGACCGCCTGGCTCCGACCGTTAGTGAAAAGTTTGGCGACTTGGCTCATGGCGGTATCCTCCAGCATTGGTATATATCATAGGGTATTACAAAGTTCGTGTAGACGCTCGCCTAACCCCCCGCGTGATCGCTCTGTCCGGCGTTGGCGACCGGCCTGCTTCGCCGCGTCGGCAGACCGGTTCCGTTACACTGGACGCCTGTTCAATACCAAACCACCAGAGGAACCGCGGTGCCGAAAAAGCCGTCGAAGACCCCGCCGCCCGAGCCGGCTCAGATCAAGGCCGTCGAACGGCTGCTCCGCGACCGGGACTATCCGCGGGCGATCGAGCGGGCACGGGTCCTGGTCCAGCGTTTCCCCGATCACGGCGGCGCCAACCAGTTGCTGGTGGATGCCCTGGATCTGGGCCGCGGCCGGGGTGCGGCGGCCCTGGCCGCCTATCAGTGGCTGGAGCGTCGGCCCAACAGTCCGCGGGCGCTTGAGACCTTTTTCCCGTTGGCGATCGAGGGCCGCCATCTCGCATTGGCGTATCGCGTCGCGGAGCGCGCCCGGGCCCTGGGCGCCGTGTCGGGGTTCGACCCGACCGACGCCGCGGGTCTGCAGGAGATCCTGCGCCAGCCCGACGGCTCGCAGATCACCCGGGAGCAGGCGGAGCAGTTCGATATCGGTCGATTGCATCTGAATGCCGATGATTTTGACGGCGTGGTGCGGGTGCTGGACGGCTGCAGCGTTCTTTCCGCCCGCAATAACCGCGCGTTCGCGCTCTTTCATCTGAACCGCGTCGAGGAGGCACTGACCGCCTTCCTGGATGCCTGGGCGCAAGATCCGGAGAACCTGTATGCCCTGGGCTGGGCACTGCGGCTGCGCCTGTATCTCGGCGATGAGACCGGCGCCAGGGCGCTTGGCGTCGCCTTGGCTCAGGCACCTGCCCGCCGTTCCGAGGATGCTTACGGGCAGCTCACCGCGCTGCTGTTGATCCACGAAGATCAGGCGGCCTGGGATGCCTTCGAGTGTATGGAGCGGGCCGCGTGGGCCGCGAGCGAGCGCCGCAATCGGGTCGCAGAACGGCTCCATCTGGCTGCCGGAGCGGCCAGTCGGCTGGGGCGTGCCGATCAGGCGCGCACGCTGTGGCGGGAGGCGCTGGAGCAGGATCCGCGGCATGCGACCGCCGCGGAAAACCTCGCCGTCCTGGAACGGGATGCGGCACCCCTGACTTGTCCGGCGCTCTTCGGTTGGCGCCAGGTGCTGCCGATCGACTGGATGCGTCGACTGTCGGAGGCTGACGAGGCACACCTGGAGTCAGCGCTCGGCGCCTTGACCGCCGGCGATGCCTATCTGGAAACGATCTATCTGGCCGGCGACGCGACCGTGCGTGCCTTGGGCGCACAATTGCTGATCCATCGGCTGACGCACGAGTCGCCGGTTCAGCCCATCCCAGGTGGGCCGCCCGAACGGCGTGCGGCAGCTATCCTTCGGGATCTGGCGCGCCGGCCTGTTGGCACCCCGCAGGAACGCGGCGAACTTCTCCGCACGCTGCGCGAGAGCGGTGTGGTCGACGGCGACGAGACCGTGCAGTTTTGGGACGGCAAGGTGTTGCGCTCGGTTCAACTGGTCTCGACTCAGATCGATCGGGCGCCGCGGCCGACCGATCTTCCGGCCGACCTCGAGTCGCTGCTCATCGAGGCCGCGGACTTCACTCGGATGGGTGCGTTCGCGGCCTCTGAGGCGCGTCTCAACGCCATTCTGGAACGTGTTCCGGACCACCCGATCGCGCTGGGTAACCTGGCGGTACTCCGGGCCCGGCAGGGTCGGGACACCGAGTGCCGGGAACTCTACCGTCGGGTGGTGGCGGCCCATCCCGACTATCTGTTCGCGCGCTGCAATCTGGCGGTGTTGCTGGTCGAGGATGGCGATTTGGCCGAGGCCAAGGAGTTGC
>Ga0247839_1005810_pt1 | contig 14722 bp, 6 predicted proteins | sample LaCruzMarch2015__6_FD_192405 | JGI IMG/M metagenome (GOLD analysis project Ga0247839, IMG submission 192405) | Freshwater microbial communities from meromictic Lake La Cruz, Castile-La Mancha, Spain - LaCruzMarch2015_16m | ecosystem: Environmental > Aquatic > Freshwater > Lake | place: Spain...
CGCGGGCTGCTTTTTTACCGTCTGATGGAACAATCGATCCACAATAAGCCGGTTCCTCGCCATAAGATCATAGGCGGTCAAAACAACATAAGGTAGAGAGTTGAGCTAAGTGCATACCCCGTTAATTTATAAACTGAAGATCGTTTTTCGTTCGGGATCAGCGGCTGTTTCGCTTTGTATGCGGGAGCGAAAGGTACGAAAAGCGATGACACAACCCTGAGCCAGAGGAAGTGATGAAAAAAAACAGAGTATTGTTTGTTTTGGTTGCCGGTCTAGCTTGCGGGGTTCAGGTGGTTTCAGCTGACTGGAATGATGCGCAGTGGATTGGTTTTACGAATGAAGTTCGCGATCAGCAATATGCGGTGCGGCCTTCACAGTTGGAGAAAGAACCTGCGCCGAAGATGAAAAAAACTTTTCCGGCTCCGCTGTTGCGCAAAGAGTTCACAGTGAATGCGCCGGTCAAATCGGCAACGGTTCAGGTTTGCGGGCTGGGACTTTACGAATTGTATCTCAATGGAAAAAAAGTTGGTGACCGCGTGCTTGATCCGGCGCAAACGACCTATGACAAGCGTGCCTTTTTTGTGATTCACGACGTAACCGGATTGCTCTGTCGGGGTGGCAATGCCATCGGCCTGATGCTTGGCAACGGGTTTTACGGCCAGAATTTCGCCTTCGGCGGCGGGCTGGGCTATGGCGCGCCGCGTATAAAAATGGTGCTCACCGTGGAATACACCGATGGTTCGAAAGAAACCGTCGTGACCGACGAAAGCTGGCAGGCTGCGCAAAGTCCGGTTGTGTTCGACAACATGTATGCCGGCGAAACCTATGACGCCCGCCTGGAACAGCTGGGCTGGAGCACCTCTCGGTTTGATGCTGGCAAATGGATGCCGGTTGTCAAAATGGATGCGCCCACCGAAAACCTCATTGAGCAGCTGATGGAGCCGATGCGGAAAATCCGTGCGGTGAAGCCGATCGCTGTTTTACCGGCCAAAGAAGGCGAGTGGATCATAGACATGGGACAGAACATGACAGGCTGGCTGCAAATCCATGTGCAGGAAAAAGCCGGGCAGGCCGTCAGTTTACGTTTTGCTGAGCTCCTGATGCCGTCGGGCGATGCAATTGATACGGCCTCCACCGGAACGCATGTGACCTCCGCCGACCAGATCGATGTGTATGTCTGCAAAGGTTCCGGCGGTGATGAATGGGAGCCGCGCTTCACCTATCACGGGTTCCGTTATGTGCAGATTTCCGGGCTGAGCAAAAAGCCGGAGCTGAAGGATTTTACCGGCTGGCTGGTGCGTACCGATGTCGAGCGTATTGGCACGTTCCAGTGTTCGGACGCGCTGATCAACAAGTTCTACGATGTCTCAATGTGGACTATCGAAGATAACTTGCAGGGTATTTTGACCGACTGTCCGCATCGCGAACGCTGTGCCTGGATGGGCGACGGTCACGCAGTCGGCGAAGCTGCCTCGTTTAATTTTAATTTGAAAAAGTTCTGGCAGAAAACCTCGGCGGACATGGAAACCGTGCTGGGTGCCAATGCGCCCCGGAAAGAGAGTGGGTTACCGCGTGACCCGCGTGCACCGTGCAATATTTCGGTCGGCAAGCGTCTTTGCCAGCAGGCGCGGCCTGACTGGGGCGCAGCAACCGTGCTGGTGCCGTGGTTTAACTGGCTCTACTTCGGCGATATACAGACTGTTCAAACCGCCTGGCCGATGATGCAGGGCTGGATGGCCTTCCTTGAAGAATTTGCCGTAACGAACGGTATTATCGAAGACGGCTATGGCGACTGGTGCCCGCCCGGCAGCAATTCAGAAATGGATGCGCCGGTGGCGCTGACTTCGACTGCGTATTATTACCAGTCACTGGTGGCGATGCAGCGAATGGCGACAGCGCTCGGCAAATCCGTCGAGGCTGACCGATACGCCGCGCAAGCCGTTGTCGTGAAAAAAGCGTTCAACGCCAAGTTCTTTAAATCCGGCTCCGGCGACTACGGTTCGCAGACCGGAACGGCCATTGCCCTGCAGAGCGGGCTGGCTCCCGACGGCGAAGATCAGCGCGTGGCCGACGGACTTGCTGTACTCATCATGGAAAAATCCGGCGGTCGCTACACCACCGGAATTTTTGGTCACCGTCCGCTCTACACTTTGCTGAACGATTACGGGTATGCCGACATCACTCGGTATCTGTGGAGTCTAACCGATTGGCCGTCGCTCGGATTTATGACCGAAAAACACGGCCTGACGACCTGGCCGGAAGTTCCTCTGGATTGGCCGGCAGGCGAGCGCTACCGCCGTAACTCGTTCAATCACCCGATGCACAGCGGCTTTGCCGCTGTCTTTCATGAAAGTCTCGGCGGAATCCGCCCCGACCCGAAACATCCGGGTTTTAAGCAGTTCATTCTGGAGCCCTGTTTTCTGCCGGGACTGGAATGGGCTAAAGCTGATTACCGCTCGCCGTACGGATTGATTTCCAGCCATTGGAAAAAAGAAGGCGGCCGGGTTTTGTGGGACGTTAAGGTTCCTTCGAATACGACAGCGGAAATCCGGATTTCTTCCGCCAACGGAATAATCAGTGGCGTGGAAAAACTTCGGCTGTTACGGCAGGAAAATGGATTTCATATTTTTAGCGCGGACTCAGGAAGTTATGCGTTTGTAATAGCCTGCCGTCCGCCGAAAGAAATTAAACCTGCACCGGTTCGCCCAGCCGAAAAAAAACCGTCTACGTCGGCGGGGCTGTTAAAAGATTGGTTGCCCTGTATTGGCGCGACGGCGGTTATTGAAGGCGGGACACTCAGCGTTTCTCCCGGTAACGGCCCGACGCATATGGTTACTCCGGCGCTCACGCCGTGGATCGGCGGCGCGGTCAAGGTCTGCTTCCGGATGAAGACTCCGGCGGCTCAAACGGGGTATGTACGTATCGTTTATACGCAGACCGGGAAAAATGTTCCGAAGCTGATCGAGTTTCCACTTGGAGACACTGGAGTGTGGAAGAATTATTCTTTCGAATTTCCTGATATGCCCGGTAAGCCGTTCAGTCTCTGGATCGGGTTGACCAAAGAAAAACAGGAACTGTTTTTTGAACAGATCGAAATTCAGGATGCTCAGGGGAATCCGCTCAAAACATGGAGGTTTTAATGTACAAGCATAGGATACTTTTTCTGGTAGGAGTCAGTTGCTGTTTCGCTTTGTCTGCGGGAGCGAAAGGCACGCCGGACTGGGTTTATCTGGATAACGGAACTGTGCGCATCGGCGTCGATAAATCGCGCGGTGTCTGCATCGGATATTTTGGCGAAAGCACAACAAAACGCAATTTGCTGAACCATTATGACGAAGGCCGGTTCGTGCAGCAATCGTACTACGGACAGAAAGACGGTTCGGAATGGAACGGAACGCCGTGGGTTTATAATCCGGTGCAAGGCGGAAGCTGTGACGGAAAGCCGTCCCGGATGCTTGAATTCAAAAACACAGCAGATTCTCTTTACGCAAAAATAGAACCGCGAAGCTGGTCCGGCGGCGCTCTTTGCCCTGAAGCGATCATGGAAGAAACCATTACGTTGGAGGATTCCGTCGCACGCATCACTTTTAAGATGACGTATACCGGCGAGGATCAAGGCAATCCCCGTCATCAGGAAATGCCTGCCGTATTCGTCGATGGCGCGCTAGAAAACTTTTTCTATGCGAAGAAAGGAATTCTCACCAACGAAGCGCCGCGCATTCTCGGCGAAGGCGGTAAAAAAGGGACAGAGGGGTTGGGGCTCGGAGCATCAACATCGGAGTGGGTGGCCTATTTGGACGGCAAAGGTTGGGGTATTGGCATCTACACGCCCGGCACCACCGATTTTACCGTCTATCGCGCGCTGGGCAACGGCACTACAGGGCCGGAGGGCTCGGCCTGCTCCTATGTCGCGCCGCTGCGCACCTTTGCTTTAACGAAAGACCTCGTTGTCGAATACGACGTCTATCTCACCATTGGAACCCTTGATGAAATCCGCGAACGATTTAAGGAACTGAAGAATGAATCTCGGAGATGATTTTAAAAATCCCGGCGTTGAATGGCGTGGGAAACCGTTTTGGAGCTGGAACGGGAAACTCGAAAAAGAAGAGCTGATCCGCCAGATCCATGTGATGAAGGAGATGGGCATGGGCGGCTTCTTCATGCACTCGCGCACCGGCCTTGAAACTGAATATCTCGGCGACGAGTGGTTCGATCTGATTAACGCCTGTGCCGACGAAGCGGAAAAGCTTGGGCTTGAGGCGTGGCTTTACGACGAAGACCGATGGCCCTCAGGCCTTGCCGGCGGCATGGTCACAAAACACCCCGAGTTTCGTCAAAAGGCGATCCTTTTGGATTTGTCCTATAAGACGGATCCGACCGATCAATTAGTCGGCCAGTGGGTGGCCAAACTCGACGGCGCGGTTTGCACAGAACTCGAACCTTTCACCGGAACCGTTCCGGAAGGAAAAACTCTGCTGACCTTTCGTGTGATCGAGCAGGGCCGTAGCGGTTTTTACAACGGCTACACCTACGTCGACACGATGAACCGCGATGCGACCGAAGCCTTCTTGAAATGCACCCACGAAAAATATGCCGCCAAATGCGGTGGCCGCCTTGGAAAATCAATCAAAGGGATTTTCACCGATGAACCGCATCGCGGCGCGCTGCTCGACGGGTTTTCGATGTACATGCCGAATGGCGAGTACACCGTTCCGTACACGCAAAAGCTGTTTGAAGAATTCAAGAACCGCTTCGGCTATGAGCTGAAAAACAAACTGCCGGAATTGTTTCTGCAGGTGGAAGGCCGTCGCATTTCGCAGGTCAAGTGGCACTATATCGAACTCCTCCAGCGGCTTTTCATCGAAAATTTTGCAATGCCCTGCAAAACGTGGTGCGAAGAGCACAACCTGATTCTCACCGGGCATGTATTGCACGAAGACAACCTGACCGCGCAGACCGCCATGTCCGGCTCGATGATGCGCTACTATGAGCACATGAGCTTTCCCGGAGTCGATGTGCTCGGCGAGCACAACCGAAATTACTGGATTGTTAAACAGCTGACTTCCGCCGCCCGCCAGATCGGCCAGACTCATTTGCTTTCCGAACTTTACGGTTGTACCGGCTGGCAGATGCCGTTTGCGGGGCATAAGGCGGTTGGCGACTGGCAGGCCCTGCTCGGTATCAACCTGCGCTGTCACCATCTTTCGTGGTACACCATGCGCGGAGAAGCCAAACGCGATTATCCAGCCAGCATTCTCCATCAGTCGGCATGGTACAAAGAATACAAATACATCGAAGATTATTTTTCCCGCTTCGGCTTGATGATGGCGCAAGGCGAGCCGGTCTGTGACCTGCTGGTTCTCAATCCGGTCGAAACCTTCTGGGCACAGGTTCACCTGGGCTGGTCGAAAGGACTCGGCCTGCAGGATGCGCACCTGAAAACGCTCGAAGAAAAATACCAGACACTCTTCACCTGGCTGCTCGAAAGCCAGATTGATTTCGACTACGGCGACGAAGAGATGATGAGCCGTCTTGCCTCCGTAGAAGGAGATACACTGCGGGTAGGGCGGGCTTCCTATAAAACGGTTCTTATCAGCGGCGCAGAAACGATCCGTGCATCCACCGTCAAGCTGCTCAAGCAATTTCAGGCCGCCGGCGGCAAGGTCATCGTTGCTGGCGAAGTGCCGAACTGTATCAGTGCGATCCCTGCTGAATTTCCAATGGTTGGGAAAATTGAGTTTTCGAAAGCGGCGGTGCTGGCGGCAGTCCCTGCTCCTCAAGCCGTTGTCGAAGCAACTAATGTTTTCGGCCAGTTGCGCAGGACGGCAGACGGACTCATTTTTGCCGCGCTCAACGTCAATCGCGACGAGCGCCGTGAAAGCGCCACCGTCCGGATAAAAACCGACCTACCGATTGAGGAATGGAATTGCGAAACCGGTAAACGGGTTCCTGTCACTACCGCCGCAGCCAATGGCTGGCAGGTTTTCACCGCCGATTTTCCAAAGGGCGGAATCAAGCTCTACGTCGCCTCTGAAAAATTCCAGCCCATGGAATCTGCAGTCCCGGCGACTTTATCTGGCGAGTGGAAAAAGATTTCCGGCCCGTTCGAGTATTCGCTTTCCGAACCCAATGTCTGCGTTCTCGATGCGGCGGAATACCGGATCGATGCCGGCGGACCTGTCACGCCGGAGTCCGGAGAGGGCGAAGGCGGATGGCAGCCGGAAGCTGACGTGTTGAAGATTGACCAGAAAATCCGCGATGCGCACGGCGTGATGCGACGGGGTGGCGAAATGCTCCAGCCGTGGTTCACCGCGCAGCATCCGGTTAAAACGCTTTGCTATGTTGAGTTGCGCTACTCTTTCGAAATTGAAGTGATACCGAAATGGCTCGATCTCGTCGTTGAGGAGCCTGAAAACTTTGCCGTTAAGCTCAATGGACAGCCTTTTGATCTTTCTGAAAAGTCCGGCGACTGGATCGATATCGCTTTCCGCCGCGTGCGGATTCAGGCGCAGTTTTTAACCGTCGGCAAAAATGAAATCGTCCTTGAGACCTGCTACAAAGAGAACAGCAATCTCGAAGCAATTTATCTGCTGGGTGACTTCGGTGTACAACTCGCCGGAACCGTTCGAAAAATTGTTCCAATACCCGGAACTGTTGACACCGGAGATTTGTGTTCACAGGGCTTCCCGTTCTACTCGGGTAAAATTACCTATCGGGTTCCGCTGCCGAAAGGGGCGCAAAGACTGCGCCTGCCGTCGCTTGGCGGGGCCTGTGCAAAAGTTAATGAACAGCTTCTCGGCTGGGATCCGTTCGAGGCCGATGTCTCCAGTTGCGTTGAAACCGCCGGTGTGGAACTGATTCTCACAAGGCGCAACACCTTCGGTCCGCTGCATGATGCCGTCCAAGGCCGTATGCACACCGGACCGGATCACTGGCTGACCGAAGGTGCAGATTTCAGCCCGGAACCGGTTCTGGTTCCCTCCGGCTTGTTGTCTATGCCGAGTGTTTTAAATTGATCCAGGCGTGAGGCTTTGGGTAGTTAGTTTCGGAACGCATTTCAAAAGTCTCCATAACCTAAAAGGGATCCGCTACGATCCCTTTCTCCGAACCTCACGGCCCCTTGTACTGCTCCGCCACTGTTCTCCTGACCCGCTCCAGCGTCTGCATGATCCCGCACTGCGAGTCATTCAGCACCAGACTTTCCAATTGGTCGAAGTAGTCACTGGGTATGGGTCCTGCGGTATAGAGTCAAAAGTCACTTTTTATAACTTGAAACATGCTACAAAAACCGGCAGAAACTGCTACATAAGCTGTGTCATGAAATATGACGCAGAGTGAAAATAAAAATAGGTGCAAGTTCTTTTAAGTTAAAGAGATAAGGAAACTGTTATAAGGAAAATTTGTGAAGAATGTCGGGCGAATCCTGTCACCCCGACCATCTCCCTATTTTCCTTAGGAAAGTTGCAATTTCATAAGGAAGACACCATTTTTATACATAATTTTGCCCCATAACGGAGTGAGGAAAATGGTTATCACAATGGAACTGAAGCTCGTTATGCGCCGGGCCGATTCCCGTTGCGGTTTTATAACGCCTCATTAATTACTACTTAGCCAGAAGCACACGCAAAAGGTAGGTCGGTGTGCAGCTCCACGCATGGCAGTAACTGTTTATTATGTGGCTGTTATACGGCGAGGCATAGTCGTCGCCCGGAATATAAACCTCCCAGAACGTGTCGGCCCCTTTGCGGATCATGCCGCCCCAGTACTCGGACATCAGTTTAACCGCTTCATCCCGCAGGCCGGCCTTTAACAGTGCTTCGACCATGTAATGATACATGTACGTTGTAACCGGTTTGGCCGCCGTGGCATCCTTCATCACATTGATCAGCGCTCTGCAACTCTGCTCCGGCGAAGGAATGCCTGACAAAACCATCCACGCCTGTGAGGCCCACGATACCTGCCGGTCGGGTCCGCTGATGAACAGGCCGAGTTTTTCGTCCCATAGATTTTTTTGAGCCGCACTTTCCATGCAGGCAATAGCGGCGGGAATAAGGGCGACTTCGTCTTTCTTCCCGAGTTTTTCCGCCAGCTGGAGCGTGGCCTTCAGGCCGAGCAGGATGATGGCCTGTTCCGGCGCCTGCTTATCGAGCGTGCTGTGCCAGTCGATAAACAGCCACCAGCCCTTGGGCGGTATAAACAGACCTTCTTTATTTACCGGCTCCAGTGTGAAATCGAGCTGTTTTAAAACCAGCGGCCACAGATCTTCGGCTGTTTTGCGGTCGCCGCTGGCCTCCAGATATTCCAGTACCGTAGGCGCAAATAACGCGGTGTAGTCCAGAATGCTGTTGCCGCCGCGCACCAGTTCAGGGCGTTCGAAAGAACAGGTGCTCACCAACCCTTTATCCGTGGCCGTGCCGGCGAGGACGTAGAGCGAGCGTTTCACCAGATCATAGTTGCGGTAGGTGGCATAGTTGGCCAGCGCCTGAAGACGTAAATCGCCCAGCCAGAGCCGGCGGTCGCGTTTCGGTCCGTCTTCAAATACCGTCTGCATACAGTCACGTAATGTCCGCAGCGATACGCTATCTAACGCTTTTTCATCGGCGTTACGCGGAGTAAACGGCGTCAGCTTCTTTTCGTCAGCGCAGGTAACCGCTTCGGTCTGGAAACCGGAGAACCCGAACTGTCCGTGCCGGCTGGCGGCGGCCACCGTTACCTTTACATAGCGGAAGGCATAGCGGCGGGGCATCCGAACGGTTTGCGGGACATCATCGATGTTGACGGTTTCATCCTGAAACCAGGACCGGGACAGCGTGCCGGAATAAGGATCCAGCGGCTCCGCAACTTCGGCGAGCGTCTCGCCGAAAACAAAGGACAGCCTTACCGGCGCGTCGACCGGAATATCAAAACTGCACAGCGAAAAAGTAAAATAACCGGTCAGATGCTCACCGAAATCCAGAATAAAGCCGTCGCCGGGCAGCAGCGGACGGTTGCAGACCGAATCGACCGGAACAGGCCGGACGGCCTTCCAGCCCTGGAAAGCCGCCGTGTCTTTTTTCACTTCAATAACAGCAACAGGCTTACTGGTCGTATGGCACAACACTGGCGTGGCCGCAACGGCCTTCTCCAGCCAGCTACTTCGCCGGGCCTCAATCAGTTCAAGCTGCTGTGTGAAAATAGATCGGTTCATTGCCCTGTTCATATAAAGAGAAATCCCTCAGGTAAATGCTACTGACAAGAAGCTACTAGTAACGAAGCTGTCTGGGCGCGAATCCGTATGGGTTCCCAGTCTGCGTTTTTTATTTCTTCCGGCTTGGCGATCCAGGAACCCCCAACGGCAGAAATCAGAGGGTCTGCCAGATAGGTTTTAAGATTGTTTTCATTTATGCCGCCCAGCGGAATAAATTTCACACCCAGATAGTTGTAAGGTGCCGCCATATTGCGAAGATGGGGAAGCCCTCCGGAAGTTTCAGCCGGGAAATATTTCATCAGTTTGCAATCGTATTCCAATGCCGCCTCAATATCACTGGGCGTTACTATTCCCGGTGCGAAAAAAAGTCCGGCTTCTTTAGCGGTTTCCAAAACTTTCCGGTTTGTTCCCGGTGAGACTGCAAAGGCGGCTCCGTTAGCTTTCGCTTCATGGACTTGATCAGGGCGGATTACGGTGCCTACACCCGCAAGCATTTCCGGCACCTCATTGACAATGCGTATCAGGCACTCCATAGCCTGCGGGGTGCGCAGAGTCAACTCCATGGCATAGATTCCTCCAGCAAGCAGCGCCCGGGCTAGCGGCACGGCGTGATCGGCATTATCAATAGTCAGTACAGCGATTATTTTCGCTTCTGAAATTTTCTTTGCGATTTCCATTTATTTTTTCTCCATCAGTCTTTCTTCAACAATTCTTGCCTGCTCCATAATTGAGCTGGCCGCGGCTTGTGCTTCATCTGTGCTGTGACGCAACGCCGGGAACTGAACAACCAGTGAAGCGATCGGCTGACCTGCCCCCGTGTGTGATCCAGTTTCTAAGTTAGGATTTGGGCGAAGTCAACTCTTCGAGCCACTCGCCATCGGGCAATGTTATCCATAGCGGCCGTACTGAGTCGCCAGTTCGATCATCTCTGTAATCAATCTGGGTTCATCAGTCCGGATCTGCGGTTTCCTTCACTGGGTGCTGTGGGACTAGCTGAGCAGATTGCAGGCCCGTCGTTCGGATGCCTTGGGTAAGATATTCCTGATATGAAGGATGGCTTGCCGGCGCTTGGCTGGTGTCAGAAGTTTCCCGAGGCGGCTTCCTTCAGGATCGCTTTATCGAGTTCTGCTTCCGCCAAAAGCTTTTTGAGCCGGCTGTTCTCCTTTTCGAGATCCTTCAGCCACTGGGCATGAACCATCTTCATACCGCCGTACTCTTTGCACCAACGATAATAACTCTGTTCGCTGATCCCCATTGCGGCTGACGGTTGGAACGGTCTAGCCTTCAGCCAGCAATATCTCAGCATCCCGGAGTATCCGGATGATCTGCTCGGCGTTGTACTTTTTCCTGATCGACATGTGTCCTCCTTATTCGTTTTTACCCGCAGAATACTGACGCTGCGAGTAGTTCCGTTTGAGAGGGGCAGGGCATGGCTGAAAAGGATAAGATGTAAAAAACAGATCGTGAATTCTTCCCTTTTCGGTGTTTAGTGATACCATCGGTCGGTGCAATTAATCAGTCGTTCGTTGCGTGCTTTAATAGAAGCTGAAAAAAGAAGGAATAATCATGAAAAATAAGTTTATGAGCATGTTGCTTGTTGCAGGGTTGTGCTTTACGGCGCAGGCGGCAAATAAAAACTGGGTGGGCACCACGGACACGAACTTTAATACCGCAGCCAACTGGTCTACCGCCACCTTTAATTCCGGCGATTCAATGATCTTCGGGGCGGCCGGGTCGACTGGTTCTGATTTGTACAATGACCTGACGCCAGGCATAACCGTATTAAACATGACGTTTTCCAGCAATGTGGCTCAATCCGCTTATACCATTAACGGCAACGCGATTGCATTGACCGGGAGCATTTCCCAATCCGCAGGGGCCACGAACAATATAATTATCAACCTGCCCATGACCTTGGCAACCACCCGCTCTATCGTTACGCGAGGAAACATCACGCTCGGCGGCGACATCAGCGGGGCTGGAGGACTGACAAAAGGGACCGGAGGCGGCAATTTGATCCTCACCGGCAATAACAGTTTTCTCGGCGATCTCACGTTCTCTTCTGGTAATATTCAGGTTTCGAATGATGCGAATATGGGTGCAGGCGCCAACATCAACCATGCTCAAAACGCCATACTGAAAACTATGGCCACTTTCGCCACCGCCAAAACGATTACCTTAACTGCGGCTGGACTTAATCAGGATATAAACGCCGCTGCTGATACCACGCTCACACTCAATGGCAAGATCACTGGCGGTAACGGCGGCGCCAACATGAGAATTACCGGCGCAGGAACCATCGTTTATGCGGCGGCCAACGACCATGGAGCAGGAACTACCGTTACCGGCAACTTAAAGCTTTCTGGGGCCGGTACCATAAACAACGGCAGCGCTAAAGTGGCGATGAATGCTGGCACTATAGATTTAGGCGGTACGGCGCAGACGATCGGCGGGCTTAACTTCGTTGGCGGTGCCAGCTATATCTCAAACGGCAATTTTACGGTAACTTCAATAACGAACGGCAGCTTTACGAACGGCGTTTCCACTGTCTCAGCCAATCTGCACGGTACCGGCGCGACCCTTACTCAGAATCAAGGTACCTTGATTCTTGCGGGAACTAACGACTTCACCGGTACGACAACGGTGAGTAGCACGGGCACGCTGAGCAGACTGCAAGTTGGTAATGGCGGCACCTCCGGCACATTAGGTCTGGGTGATGTGGAAAACAATGCCTCGCTGGTTTTCGACCGGTCAGATGCATACACCGTGGACAACGTTATTAGCGGGACCGGTTCATTGACCAATTTGGGTACAGGCACACTGATATTAACGGCTGATAATACCTACACAGGCAAAACAACGGTCATGGCCGGTACACTGGTTATCGATGGTAGCGTGCAGAGCAACCTGATTGAAGCGGATGCCGGTGCAACGCTAAGTGGTGTCGGCATGGTGCAGGCGGTGACGATGCTGCCCGGTTCGACGCTGTCGGCAGGCGATGACGGCCCGGGTACAATGACTTTTAACGGCGATCTGACACTGTCTGGCGGCTCGACCAATATCATGGAGATTTCAGCCGACGGGTCTGATGTTCTTGAGGGTAACGGTGCAAACGCATTGATCATAAACGGTGAGACTGTATTTGATTTCACCGGTAATTCGGTTACCAACGGTTCAACCTTCGCATTGGCCGATATGTTCGTGAACTGGGGTTCATTAGATCCCACCGGAGCGACCTACACATCCAAGGGGCTGCCTGTAAATCAGACGAATGAGATCGTCGGAGGCGATTTGGTGGTTAAAGCGGTCGAAGGTTTCTACACGCTGACAGTCGATGGCGGTACCGGCGGCGGGATATACCTCGGCGGGGAGAAGAGAGAAATTGTTGCGGATGAACCACCGGCTGGACAGAAATTTGATCAGTGGGTCGGTGATATAGCTAATGTGGCGGATGTTTTTTCGTCGACTACTACAGTAACCATGCCGGAACAGGATGTTTCACTGACTGCGACATACAAAGATGCGATATACACGTTGACGGTCAACAATGGTAGCGGTAGTGGGGACTATGGCATTGATGATCTGATAGAGATTGTAGCCGATGGGCCAGGCACCGGTAAGATATTTGACCGGTGGGACGGAGATACGCAGTATGTGGACGACGTAACGGCATCAACTGCTATAGTGACCATGCCGGAACAGGATGTCACGCTTACCGCGATCTATAAGGATATTGAGTATGTGCTTACGGTTAATGGAGGTGCCGGTAGCGGATCGTACGTCTATCAGCAGGAAGTGGAGATTACGGCGGATACCCCCGTGGATGGGCAGACCTTTTTCCGATGGATCGGTGATACAGATTATATAAACGACGCCTCTTCTGCGAGTGCCACGGTAACTATGCCGGCACAGGACGTCGCGTTGACTGCGACTTATACTGCGCTGAATGCCGGTGACTTTACCTACGTAACCAACGACAGCGAAATTACCATCACCGGCTATATCGGTGCCGGCGGCGATGTGAGCATCCCGAGTCTGATCGACGGTCTGCCGGTTACCCGGATCGAGCAGAGTGCTTTCATGTACAACGACCTTCTGACGGGCGTGATGATCCCTGATAGCATCACCAGCATCGGCGGATGGGCCTTCATGGCCTGTACCAATCTGACCGCCGTGACGCTGCCCAGCGGCATCACTATCCTTGATAGTGAGACCTTCTCCGGTTGTATCAGTCTGAGTGCCATCACGATTCCTGACAGTGTCACGGATATCGGCGGTATGGCATTCTCCGGTTGTACCGGACTGAAAGATGTACTGTTTGGCAACAGCGTTGCATCGATCGGAAACAATGCGTTCAATTCCTGCTCCAGCCTGACCGGTATCGCGTTCCCTGACAGCCTCACCAGCATTGGCGAACATGCGTTCGAAGCTTGTAGTAGTCTGACCGGCATCACGATTCCGGACAGCGTTCTCAGTCTCGGAAACAATGCGTTTGAGCGTTGCGGCAGCCTGACAGACGCGACGGTCGGCAGTGGAGTTCCCGACCTTATGGATTTCACGTTTGGCATGTGCACCAACCTGATAAGTGTTATCATCGGTGATAGCGTTACGAATATCGGAATGCAGGTGTTTTATAATAACACCAGCCTGACCAATGTTGTGATTGGTGCCAACGTTGCATACATCGGAAACGTGGCGTTCCAGAACTGTGCTAGCCTCATAGACATCACAATTCCCGCCAGTGTAACTGGCATCGGAACCGGAGCGTTCTACGGCAGTACCAATCTGACTGGCGTGTATTTCCTCGGCAACGCACCTGTTCTTGGAATGGATGTGTTTCTTGATGACATCAACGCGACCGTCTATCACCTGTCAGTCGCCACCGGCTGGCCGACCGTTCCTGACCCGTTTGGCGGCAGACCGACAGCGTTATGGGATCCCGTTTACCTTCTCACTATTAACAACGGCAGCGGCAGCGGTTCTTATATTAACCAGCAACAGGTAGAAATTACGGCAGATGAACCGGCGACCGGCCAAGCCTTTGAGCAGTGGATTGGTGATACGAACTATGTAACGGACATCTACTCTTCGACCACCACAGTGACGATGCCTACGCAAGCCGTCACCCTGACCGCAACCTATAAAAATATTGAATATACTCTGACTGTTACCGGCGGAACGGGTAGCGGAGTCTATATCTATGAGCAGCAGGTAGAGATTACGGCCGCTGCGCCTGCGACCGGCAAGGTCTTTGACCGCTGGAGCGGAGACACGCAGTATCTGGCCAGCGTCACCTCTGCAACGACTACGGTGACGATGCCGGCCGGAGCGGTTGCGCTGACAGCGGTCTACAAAGATGTTGAATATACCCTGACAGTTAATGGCGGAACCGGCAGCGGCTCCTACATCTATCAGCAGCAGATTCCGGTTTCTGCGGATGCTCCGGCGTCCGGCAAGACCTTTGACCAGTGGACCGGCGCAACGCAGTACGTATCGAGCGTCATCGCGTCGAACATCACGGTAACGATGCCGGCG
>Ga0247839_1005813_pt1 | contig 14712 bp, 9 predicted proteins | sample LaCruzMarch2015__6_FD_192405 | JGI IMG/M metagenome (GOLD analysis project Ga0247839, IMG submission 192405) | Freshwater microbial communities from meromictic Lake La Cruz, Castile-La Mancha, Spain - LaCruzMarch2015_16m | ecosystem: Environmental > Aquatic > Freshwater > Lake | place: Spain...
GCCTGCTGATCGAGGATACCCATCGGGCGGTGCAGGAACTCGACCAGCGGGGCATCTACACCTATTGTATCAACCTCGACGCCCAGGCCGACCAGTACGTCCGCGACTGCTTCGGCAATCGCTTCACCGTCATCGACCGGGTGGAGCGGCTGCCGGAGCGGCTGCCGCAGCTCTTTATGGCCCTGACCAAGTAGGTCGCGGTATGAGATGTCGGTGCCTGATCGTGGTCGCGCCGCTGATTGAGCGGACGGGACCCGAGCAGGCGACGCCCTGATCATCATCCCGATCGCTGGGAGCGCCGCACCGAAGCCGCGGCGCGATCTCGCAGGCGACTGCCGCGTCGCAGTTGGCGGCTTGGCCGGGCCGCGGCTATGATGCGGGCAGGAGCGGCGGGCGGGCGCGTCACCGCGGCCTGCGTGTGGTTGCGCGGGCGGGGCGCGGCGAGGTTGCGGCGGTGCGTCAAACCCTGGCCCACCGGCGTGGGTCGCCCCCCGGTCGCGCGCACTGTTGCAGTCTTTAAAGTAAACGGGGACATCCCATGCTGTCGTTGCAGGTAATCGGTCGGTCCGCGCCACGGGCAGGGTCGGGGGCGTTTAGCCGGGCGCGGCCGGGCCGCGGCTTTACTTTGATCGAATTGCTGGTTGCGATCGTCATCGTGGCGATACTGGCCGCCCTTGCCTATCCGTCTTACCGGAGCCAGATCCAGAAGACCCGGCGGGTCGATGCCCAGGGGGTCTTGATGCAGGGTGCGCAGTTTATGGAGCGGGGGTACACTGAAAACGGCCGCTACACGGTCGCCGGCTTTCCCTTCAGCAAATCGCCAATCGATGGCACTACGACTTACTATGCTATTTCAGTCGCACTGAGGATGAATGGTGAAGTGCCGATTGGTTTCACGATTACGGCGACGGCGAACGCGAATGGCCCGGAGAAGAATCAGGCGCCGCTGACGTTAGATGACGCGGGAACCCGCGTGGGCTGGGTGCCTTAAGCCCCGGCCCCGAGGTGTCCTCCGTGCGTCATCGCCGGACTTGGCGGGGTGCAGCGGACGCGTTGGCTCCACCCCTAGCGGTTCACCTGCGCAGACGCAAGGCCGCGTTGTCGGCCATACAACCGAGGAACCCAAGAGCCAAATGGTGAAGAGCGTGACATTGCGCGATGCCTGGTCCGGCGAGGCCGACTGTCGCAACTGCTCCCTGCTGACCTCGGTGCTGTTTGCCGGTCTCAAGGAGCGCGACTTCGAGCGCATCCATGATCCCATTGATCAGTTTACGCTCAAGCCCGGCCAGGCCCTATACCATGCCGGGGACACCGGGGACTTCATGTTCACCGTGCGCAGCGGTGCCTGCAAACTGATCCAGTATCTGCCCGACGGCAGCCAGCGCATCGTGCGCCTGGCGCGTACCAGCGATGTGCTGGGGCTGGAGGCCATCCTCGGGGACTGCTACCAGCACGAGGCCGTGGCTCTGCAGGTCACCGAGGTGTGCCGCTTTCCGGCCCGCATGGTGCGCGACCTGGGTACCGACAACCCGACCCTGCACCGCGAGCTGATGGCGCGCTGGCAGCGAGCGCTGAGCGAGGCGGACGCCTGGCTGACCCAACTCTCCACCGGCTCGGCGCGGCAGCGCGTGGCGCGGCTCCTGCTGCGCCTGGTGCGCGCGGGGGCGCCCGGGGAGTGTCAGTTGTTCGGCCGGGAGGATCTGGGCGCCATGCTGGGGGTCACCACCGAGACCACCAGCCGGACCATCGCCGAGTTCAAGCGGCGGCGCCTGTTGGTGGAGACGACGCCCAATCTGTTTATGTTGGACCTGCCCAACCTGCGGCGGATCGCCGAGGAATAGCACCGCCGCCGTCACTTCGTCTCGTCCCTGACCGGAACAGCCCCTATGCGTATCGCCGTCACCAGCCAGAACTTCAGGACCATCACCGGCCATGCCGGCAAGGCGTGCCGTTTCATCGTCTATGAAACGGACGCGAGCGGCATCCCACCTCAGGAAGTCGACCGGCTCGACCTGCCTCAGGAATTGTCGATCCACGCCTATCATGGGGAGGACCATCCGCTCTTCGGGCTCGGGCTCCAGGCCCTGGTGACCCAGGGGGCCGGGCAGGGGTTCATCGAGCGCCTGGCGCGCCATGGCATCCGGGTCCATGCGACCAGTGAGGCCGATCCCCTGGTCGCCGTGGTCCAGGTGGCCACCGGCCGACCGCTCGCCGCGGCCCTGCCGCACGACCACGACCACCACCATGCGGAAAACCAGGTCGTGGTCCAGATCCAGGAGCCCTGATCCGCGCCTGTCATCGCGTGGCGGCGCGCGCCGATGGTCGTGGCTGGCCCAGGCGGCGGCGTTGCGATCCGCGGAGACCTTGCGTAGCTTGGTGAAAATGGGTTAGCGTTCAGCCAGGTGCCGTCCTTGAGACGGCGTCTGCATCGTCCAGGACATCGGAGCCCGCATGTCGCAGCAACGGACCCACTTTCTACAAGTCGAAGCGGTCAATATCTACGCGACCCTGTTCGATACCGGCCAACTGAGCGTAATCCGCGGCGGCAGCTTTCTGCTTGCCCTGGCCATGAGCAAGATTCCCGAGAAATTCCGGGAGGACTTGGAGCGCCTCTCCAGCGGCGCCTCCGTAGGGCTCTATCGGATCAAGGGCCAGGCCGTCCCGGCAACGATCGAGGGACGCGTCGTTGACTGGTTGCGCGATCACCCGCGCTTCGGGCTCTTCACCTTCGTTGTCGCCCGGTGCGCCGCGGCCGACCTCCAGACAGCCAAGGCCGTGCTTGCGGCCAAGGTCCGGCGCGAGCAGTTGCGGCAACTCACGGGCGTGCCGGATCGGGTCGCCGGGGCCGCCGCCCGCCGACCCTGTGCCCTGACCGGCAAGCGCTCCTGCGTCCCTGGCCAGGATGCGCCGCGGCAGCTCGGCGACCAGCGTTGCAGCCTCAGTACCTCCGTCGCCCGGCGCTGGCAGCAGGGCGAAGAACTCAAGACCGGCATCTACCTGCGGACCCTCGCCGCCGTGACGACGATCACCCCGCAGCGCCTGGAGCGAATCGCCGGGGTGGGCTATGCCCCGGACCTGGAATGCCTCGCCGACAGCCCGTCGTTTCGGTGCCTCAACCACAAGATGGCCGTCATCTATCTGGACGGCAACGGCTTTGGTGCCATCCAGCGCCGCCACGTCAAGACCCCCGCGGACCAGATCGCGTTCGACGATCGAATCCAAGGCTATCGGGCGGAGTTTCTCGCCACCTTGCTCGAGGCCCTGATCGACTGCAGGATCGCGCGGGTGCCGCTCCTGGAGACCCACTGCGCCCCAGGTCAGAACCCGGGCGTTGCTTTGCGGCTGGAGACGCTCCTGTGGGGCGGCGACGAGATGACACTGGTCGTCCCCGCCTGGCTCGGCTTCGACGTGCTGCAACTCTTCTACCACTGCGCGGCGAACTGGTGTTTCAAGGAGCCCCTGACCCATGCCGGCGGCATCGTCTTCTGTCATGCCCACACGCCCATCGCGCGGATGCGGCAACTGGCCCAGACCCTCGCCGACGACGTCAAAGCCTGGATGCAGGAGTCCCACTCCCAGGGCAATTTTTTCGACTACATGGTCCTGGAATCGATCGATTATCCGGTCGAGGCGAGCCTCCAGCCGTTCTGGGCACACCGCTATGGCGGCGTGGCGGCCAGGCGTACCCCGCTGCGACCGCCCGCCGATTGGTTCGGGGCGGGCCGGGCCGCGGCCGGTCGCCTGTTGGGCGGCGAGGGCCTGGGCCGCGGCCAGGTGTTCCGGTTGGCGCGCCGGATCGCCGGGACACCCCCCGATGGTGTCGACCTCGACCTGTTCGGCGGCGGGGTCGGGGCGCTGCCCGGCGCGACGGCTTGGCCCGAATCGCTGGATCGGGACCCGGCGACCCACAGTGCCTTTGAGCGGATGGAGCAGCGCTTGTTGGCCCTGGCCCAGGAGCAACGACCGGAAGCGGACCCGGGCGCGACTGTCCAGCCGCTGCCCACTGTCATCGAGGACCTGCAATATTTTGCCGGGGAACTGGGTATCCGCGTCGATGATCCCGCGGACCGCACCTGGCTGTGGCTGCACCTGACTGAACTCTGGGACTACCTGGTGCCGGAACGCGACTGGCGCGCCGCCGCTGCAAGCGAGGCCGCACCATGATCCGCACCCGCTACCGCCTGTGCCTCACCCTGCAGGCGCCCCTGCTCACCCATGCCGCCGGCACCCTGACCCTGGGCCTGGATGCCGCCACCCAGCGCTACCGGGGTCAGCCGGTCATCAATGGCAGCCTGATCCGCGGCAACCTGCGCCACCTGCTCAGCCGCTTTGCGCAGGACCTGGCCCAGGTGCCGGACCCGGCCGACCCCAGGCTCCGACCGGTCCGCGACCAGGACCTCGCGGCCTGGTTCGGTCCGGATCAGAAGGCGGATGCCGAGCCGCAGATCGCCGATCTCGCCTTCGGTCTCTTCTGGCGGCTGGACCCCGCGAGCGTGCCGTCCGGATCCGCCCAACCGGCACGCCACCGCATCGCGATCAACGCCGCCGATGTGGTCGCCGAGGGCCAAATCCAGATCGCGGAAAGCGCCTTTGCCGTGGGCGCCGAGCCAACCTTCACCGGCGAGTTGCGCGCCCGCTTCAGCGACGAGGAGGCCCGCCGACACTGCGAACGGTGGCTGGGCAAGGCCCTTGCCCGGCTGTCCGCCATCGGCGCACAGAAGGGCGTGGGCTTCGGGCGGGTGCTGCGTGCCGAGCTGCTGCGCCTGGAGCCCGTTGCACTGATCGAGCCCCCGCTCGACAGCGCTGCCTTGGGGACCCGCATCGGCCTGGTACTGCACCTGAACCAGCCGTTCAATATCGCCCAGACCGCCCGCTTCCAACCCGAGAACAACCGCTATCTGAACCATGATCAGATCCCCGGGGCGGCCGTCAAGGCGGTCCTGGCCCGCGCCCACGGCGGGGACCGGGAGGCACTGCAACGGGACCTGGAGATCGATCGGCTGGTGGTCACCATGGCCCTGCCGGCCCCGCGGAGCGCTCCCGCGCGGCGCCTGCCCCTGCCGCTGAGCCTGGCGGTCTTCGCGACCGCCGGCGGGCCCGTGGTGCATGACCTCGCCCTGGAGGACGCCCCCTGTCTGCTGCGGCACGGCGATGAGCAACTGCCGCCGCTCTTCCTGCCGGATTGGAAGGAGGCCCACCGCGTCGCCGCGTGCCGCGCCTGGCACCCGGCGGGGACCGACCGGGAGTCCCCGCCCGCGCACCTGCTGGTGGTCCGTACCGCGATCCGCCCCGGGGAGAACGTCGCCGAGGAGTCCCAACTCTTCGCCCTGGAGTGTACCGATGTCCAGGACCACTGCTGGTGTCTGGACCTGGACCTGGATCAGGTCGCCCCCGCGGCCCGCCGCGCGGTCACCGAACGGCTGATCACACTCCTGTCCGGCGGTCTGCAGGACCTTGGCAAGACGCGCGCCGACGCCCGGGTCGAGGTGCGGTCGCACCCCTTCGGACCCACGGCGCCCCCGCAACCCATCGCCATCGACGGCCGCGACGCTTGGGTGATCCTGGTGCGCACCCCGGCGCGCCTCCTGCCCGCCCGGATCGAGGACCTGGCCATCCCGTCCACCAATGGGGGCGAGTGGCTCAAGGCCGCCTACAGCGAGTACTGGACCGGCGCCTGTGCGGACCTGGAACTTCGCCACTACTACGCCCAGCAGGAACTGGTGGGCGGTGACTATTACTGGCGGCACTTCCGCGGCCGGGAGGACTACAGGCCCGAATGGCTCACCCTGGCGGGCAGCGTCTTCGTGCTGACCAGCCGTCCCGGCGCCGACCCCGAGCGGGTCAGGGCCGCCGTCACGCGGTGGCAGCGCAGCGGGCTGCCCCAGGCCGGCGACCGCGCCCAGGATACCTGGGAGACCAACCCCTATCTGCGCGAGAACGGTTTCGGCGAGGTCGCCATCAACGACCCGCGACACCAGGCGCTGGCCCCGGCCGCCGAGGCACTGCACCGCTTGCCGGAGGACCTGCCATGAGCGCCCCACACCGCCACACCTGGGAGCACGTGATCGTGACCGGCGTGCTCCAGACCCGCGGCCCCTTGCGTATCGGCAGCGGATTTGACGAACCGGCGGGGCCGGGCGCCGCGGATCGCGATGGCGTCGGCGGCCTGGTGAGCGGCGTGTGCCGCGACGGCGCCGGTGCGCCCTATCTGCCCGCCAGCACCCTGCGCGGCTTCCTGCGGCGCCGCGGACCGAGCGACCCCGCCGGTGCCGAACGGCTGTTCGGCAGCGCCCGCCGCGCCCGCCAGCCGGGCCTGCCCCTGGACCAGGAGTCGTGCGGCCGGGCCGGGGCCTTACGGGTCTACGATGCCCGGTGCGATACCGCCGGGCCCCTGGTGCTCGATACCGAGACGCGGATCGCCATCGACCCCATCACCCGCAGTGCCCGTGACCGCCACCTCTTCACCCAGCAGTTGGTGCCCAAGGGGACGGCGTTTCGCTGTCGCTTCGAGCTGGAGCGGATCGACACCGCCGAGCTCGACGCCTTTCTCGCCGCCCTGGGCGCCTTCGACGGCGGCGCCGCCAACGGGCTGGGCGCCGGCCGCGCCCGGCTGCACGGGCGGCTGTGCTGGACCCCGGAGGGGCTGCGGGTCCGCACCCTCAGCCGTGCGGACTATCTCCACTGGCTCTGCACCGATCAGGAGAACTACCAGGAGCAGGTGCTCCCGATGCCGGGTCCGGACCAGGACGCCTGGCCCGTCTCCGGTCCGGTCGGTGCCGCGTTGCGGTTGTCCCTGCGCATCTACCCGCGCTCGCCCCTGCTGGTCGGCAACCCGCCGCGCAAGACCGGCGAGCGCCCCGCGGTGCGCAGCTTTCGCGTGGTCGGCGGCGCGGTCCAGGTGCCGGCCGCGAGCCTCAAGGGTCTCCTGCGTGCCCAGGCCCGGCGCATCCTCTTGACCATGCTCGCCGAGCGTCACCCGCGGGCCCCGGAGCGGCAGCGCCGCCAGGTCGCCGAGGGACTGACCGGCGAGGTCTTCGGCAGCACCCGGGCCATGGCCGGGCTCTTTGTCGATGAGGCGCGCGGCGCCTTTGACCAGGACCGGGACTGCCACCCCCAGACCTTCAACGCCATCGACCGCTTCACCGGCGGCGTGGCCGACCAACGCCTGTACCAGGTCCTGGCGGTGCGGCCCCGGCGGCTCCACTGGCAGGTCCTGGTGCAGCCGCGCCTGCTGGCGCAACCCTGGGCGCTCGGACTGCTGTGTCACCTGCTGCGCGATGCACTGGAGGGGGACCTGGCCCTGGGGTGGGGCCGGGCGCGCGGCTTCGGCGTGCTGCGCGTCATCCTCGCCGAGGCCGATCCGAAGCAGGGCGATCAGACCGCCCACGACCAGCCGGCCCCACCCTGGGCAACCGTCTTGCCGGTCATCGAGCAGACCCTGTCCGCGGCGCCCGGGTCAGGCGCCGAAAGCTGGGTCGACGCCTTGGAACAACGGATCGACGCGGACATGGCCGCCGCCGACACTCCACCGGAGCCCGCGGATGAACGGTGACGCCTTCTATTCCCCCTATCAGTTCATCCCGGTCACCGGCCGGCTGCATAAGGCGTCACCGGACGCGACCGCCGCGCCAGACCCCGGGCAGCCGGTCCCCAAGACCGCCTGGGACGCGATCGAACAGGGGCAGACCCAGGTCCGCCATGACTGCTGGCAACCCGGAACCCTGTCCGGCCGCCTGCTGTGCCGCCTGACCACCGTCACCCCGACCCTGGTCGGTGCGCAGCAGCAGGACGGCGACCAGGGGTTGCCCGGGACCATCACCAACTACCGCAGCAACGGCGACCTGGCGATCCCCGGCAGCAGCCTGCGCGGGGCCATCGGGGCGGTGGCCGAGGCCATCAGCCAGTCGGCCATGCGGGTGCTGGATGACCGGGAGTTTTCGGTGCGCAAGGCGATGAACCGCAGCCTCAAGGCCATCGGGCTGCTGCGCCGACAGTCGGACGGGAGCTGGCGTTTGTTGCCGCTGGCCTTGACGGGCTTGCCCTGCGATCCTCCGCGGGTGCGTATCCAGGCCCCATGGAACCGGGTATTCCCGCCGGGTCTGCCCTTGGGTGAGTGTCTTGCCGCCTACTACGGCACCTACGGTGACAGCGCGGACGACCCCGCGCGATTCGATTGCTTCCAGGCGCGGGACAACGCCAGCTTCGCCTGGTCCTCGCAGGCCCTGGATATGCGGCTGGCCGACGCCACGGCAGGCAAGGTCTATGAGATTCAGGGCGATGACGACCCCTTGAAGGCCAAAGGCAGTTTCGCCTTTCGGCGGGGGTACCTGCGCGACGTCCAGGCCGCTGCCGCCGGCCTCGACGGCCAACCGATGCGCGGGGTCACCTATGTCTTGGGTCTGAGGTCCGAGCACGACCTCATGCCGGAAAAGCGGCACGAATGGTTCGTGCCCTATGCCGAGGACTGGGAGGCGCGCCTGGCCGCCGCCCGCCCCGATGGGCAATCCACCCTGCAGGTATCGCCTAAGGCCATCGCCGACTTCGAGCGTATCGCGCTGGAACGCTGGAAAACCAACGACCCGCACACACCTTCCGACTACCGGGTGCCCTTCCTTCCCAAGGGCTACGGCGTGCGCCAACCGGCCCGGTCCGAGGGGGCCGATGGGTTCCTACGCGACGGGGACCTGGTGTATTTCAACGTGGACCCGGGAAGCCTGGAGGTCACCGAGGTCAGCTTCTCGGCCATCTGGCGCAGCGCTGTCAGCGGCGATCTGCACCGTGCCTTCCAGGGGGATGACAAGAAGGGCCCAGGCAAGGACGTGCTCCCCTGGAATCCGGACCGCGCGGGACTGACCCCGGCCGAGTGCCTCTTCGGCGTCGTCGAGGCCATGCCCAGGGGACAGGACCACGACCGCGGCGCCCGCAACCTGGCATCGCGCGTGCGCTTCTGCGATGCCTTCGGGCTCGACGAACCCGCACTCTTCTATCCGGCGCCCGTCGCCCTGCGCCAACTCCAGTCACCCAAGCCGCCGTCGCCCGCCATGTATTTTCTCACCGGCTCAGGCGGCCCCGTGCGCAAACAGGACCTCGATCTGAAAAAGCAGGTTCCGAACGGGCGCAAACACTACCTGGTCCATGACCCGCACGAGGTCAAGGCGCAGCGGCCGTGGGAGACCCGCAAGCTCGATAAGATCGACCGGTCGCACCCCACCAAAGAGGATCGCGTACTGCTGGAGGACTACGCCCGCCAGGGCGGCCGCTACGGCAATCCGCTCGCCGATGGTCAGGACCTGTGGTTCCATGTGGACTTCGACAACCTGACCCAGTCCGAACTGGACCTGCTCTGCACCGCCATCGACCCCGGCCTCAGTGCGTTCAACCCGGACGCGCGCACCGAGTTTCATCACCGCCTGGGGTGGGGTCGGCCCCTCGGGCTGGGTGTGGTGCGCATCGCCCTCGAGGGCCTGTTCCTCGTCATGCGGGGGCAGCGCTACAGCGCCAAGGGACTGCACAAATCGCGGTATCAGCTCCGCTGGCTGGCCCCCGGTGAGACCCCGATACCGGAGCGACTCGCCGACCGCTACCCGGAGGAACTGCCGCAAGGCGCGCATGAGCGGCGACCCAAGCCCCTGCTGCCCGGCACCGATCTCATCGATCGAGAGGCCCTGCGGGCACTGATGCAGCTTGGCGACGTGAATCTGATCGACCATCCGGTCTGCTATCCCTATGTCGACACCGACGCGCGTCACCCTGATCAAGAACCCGACCCCTATGGCGAGGAAGACGGCTATGAGTGGTTCGTCAGCAACGATGACCCCCACCAAGCCAACTATCAGTTCATCGAGCCGCTGTCCCTGGGGGACGGGGCCGTCCCGGGCCTCCCTTACCTGAGGCCCCACCGTCCGCCCCGCCGCAGGTAACCCCGGCAATGACAGAGGCCACGCGGCTCTTCCTCGACACCGAATTCACCGGCCTGCACCAGCAGGCCCGACTGATCAGCCTGGGGCTGTGCGCCGAATCCGGCGCCGCCTTCTATGGCGAGGTCGCGGGCCTCGACCCGGCGGCCTGCGACCCCTGGGTGCGCGCCAATGTGCTCGCGCACACCCGCTGGCTGGGCCGCCCCGGGACCCGGGCGCAGACCCTGCGCGAGGGCGACCTGACCGCCTGCTTCGGCGACCCGCCGACCCTGGCGCGGGCCTTGGCCGAGTGGCTCGCGCAGTGGCCGCGGGTCGAGGTCTGGGCTGACTGCCTGGCCTATGATTGGGTCCTGTTCTGCGAACTCTTCGGCGGCGCGCGCCAACTCCCGGCCCAGGTCTTCTATATGCCCTTCGACCTGGTCACCCTGTTCAAGCTGCGCGGTCTGGACCCCGACACCGACCGCGTCGCCTTCGCCGGGATGGCCGGCGCCCCGCGGCGTCACGATGCACTGTGGGACGCGCGCCTGACCCTGGCCTGCTACCGGCGCTTGCGGGGCGCGTCCGCGCCCTGTCCCTGAGGCCCCGCGTCGGTCCCCGCGGGTCGGCCCGAGAAAAATCGTCGCCACAGGACCCAGGACAGCAGCCCGGGCGGGACTATGGCGAGAAGCAGAATCGCGCCCTCGCGCAGCCAGGTCTGACCGGCCGACAGGGCCGCGCCCAATGGACCTGTGCCCCCGTCCAGTGGGATCAGCGGCAGGATTGCAGCCCACAGGGCCGTCAGGGTGATCAGGAGGGCCGCGACCCCGACCCGCTGGCCGAGCGTGCTGAGCTTGGCGGAAAACTCCCGCAGCTCATGGTCGTGTTCGGCCTCCAGGAACTCGTGTGCGCGCTCCAGCTCGTCCTTGATCAATTGATACTCCGCCTCCAGGCCCAGGGCGCGCTGCTGCAACGCGAAGACCCGCCGGCCCTGCAACTGGGGTGTCACCTCGCGGAACCAGTAGCGGTTGGTGAAGGTGATGAACTCCTCGCGCAGCGCCTTGAACGCCCCGGTCCGGTCGCTTGCGCGAGACCCCTGGCGGATCAGACCGGCGGTCGCGACCGAGACCTGGCGGTGATAGCGGCGCAACGAGGCCAGGTAGAAGAGACACAGGATCAGCATCCGCTCATAGCTGTAGGGGACATGGCGCGCTGCCACGGTCTCGCAGAAATAGCCCCCGGCGCCCAGCCAGGCGTTGGACATGTCAGTAAAGCCCGCGTAGAGCCCGGTTGCATCCCAGACCTTGAGCGAGGCCAGGTCCAGTGTTTCCGCCAGCCAGTCGCGGTCATAGGCATAGCCGCCGCAGTCGTCGAAGGTATCGACCGGGCGGTCCACCAGGAGCGCCAGGCTGAACAGCCGGCCCATCACCGCGGTGCGCAGGGCCGGCTCCGGTGCCGGTCCGGCCAGGCCGTAGGCGACGTTCACGAACAGCCGGTCGTCATAAAAGTCCTGGTACCCGTTCAGAAACTCGGCGAGTGACGGCGCCCCGGCCAGCGGTCCGTTGCCGAAAAAGCGGGTGAGCAGGTATCGCAGCACCGGTGACAACAAGAGCCCCGGCGGGCTGGTCATCAGCAGCCGCCCCTGCGCCTGAATGGGCCTGAACCCGGCGGGTTCGCTGCCGTCATCCGGCACCAGGCGCAGCTCCGCGGCGATCTTTCCCTCCTCGAACTGCTCCGGAAAGCTCGGATAGACCACCCGCGCGAGCCGGGTGAATCCCAGCCAGGCGGCCAGGGCGCGCCCGCGGACCCGCGCCAGGACTTGCGCATCGGCGAAGACCAGCGGGTGCCACCAGGTCGGGCCCGCGCAACCCAAGGCCGCCAGGTCGCCCGTCGGCGCCGGCAGGACCACGCGCAGGGCCAACAGGTAAGACCCGTTGAAATAGCGCAGCAGCCGGACCGATTCCACCTCGGCCGCCTTCAGGGGCGAGCCCGGCGGGTCCCCGTCCAATTCCAGCCGCCAGCCGGCGGTGCCGGTCAGGGACCACTCCCGGATCGGGTCCAGTTCGGCGCCGCCCTGGTTCAGGTCGTAGAGCAGGTCGCGCAGGTGGGGCAGGAAGTAGAGCAGGGCCTGCGTGTCGCACGCGTCCGCCAGGTCGCCCTGATAGTGACGCGGCCTGATCGCGACCCGCCCCGGGGCCTCGCCCTGGGTGTCGAGCTGGCGCTGCAGCGCCGCCGCGAAGGCGCCCTGCGCCCGGTCACCCGGATCGAATGGAAAGAAGAAGGTGCAGCCGTAGTGGCGCAGCGGACGCTGATCCACCAGCAGGCCCGTCAGGAGCGCGGACAGGTCCTGGTCCAGTGCCCGCAGGTGGGCGCCCGGGTCTCCCTCCAGGGGCACGAGGTTGTAATCCCAGGCATAGGCGTAGTCGGGCGGTGGGTTCACCGTCCGCCAGCCCGCGCGGCCCTGGCCGGGCGCGGCCTCCTGGGCGAACAGGTGCAGCCCGCGCACGGCCGCGCGCGGGTCCGCGCCCGGCGACTCCCAGGGCGCGGCCTCACCCGCGAGCACCAGCATCAGCAGCGGATGGGCCGGCAAGCCCTGGCCCGCCGCCGACCAATCGTGTCGGGTGCGCACCAGACAGCGCGCCGCCGCGAGCGCGAGGGTCGGGTTGACCGAGGCCGGCACCAGGACCAAGGTCAGGTCGCCCAGGTCCCGGACCCATCCCGGTTGCCTCAGCACCCCGATCGCCTCCCGCCACAGGGTCGGCAGGGTGCGCGCCGCCGCGGCGCCCAGCGGCGCGCGCAAACGGTCCTCGAAGTCCTGGGGGTGCTCACCGCAATCGGTCAGGTAGTCGTGCGGATGCTGTGCATAGTACCCCGCGAGCGCCTCGGGTCCCAGGGCCAGTTGCCGCAGGCACTCCCGCGGCGACAGGAAGAGGCCGTAGGGCTGGCCGTCCCGACACCCCGCCCGCCGCGGTGTCGCCGTGACCAGGACCCGCTGGCCGGTGTCGGCCCCCCGGCGCCAGGGTTCAAGCCGGGGATGCGCGTCGAAACCGGTGGCGCCGCTCGTCAGGTCCACGACCAGCAGGTCGGTGCCGCTGGGGATGAGCCCCGGGTCCGGCAGGGTCCGCCGCGGCTCCAGCCCCAGCGCCGCGGCCCACTCGAACAGGTCGGTCCCGGCAGCGGATTCAATCACCAGCAAGGTATCGCGTGCGCCCATCACAGGTCTCCAGTCGGGCTGATCCGGCGAGCGCGCGGACGCCCGCCTCTTCGAGTGGCCCCAGTATCGCCCAAAACCACCGCCCCGGCACCACGACGCAACTCACCCGCAACAATGGGACCAGGTACAAGCCGACCATGCGCGCGCGTCTGGATCATCACTCCGGCCACTGGGAGCGCCGCACCCCAGTGCGGCGAGGGCTTGCGCAACACGCAATGCCGCGGTCACTTGCGAGATCGCGCCGCACTGGGGTGCGGCGCTCTCAGTGCGGACGCTTGCTGCAACCCCGGAGCGGTGTCGCCGAAACCATGATCCTAAAAAGAGCAGTTGGACATTGCGCGATGTGATTTAACCTGCTGAAATATATACGTAAGGAGGTGCGTATGAACGATCTTATCCTTCACCCAGCGGGTGAAACCGAAACGACGGCGCTGGCGCCGTTTTCCGGCCCCGGCCCGGTCCCCGTGGACACGTTCGGTGGCAGGGTCCACGTTGAGTGGGACCCGCAGGCCGCCGTCACCCCGCTCGGGCAGCTGCCATTCTTCACCGAATTTCTTCAAGTGGGCGGGCTCTTCGATCCCTGGGTGAATAGTTGCCCATTGGTACTCACCAGCCCCAATGCGCCGAGCACGCGCGATGTACTGGGCACCACGGTCTTGTCAATCCTCTCCGGCCACCAGCGCTACGCCCACATCAGCGCCTTGCGGGGCGACACCATCAATCCCGCGTTATTGGGGATGAGCGAGGTGGTCAGCGAGGACTCGGTCCGGCGTAATTTCGGCAAGGTCGACGAGGCCGAAGGGGTGCAGTGGTTACAGCATCACCTGGGTTACTGCGCGGCGCCGTTACTGAGTGAGTGGTGGATTCTGGATGCCGACACGACGGTCAAGCCGCTCTATGGACACCAGGAAGGGGCGGTCAGGGGGTATAACCCGCACAAGCCGGGGCGCCCCTCGCACACCTACCACACCTACTTCCTTTCGAGTCTGCGCTTGGTGTTGGAGGTGGAGGTGAAGGCCGGTAACCAAACGGCTTCCAAATACAGCTCGCCTGGGCTGTGGGAGTTGCTCGGACGGCTGCCGCGGGCGCACTGGCCGGCCCTGATTCGCGGCGACCGGGACTGGGGCACCCAAGCCAACATGGCACGGGCGGAACAGGAAGGTGTCCCGTATCTGTTCAAGTTGCGGATGACCAAAGGGGTCAAGAAAGCCGTTGAGCGCCTGATGCGCGGGGCCGCTTGGGGCGAGGCCGGCCAGGGCTGGCAGGGGGCCGAGACGCGGCTGCGTCTGGAGGGTTGGGGCCGCGCGCGCCGCGCCGTCGTGTTGCGCCGGCAGGTCAAGGCGGACCTGGCCATGGTGAATCACGGCGACCCCGAGCAACTGTGTCTGAGCTTCGCCGAACTCACCGACGACACCATCGTCTACGAATATGCCGTGCTGGTGACCTCGCTGGCCAACGAGATCCTCACCATCGCGCAACTCTATCGTGTGCGTATTCCACGCCTAAGTGGACACCGATTCCACGGCAAACTGGACACCCAGTCCGCCGGAAACTGGACAGTGATTCCAGGGCAACCTGGACACTTGTTCCAGGGCAAGTTGGACA
>Ga0247839_1005815_pt1 | contig 14708 bp, 9 predicted proteins | sample LaCruzMarch2015__6_FD_192405 | JGI IMG/M metagenome (GOLD analysis project Ga0247839, IMG submission 192405) | Freshwater microbial communities from meromictic Lake La Cruz, Castile-La Mancha, Spain - LaCruzMarch2015_16m | ecosystem: Environmental > Aquatic > Freshwater > Lake | place: Spain...
CGTTCGAGGTGGTCTCGCGCGGATCGATGTCGGCCGAGACGATGATGACGCGCTCCTGATTGGTGCGCTTGATCCGGGAGAGACCGCTGACCCGCTCGACCGTGGCGAGGCTGGCGACATCGACGGCACCTTGGGGGCCTTTGACCAGGAGGTTGCCGATGAGATCGGGGTCCTGACTGAACCGTTCGTCCATTTTAACGCGGACGATGACCTCGTCGTTGCCCCAGCGCAGGCGCGAAGCTTCGAGGCCGCGGAAGGCGCCGAGGAGGGTGCGTCCGACCTGGGTGGCGTCGAGGCCGGCGCGCGAAGCGCGGTCTTCGTCGAGGCGGAGACGGTACTCGGTTTTGCCGCGCGGGAAGTCATTTCCGGTGTTGATCAGCCCGGGAGCCTGCGCGAGCCGCTGCTCGACGTCGGCCGCGGCGGCTTTGAGGGCGTCGAGGTCGGTGCCGCGGATTTCGATGTTCAGCGCACGCCCGACGGGCGGTCCGCTTTCCTCTTTTTTGGCGATGCCGGTGACCAGCTCCGGGAAGGCGACAAGCATGTTACGCAGATCGCGCTCGATGACCGAGGGTTTGCGGCAGGCCGGGTTTTGTTCGTCGAGATCGACCACGATGGTGACGAGGTTGGTGCCGTATTCGAGGAATTCGTTGTCCGAGTCGAACATCACCCCGATGCGGGTGAGGATGGCGACCAGGTCGGAGGCCGGCAAGGTGTCGACGATGGCCTGCTCGACGCGCGCGGCGACATCCGCGGTCTGGTCGAGCGTATAGTCGGCGGGGAGTTCGAGTTTGACGTTGATCGCGTCGGAAAAATCGGTAGCAAAGAGCCGGAACGGCACGACGCCGGCGTAGACCAGACCGCCGACGAAGAGCAGGGCGGCCACGAAGACGCCGACCACGGCATAGCGCGCGCGGAGGGCGAGGTTGAGGAGATGGGCGTAGATTTCGATCGTGCGGGAAAGTATGCGATCGACGGCCTCTCGCAGTTCCTCGTAGGAAAGCCCGGCCTCGCGGCGCAGGCGGCGGAAGCCGCGCGCAGCATCCTTGGCCATGGCGGCGCGACGGCCGGCCACGGAACGCACCGGGCGGAGGAAGTCGGCCAGATGCGAGGGCAGAACAAGGAAGGCTTGCAGCAGGGAAAAGCAAAGCGTGGCGATGACCACGACGGGAACGATGGCGAGGAACTTGCCGATGATGCCCTCTCCCCAAATGAGGGGTAGGAATGCGGCGACGGTGGTGCTGACGCTGCCGAAGACCGGCCACATGACTTCCCGCGCTCCGCGCACGGAGGCCGAGGCTGCGGATTCGCCGGCACTGTAGTGGCGGAAAGCGTTTTCTGACGTGACGATGGCGTCGTCGACCACCATGCCGAGGGCCATGATCATGCCAAAGAGGGAAAGCATATTGATCGAAAATCCTCCGAGGTAGAGGACGAGAAAGGTACCGGCGAAGGAAAAGGGGATGCCGAACGCGACCATGAGCGCGACTCGCCAGTCGAGAAAAAGGAGCAGAATAGCGGTGACGAGGATGAGCGATTGGATGCCGTTCGTGGTCACGGTTTCGATGCGGGTGTTGATGTATTTGGTGGTGTCGCCGATGACCTGCGTCTCGACCGATGGCGGGAGGACGGCGGCTTCCGCGGCGAAAATTTGGCGCGCTTTGCGCACGGTTTCGATGACGTCGGTGCCGCGTTTTTTCACCACGGTGAAAGTGACGGCGGGGCGCATATTGACGCGGCCGTAGGACTGGGGCTTTTCCGAGGTTTCTTTGACCGAGGCGATGTCGCGGATTTTGACCGTGCGGCCGTCGTAGCTGCGTCCAAGGGGCAAGTCTTCGAGTTGTTCGGCGGCGGTGATTTCCCCGAGTAGACGGACAACACGCTGGCCGCCGGCGGCGTCGAGGCGGCCGCCTACGACATTGATATTTTTCGCCGCGACGGCATCCATCACCTCGGTGAGCGACAATCCCGCGAGGCGCAAGCGGTAGGGATCGACTTCAACCCAGACTTCACGGCGCTCGAGGCCGTCGACCAGGACTTTGGAGACGCCGGGGACGAGCTTCAGTTTGCGCTCGATGTCGTCGAGGATGGGGCGGATTTTCCGCAGATCGAAACCGGGCGGATAGGAAACAGTGAAGGTGACGAGGGGCAGGGGAATATCGAATTCCTCGACGACGGAGGGTTCGGCTGACCGGGGGAGTTCGGCGCGGGCTTTGTCGACGGCTTGGCGGACGTCGTTGAGCACGGGTTGGATGTCATTGATGGCGGGGTCGACTTCGACGAAGATGTTCGAGAAATTGTCCTGCGAAATGGAGCGGACCTTGGCGAGGCCTTTGACACTGGCCAGTTCCTCCTCGATGGGCACGGTGATGGTGCGCTCGATGTCCTCCGGCGCGGCGGTGGTGGCGTCCAGCGTGGTGACGAGGATAAAGTTGGTCGTGACGTCGGGGAAGAGGTCGCGCTGCAATTCGCTGAAGGCCGCGTAGTAGCCGGCGAAGATGACCACGAGGGTGAAAATATTGACCGCGACGCGGTTTTTCACACTCCATGCGGCCAGATCCATGGCGGGACTTTAGGCGGGCGGCGGTCCGGCCGCAACGGTGGGACTTTCCAGTGGTGGGGCGTATCCCGTATATTGGCACGTCTATGGAAAATCTTCCGGCTTTGTTGCAAGAGGGGCTGCGGCACGGGTTGCTCGGGTCCTCGCTGGAAAACATCGAATCGTTGCTCGCCGCGCACCCGGAAAGCTACGAGCGGTCGAGTATCGCCGAATTGGCTTCCTCGGGAAACTGGGAGGAGCTGAACAACCGGTTCTTCCGCACCTTGGCGTTCGGGACCGGCGGGTTGCGGGGCAAGACGATCGGCACGGTCGTGACGGCCGCCGAGCGCGGCACGCCGCAGGCCATGGACCGGCCGCAATTTCCCTGCACGGGGACCAACGCGATGAATGATCGCAATGTGAGCCGGGCCACGCAGGGGCTGGTGGCCTACGTCAAGGAGTGGGCCTGGCGTGAAAAGTTGCCGTCCCGGCCGCGGATCTGCATCAGCTACGACACGCGCTACTTTTCCCGGGAATTCGCCGACCTGGCGGCCAAAGTCATCACCGAACTCGGCTGCGATGCGCTGGTTTTTGCCGAACCGCGCCCGACGCCCGAGCTGAGCTTCGCCGTGCGCCAGACCGATGCCACGGCCGGGATCAACCTCACGGCCAGCCACAACCCGCCCGCTTACAACGGGTACAAAGTTTATTTCAACGACGGCGGTCAGGTGGTTGAACCGCATGCCTCGGGGATCATTGCCATGGTCAACGCGGTGCAGAGCCCGCACTACGAACCGCTGCCGCCGGGCGAACAGGGCCGGCGCGTGACCCTCGGCGCTGAGATGGACGAGGCTTATCTCGACCGTTTGGAGCGCGTGGTGCTGGATCCGGCGCTGGTGGCGCGCGAGAAGGGGCTCAAGATTGTCTACTCGCCCCTGCACGGCGTGGGGGCATCGATCATTATGCCTTTGCTGCAGCGTCTCGGCTTCGACGCGACCGCGGTGCCGGAGCAGATTGTGCCGGACAGCCGTTTTCCCACCGTCAAGTCGCCCAATCCGGAATATGCCGAGGCCTTGACCATGGCGCTGGAGTTGGCCGACAAAATCGGGGCGGATTTGGTCATGGCCACCGACCCCGACGACGACCGCATGGGCGTGGCGGTGCGCAACCGCGCGGGGCGGATGGAGTTGCTGACCGGCAACCAGATCGGGTCGATGCTCGCCTACTATCGTGCCTCGCGGATGTTCGAATTAGGTATTCTCGACGAGACGAACAAGTCACGCGGTGTGATCATCAAGACTTTCGTGACAACCGACCTGCAGAAGGCGGTGGCGGAGCACTTCGGTTTGCGCTGCGTGGAGACTTTGACCGGGTTCAAGTACAATGCGGCCAAGCTGCGCCAATACGAGGAGGCGATCCCCGCGGCGCTGCGCGCGGATTACCGTCGCCTCCCCGAGGAGGAGACGCGGCGGTTGCGGCTCGCCCACTCACTGCTCCTCGTCATGGGCGGTGAGGAGAGTTACGGCTACACGCTTTCGGATTTCGCGCGCGATAAGGATGCCAATGCGGCGGTGGCCGGTTTTGCCGAGGTGGCGGCTTATGCCCGCTCCCGGGGGATGACCGCGGTGGAGTATCTGGATGAGATTTTCGCCACCCTCGGGGTCTACCTCGAGCGCGGGGAGTCGCTCGTTTTCGAAGGGGCGGAAGGCGCGGCGCAAATCGCGAAGTTGGCCGCGTCCTACGCCGGGAATCCTCCGGAAGAAATGGACGGCGCGGCGGTGGTGAAAATGGAAGATTTCGCGGTCGATACGATTCACGACACGGAGGGTGAGCGCATCCCGGCCGAGGGGATGATCATCTTCACGCTGGCCGACGGAAGGCGTTGTGCGGTGCGTCCGAGCGGCACCGAGCCGAAGATCAAATATTACATTTTCGGCGTGGAGAAGCCCCCGGGGCAGAAGATGACGGCGGAGGAAGTGGCCGCGGCGCGCGGGCGGGTGCAGGCCTCGGTCGACCGCCTGTGGGACTGGCTGCACGCGGACGCGTTGCGCCGCGGGGCGGCTTGAGGCAGAATTGAGGCTCACGTGAAAAGTTTCCTTCAGTTCCTTGTCTTCGTGCTGGTCATTACTTTAGCCCTGGCTGGGCTGTATGCTTGGAAGAGCGGACAGTTCGAGCTGGCGAGTCGGACCGCGGCCCCATCGGCCCCGCATGCGCTGCCGGCGGTGCAACCTGCGCTCGGCGCGGGTTCTTTGCCGGGGTTGGCCGCCTTGGACGCGGAATTCGGGCGACTGGCCGAGGCGGTTATTCCCTCCGTGGTGAGCATCACGGCGCGGCGCGGCGGGATGGCGGACCCGCGCGAGGAATTTTTACGCCAGTTGTTCGGTATGCGCCGCCAGATGCCCCCGGAGACATTTCCGCAAGGCTCGGGCGCGATCATTTCCAAGGAGGGTCATGTGGTGACCAATCTCCATGTGATCGAAGGGGCCAGCGAGGTTGTGGCCACCTTGAGCGACGGGCGGCGTCTCCCCACCGAATTGCTCGGCTATGACGAGACGCTCGACATCGCGGTGATGAAAATCGAAGCCGAGCATCTGCGTCCGCTGGCTTTTGCCGATTCGGAGGAGGTGCGTGCCGGGCAGTTGGTATTCGCCGTGGGAAATCCCTTCGGTCTGCAGGAGACCATCACCCAAGGCATCATTAGTGCCCGCGAGAGGCTGTTTGCCAGCGAAACGGACAAAGAATTTTTCCAGACCGATGCTCCGATCAATCCCGGCAACTCCGGAGGCCCTCTGGTCAACATCCGAGGCGAGATTGTCGGCATCAACAACTTCATTTTCTCGCAATCGGGCGGCAGCCAGGGCATCGGCTTTGCCATCCCGTCGAACGCCGTCCGCCGCGTGGTGGACGACATTCTGCGTCCAGGCGGCGCGGCGCGTCCCGTGCTTGGCGTGGTCTTGCGCCCTCTGGACGACATTTCAGCTTCGCGCTTCGGTCTGGCCGACGTGCGCGGCGCACTGGTCGATGCGGTGGGTCCGGATTCGCCGGCGGCCCAGGCAGGTATCCGGCCGGGCGACCTCATCCTCAAGTTCAACGGTCGCGAGATCCGCGACTTCGGTGAATTGCGGCGGCGGGTGGCACAATCCAAGATCGGCGAGCCGCTGGACGTCGAATTGCTGCGCGACGGTAAAAAGGTTTCCTTGCAGGTCCGCTTGGCCGAGGAACCGCGTTCGGGACGCACGGCGTTGCCCGCTCCACCGGCCGGAGGCGTGGTGCCGCAGCCGCTTCCTGCCCAGCCACCTGCCGCGGCCGGTCAAAGCGCACTGGCCGGAGTGGCCGTGACGGGTGTCACGCCGGCCCTGATCCGGCGTTTCGACCTGCCGGGGAATCTTGACGGGGTGATCGTGCAGTCGGTGTTGCCGGGGTCGGCGGCGGAGGGCGTTTTGCAACCGGGCGACGCGATCGAACAGGTCAATGACACTGCAGTGGCCACGGAGGACGACTTTGCGGCCGCGGTGGCCGCTCTGACCTCGGGCGAGCGGGCCATTGTTTTGCTCTCGCGCGGCCCGGCCCGTTCGTTCGCGGTGGTGGGGCCTTGAGGGGGCGGGGACTGACGGTCGTTGACTTGCAGGGTGGCCAATCGGCATGCTTGCGGATCGATGAAAACCCCCGTGGGCACGACATTTGTGGTGGCGGCCAGCCTTCTTGGCGCGGCGGCAGTGGTGCAGTTGGTGGCCATTCTGGTTTATTTCGGGCCGGGCTTTGCCGTTGTTCGTCCGGAAGCGGTGGTGGTCGCACCGCTACCAACCCCCGTGCCCGCCGAGCCCGAAGCGAGCCCCGCTCCGCCCGCCGAAACGGCCGAGATGGCTGCACAAAAAGTGCGTCTCGAGGAGTTGATGCGCGAGGTGGAAACGCTCGAGCAGGGGCCGTCGCCGGATGCCGCGCTGGTTCCCCTCGAAGAGGCGGCCAGCTTGCAGCCGCGCAACCCGGACGTGCTTTCGCGGTTGGCCAGTCTGCATGAAAAACTCGGGCAAATCGAACTGGCCCAAGGGGCCTGGAAGAGTGTGCTCGACCTCGGTCCGGACGCGGGACGATTCCTCGAGGTAGCGGAGATCCGCCTGCGTCTCCTGCGGCCGGAAGGGCAGGCCTCGGGCGGCAGCGCATTGCGCGATCAGGTCGGGTTGCAACCGGGCTCCACGCTCGGCGTGGTCGATCTCACGGTCAAGGAAGCGGCGGACAAGTCGACGAAAGATTTGCGCTTGGCGGTCAAAGCGCGTCCCGGTGAAACGATCGACGGCCGAGATGTGCGGATCAATGTGACTTTTTATGAAATGCAGGACGGTGAACCCGTTCCGACCACGAGCCGCGTGCAATCGATGTGGTTCACCACGCCGGTGGATTGGAAGGACGAAGGGATAGAAATCCTCGAGGTCAAATACGAGGTGCCCCGCATTGGTGCCGATGGTGGTCCGCCGTCGCAGTATTACGGCTACATGATTAACATTTACCACCGCGGGCAACTGCAGGAGACGAGGGCTGACCCGGTAGACCTGCAGGAATTGTTCCCCCCACCGCTGAGCGAGTTGCCCGATGCCGGCGCTGCGGGCGATGATGTCGCGCCGTGATGAAGATTCTTCTCGTCGATGACGAGGCCCAGGTCCTTGAAGCTTGGAAGACATTGCTCGAGGCGGTCGGGGCTTGCGAGGTGCGCATTGCCGCGGTCGGGGGCGATGCCTTGAAGGAAGCGCGGGCTTGGGGGGGCCCGGATGTCTTGGTCACCGATGTGGTCATGGCGCCGATGGATGGTTTGCGCCTGCACGAAATTCTGGCCAAGGAGTTTCCGGCCATGCGCACGGTTTTTGTCAGTGGCTACGATCTTTCCGCGTACGCCGGTCGGTTGGCCGGGGCAACGGTGCTAGCCAAGCCGGTCATGGTGGAAGATTTGACCGCGGCGGTGGGGCTGACTGCCGCGCCGGCGTCCGCCTCCCAAGTTTACCCGGCTGTCGGGGCAACCCTCGGCTCCTATTACTTGCAGGAGGTTGCGGGGCGGCACGGCGCGGCTTGCGATTACCTCGCTTGGCAGCAGGGCATGTCGCGCCATGTCGTGCTTCACCTGCTGGTCAACCATCCGGCCCTGCCGCCGGAGGCTATCGCGGAATTTTTGGCCGATGCGCGCGCCAAAGCCGCAGTCACTCACCCGTATCTGCTTGCGGTCCACGAAGCGGGGGAGGTGAACGGGCACAGTTTTTACACCTCCGATCACGTGCCGGGCCACACGCTGGCCGCTTATGCTGAAGCGGCCCAGACACTGGACGACCGGGTTTTGCTCAATGCGCTGCGCACGACGGCGGAGGTGTCCGGGTATTTCAAAGAGCAAGGCTTGTCGCGGCGGGCCATCACGCCGTCCGACGTCGTGCTTGATGCCGCCATGCGGCCCCGCTTGTCCAACGTGGCACAAAGCGCCCCCGAGGAAACCAATGAACCGGCCGAGGTGCGGACCATGGCCGCGACGGTGGCGGCCCTGTCGGCAGCGGATGGCCCGGCGGCGCGGGCGGCGTCCGCGTTGGCAGCCAACGCAGAGCAGGGATGGGCGGCCGCTTTGCCTCTGGTGGCAGCGGCCAAGCCGGCCGTGGTGCCGAAGGACGCGGAACGACTCACCGCACGCGCGGAAAAATCCCGTCAATTGCTCGATCAGGCGCGGGAGCAGCAAAAAAAGCGTCTGCTCGTCACGGCGGCTCTTTCTTGCGTGCTTCTGGCGGTCGGATCCTTGGCGCTCTGGAAATTCCTCGGCGGAGGCACGTCCGCCATTGTGTCGCGCCTGATCGAGGTCCCGGCCGGTGAATTTGTTTACGGTGACGGCGAGAAGGTCAGTCTCCCGGCTTTCTGGATCGACGAGCATGAAGTGAGCATCGCGGACTACAAAGAATTCCTCGACTACCTCGAAGCGAACCCGGGCGAGGCGGCGCAATTCGCGCATCCCGACATGCCCCAAGGCAAAGACCATACGCCGTTGGACTGGGCGGATATCAACCAACTCGACCCTCCGATGCCCGGCTACTACACACGCGCGGTGCGGTGGAAGAAATACAAGGACGCCGCGCTCGATATCAACTCGCCAGTCTTCAATGTCGATTGGTACGACGCCTACGCTTATGCCAAGTGGAAAGGACGGCGTTTGCCGACCGAGCAGGAGTGGGAAAAAGCGGCGCGCGGGGCAGACGGCCGCACGTATCCTTGGGGCAACGAGGAGGATCCGGCTCGGGTGAGCAGCGGTCACGATTTCGATCCCGATCCCAAAAAAGGCGGTGACCTTGACGGATACAAGCGTTGGTCCCCGGTCAATCTGCCGCCGGGCGACGCCGGTCCCTACGGGGTGCGCGGCATGGCCGGCAATGTCTCCGAATGGACTGCCACGATGGCACCCCACGAAGACGGGATGGGCGGGGAGGTTCCGGTCATCCGGGGGGGAAACTGGGGAAACCCCGAGCACCAACTCACCCGCCGTCGCGCGGTGCTGGACCCTGTGCAACCGCAGGATACATTGGGGTTCCGAACCGTGTCCGACACACCACCGCAATGAGCCGCAATTTTCCAGCCTGGATAGTCCTGGTCGCCGGCATTCTGTTGTCGGCCGGTGCCGTCGAGCAGGCCGCGGCGCAGGTGAGAGTCGATATTGCGTTCAAGCGCAAGCTCTACGTGATGTATGAGCCGCTCACCGCCACCGTGACGATCAACAACCTCAGCGGCCGGCCGTTGCTCCTGGAAAACTCCGATCACCACCGCTGGTTCGGCTTCAATATCGAATCGGCGGATGGACGGATCATTCCGCCGATCAATGCCGACTACGCACTCGCCGCCGCCGCGGTCGGACCGGGGGAGAAGCTGACGCGCTCGGTCAATCTCACCCCGCTTTTCCCGCTGCATGAATTCGGGCTCTACCGGGTGAAAGCATCGGTTTATGTGGCCGCTTTTGCCCGGTATTTCAGCTCTCCTCCTTTGGCTGTGGAAATCACCGACGGCCGGCCGATTTGGCAGGAGGTGGTCGGTATACCGGGAAATGGTGGCGAACACGACCTGCGCACCATCACACTGCTCTCGCACAAGCTCTCACGCAGCACGCGGCTGTACGTGCGGATTGAAAATCGTGAGCACGGGCGCGTCTATGCCACCCATCAGCTCGGTCAATTCCTCACTTTCGGTCGCCCCGAGGTCTTGCTCGACGTGGACAACCAGATCCACATCCTGCAAAACACATTGCCCAAGCAGTTCCTTTACACCCATCTCGGGCTGAGTGGCGAGATTCTCGCCCAGCAGGCCTTCAACGATGCCGGTTCGCGTCCCAGACTGGTCAAGGAGGCCGGGGGAACGGTCAAGGTTGCCGGCGGACGCCCTTTCACTCCCGGCGCGGAGGACCCGCAAGACGAGGCCACGACCGACAAGCTGGGGGACCGTCCGGTGCCATTGCCCGGTTCCTGACCAAGCCGAAAAGCCTTGCACCACCCCTGCGCCGCTCGTTAGTGTCCCGCCCCCTTTCAAATCGAAGTATTTAATCCATGGCTGTCGCAAAAAAGAAAAAGACCCCCGCCAAGCCCGTCAAAAAAACGGCGGCTAAAAGCAAGTCCGTGCCCGCCAAGAAAAAGGCGGCCCCGGCCAAAAAAAAGCCCCTTTCGGCCAAAACCCCGGCCAAAAAGGCGGCCAAGTCCTTTCCTCAAGCCCCAGCCCGGAAGGGGCCAGCGACCAAAGCCCCGCTGGTCGGGACGCGCGATATGCTGGCCTTCGGGCAACCTGTTTCCAAGGAGCGCCGTCTCAATCCGTGGATGAAGAAGCAGCAACTGCGCCTGCTCGCCTTGAAAGACACGCTGCTTGATTCCATGACCGGCGTGGCCCGCGACAATTTGCGCACCGGACACGATGCCCACGAGGCCTCCGCCCACGGCTTGCACCAAGCCGATGCCGGCAGCGACTCTTACGACCGTGACTTCGCGCTCAACCTCCTCTCCCAGGAGCAGGATGCGCTCTTCGAGATCGACGAGGCTCTGAAACGCATCGCCAAAGGTGCCTATGGCACCTGCGAGATGAGCGGCAAAGCCATTCCCAAAGCCCGCCTCGAGGCCCGGCCCTTTGCGCGATTCACCGTGGAATGCCAGAGTGAAATCGAGCGCAAAAACCGCCACAGCCGTTTCCGTCAGCCCGTCGCGCGTCTTTTTGATTCGACCGACGATGAGGGCGGCGATGATGCCGACGAAGAACCGTCGGCGGAAAATAAGGAGTAACAAATATCATGCCACAGGAAATCATCACCCTCGAGTGCACGGAGGCGAAAGCTGAAGGAATGCCCGTCTCGCGCTATATGAGCAAGCGCAACAAAAAGAGCCCGCGCACACCCAACCGTCTCGAAAAAAAGAAATACAACCCGCATCTGCGCCGCCATACGCTGCACCGCGAGACCAAGTAACCCGACATGCAACCCAAGACACCCAAACGCCGCGCTGCCATGCGCCGGGCCAACCGCCCGATGCCCCGCCGCCGCATCGACCTCCCGGTCGAAGCGATCGATTACAAAAATCCGGAACTGCTCCGCCGATTCGTCACCGAAACCGGCAAAATTCTTCCCCGCCGCCTCACCGGTGTGCCGGCCCACCTGCACCGCCGCATCACGCGCGCGATCAAGCGGGCCCGCTCCGTCCTGCTCCTCAAGTAGCAGACCGGTCCCCGGCTTCGTCCTTCTTCGGCGGCTGCTCCTGCGGCTTCGAAGGCCCCTTGGGCAGTGCTTTGGGCCGCCATTGCGGATTGGATAGTTTTCCGTCCGACACATATTCGAGCAGTTTGCTCACCGGGTAGAGCAGGAGCCCGGGAACCCCCTGCGCGTTGATGCGCACCGAGAAATCCATGGCGTCACGCAGGTAAAAGAGCGAACCCTGCCCGATCATGCTGAAACCTTGGCCGGTGACATCGAGGTTGTCCGTGCGGATCTCGCCGTCGGCCACGCGGAAGTCACAAGTCGCCCGTCGCGCGGTCTGATAACCGGTGCCCGGCACAATGCTCCCGAGGACCGCGGAGAGCGGGCCGAGGACCGGAATGGCAAATACATCGCCATTTTCGACCAGCAGGTTGCCGGTGCCCTGCATAAGCTTCGGGGAGCCAGGAACGAAGCTGAACTTATAGCGTCCGCTGACCAAGCCCTTTGAACCTTTGTAATCGAAGTAAAGGCGGGTCAATGTCTCGAAGTCGACGGAGTTGAGCTCCACATCCACCAATTGTGGCACACCGGGCTGGCCCGTGCTGATCTCGGCCGCGATTTGCGCCGAGCCGCCGAAGAGCCGAGCCGACGGCACATCAACTTGGATCTTCCGGCCGGTGAACTCCAGGGAACCGCTGGTCGCGCCGAAATTCAGCGTGCGGTCGAGCAGGTCATAATCGAGCCCTCCTGGCGCGGTGAAATTTGCCCACAGGCGCGTCTGCGTGGGGTCCTTGAGCCCGATGACGCCGCCAACCGTGACCTCGGGGGGTGCTTTGAAGCGGTAGGGCTTGGTCTCGGGTGCGATTTTGGGATCGGCCCATTGCAGGACATTGAAAATGTTCATCGTGCTGCGGATCCCTTCGAGACGTACCTGCTGGCGTTTGAAGTCGTAGGTGAAAGCCCCGGACCCCGAGCCCTCGGGACGCTTGACTCTGATATTGCTAAGGGTGAGCGCGCGGTCGGCAAAGGACAGGTCCGCCGAGGCGTTCTCCATCGGCGAGTCGTGGATTGAAGTGCGCCCAAGTTCCATTTTTCCGGTGGCGCTGAGGTGAGCGATATCCAACTTGGGCCCGTGCGCTTCGAAGCGGACAGATGGCACGTCGGTCAATTTGAGATTCAGCTTGGCCACGCCTTGCCGGTCGCGCTCGTTGAGCAATGCGGCTAGAGGTAGCGGGTCGGCCCGGCAATCGATGCGCAGGCGCACATCGCCGGGGCGCAGCATGAAGTCGCTGCGGATTTTCCCCCCGCCCAGACCAACGACGGCATCGCTGATGTAGAGGTCGCCATCGCGCCAGGCAAAGCCGCCAGCCAGAGAGTCGAACTTCACGCCACGGAAAGAAAACTCACCGGCCACGGCCGTACCCAGCACTTGCACGCGGCGTGGTGTGCCCGGTTCGACCTCGAGATTGCCCTGCACGGTCGGTGGGGCGGCGAATGACAATTCGCCCCACGGCCCATCGGGACGCCATTCCGCCAGCCACGGCGCCGGGTCGAGTGCGTAACTCCAATCGGCCCGCGCGCGTCCGGTCGCCATGTTCCACTGGCCCGAGAGGTCGAAGCTGCCGCGTTTGGCATCGCGCGCAGCCAGGCGCTGGACAGAGAGGACACGGTCCACGTAGGTGGCATCCAAGCGGATGTCGCGCAAGCGCACCTGGCCGAAGGTTGCCTCCGAGGCCAAAAGGCGGATGCGCGGCAGTTGCAGCGAATCCGGTTGGCCGGCGCGGGCGGTGAAGTCCAACTGCAGCTCGGGGGGATTTTTCCCGAAATCCAGTGCCTCGATGATTTCCACAATGCGGGCCAATTCTTGAGGAACGACCAACGGGGCACCATCGTCCGCCGGACCGTCCAGCGCGACTTGTCCGCTGGCGACCACATTGATGCCCTGCAAGTTGAAGCGGGCCAGCGGGACGCTGACCACCCTGTCGGAAAGAATCAGCCGGGCCCGCGCCTTGGTCAGGCGCAATATTTGGGCCACGCCCTCCGAGCCCGACAACGGAAGGAAAAGTTGCGCGCCGCGCAGGTCGAGGGAATTCAGTTCGACTTGGCCGCGCATCAGTTGCCGCCAGTCGAGAGCGACGGCCGCTCGGTCCACCGCGACCTCGGGTTTTTCGGGAAGCGTTTCGGAGCGCAGCCTTACCCCGTCGAGGACGAGCCCCTCGATCGGGCTGAGTCGCATGCGTTCGAATTGCAAAGCGAGCCCGGCCCGCGCCGCGGCGTCGAGCAGCAGGGGGTGCAACGCGCGGGGAAGCCCGCTGAAATGCAGAATGATCAGCGCGCCTGGGACGACGAAAAGAAAGAACACTTGCGCGACACGCAAAAGAGTCTTCAGCGTGTGGTGCGTGAGGATCCGCCAAGACATGAGTCCTGCAAGGTATCAACGTACCGTCCGCTTGTCAGGCGCGGCGCATCAGGAGCAAGCGCAGGCTGTTCAGGACCACGATCACCGTGCTGCCCTCGTGCGCGGCGACCCCGAGGGCGAGGGGCAGCGGATAGAAGAAGGTAGCTGCCACCATCAGACCAACTGTGCCGAGGGCCACAACCATATTCTGGCTGATGACGCGGCGGGCATCCGTGCTGAGATTGAGGGCCAGCAGGAAATTTTCCAGCCGGTCGTTCATCAAAATGATTTCCGCTTGTTCAAGGGCGGCATCCGATCCGCGCGCACCCATGGCCACGCCGATATCGGCCGCGGCGAGGCAGGGGGCGTCATTGACCCCGTCGCCAATCATGGCCACGCGTTTCTTTCCGCCATCTTTGAGTTCTTCAATGGCCGCTACTTTGTCTTCTGGCAACAACCCCGCACGGATCTCGTCCACCCCGGCCGCTCGGCCGATCGCGACGGCCGGTCCCTCCCGGTCTCCGGTCAGCATCACGGTGTGTATGCCGCGGGCGCGTAATTGGGCCAGCAACTCACTGCTTTGCGGGCGCACCTCGTCGAAAAAGCGCAGACAACCAAGCATATCCTCGCCTGCCACCCAAACTTCCGCGGCATCGGAAGCACGGGGACCCTCGGCCGGCGCGATTTTCCGTTCGGATGCAACGAAGGCGCGGCTGCCGAGGACAAACGGTTTGCCGTTGATCAGGCCGCGTACCCCGCGGCCCGGCAAGGTCTCGTGTCTCTCGATCGCCAATTCCGCCACCCCGCTGGGCAGGGCCACACGGCGGATGGCGCGGGAGAGGGGATGTGACGAATGCCGGGCCAGGGCGTGGGCGGCGGCGAGCAGCGCGGCCTGGTCACCGCGCTCCATGTCAATGCCGGCAAGCGCCAGTTGGCCGGAGGTCAATGTTCCTGTTTTGTCGAGGGCAACAACATCAATCATAGCAAGGTTTTCAATCGGTGCGCCGCCGCGAAAGAGAACACCCCGCCTCGCCCCGGCGGCAATGGCCGCGAGGATCCCCGAGGGAACGGAGAGGACCAGCGCGCACGGAGAAGCG
>Ga0247839_1005817_pt1 | contig 14706 bp, 17 predicted proteins | sample LaCruzMarch2015__6_FD_192405 | JGI IMG/M metagenome (GOLD analysis project Ga0247839, IMG submission 192405) | Freshwater microbial communities from meromictic Lake La Cruz, Castile-La Mancha, Spain - LaCruzMarch2015_16m | ecosystem: Environmental > Aquatic > Freshwater > Lake | place: Spain...
TTGACCACGGAATTTCCGACAAACAATTTGACACAGCTAGCGCAAGCGTCCGCTTGTGCTATTTATTTACAAGCGTCCGCTTGTACTCAATATTTGCAAGCGGACGCTTGCCCGTTTAAAGCACAAGCGGACGCTTGCGCCAGCAAAGCTTTTCGAATTCCTTCCCTAGAACGTAGGCACACAATTTGTCGAATTTGTTCCCTACAACGTAGGCAATCAATTTGACAGCTCAATTTTGGCCAAGGAATTTCCGACAAGCAATTTGACAGCTCGATTTTGGCCACGGAATTTCCGACAAGCAATTTTACAACTCGATTTTGGCCACGGAAATTCCGACAAACAATCTGACAATTCGATTTTGACCACGGAATTTCCGACAAACAATTTGACAGCTCGATTTTGGACACGGAATTTCCGACAAACAATCTGACAACTCGATTTTGGCCACGGAATTTCCGACAATCAATTTTACAACTCAATTTTGGCCACGGAATTTCCGACAAACAATTTGACAACTTGATTTTGGCCACGGAATTTCCGACAAACAATTTGACAACTCGATTTTGGCCACGGAATTTCCGACAAGCAATTTGACAACTCGATTTTGGCCACGGAAATTCCGACAAGCAATTTGACAGCTCGATTTTGGCCACGGAAATTCCGACAAGCAATTTGACAATTCGATTTTGACCACGGAATTTCCGACAAACAATTTGACAACTTGATTTTGGCCACGGAATTTCTGGCACTAAAAAAATTAAGTAATATTTAAGAAATTGGTTGACTAAGTTATTATATTTTTTATTTATTTCGCATAACTAAAAACAAATAAATCATGTTAAATACTAATCCAGCCAAACAATTACATGTTGCCGAGTTTGTTCAAGAAGGCAACGATGTTTTACAAATTATGGAAGATGCCAATCCTGTTACATTGCTTTTTAAAAAGCAATACGATGCCTACAAAGGAGTTTTTAAAGAGGTTGACGATGTTTATAAGCTTAGTTTGGGCAGTCCTTTAACTAAAACCTTAATTGATTTGGATTTTAAAAGGGATAACATTTTTATGGGAATTTGCTTTATTACAGATGGTAATTTTAAAAGTTGGGAGCCAGCTGTAGTGGCAAATGCTCAATTAATTATTGATAGTATTAATGTTTTTGGCAGAGGCATAGTTGATGAAAACTATCAATCGGAATCGGCCGATTTAAAAGGACTTATTGATAGTTGGGAAGCTGATCCTAACTTATTAGCTGCGCTTACAAGCTTGCACCTTGATAAATGGAAAGCCGAGCTAAAAACCACTAATGAGTTATTTATGAAAACTTTTACCGAGCGCGCTAAAGCCGATGGCGTAAAAGATGCATTGGCTACTATTAAACAATTGCGCACGAAAGCCGATGCCGCTTGGGTAAAACTTGAAAATGTATTGAATGGAAAAATGGAAGAATTTGAAGATGATGAAGTAAAAGCACCTTTATATAATGAATTGGCGCATAGTTTAAATCAAGTTTTTGATAAATACGATACACTTATTAGCCAACGCAAAGGCCGCTTTGCTGCTAAGAAAGAAAAGGACAAAAAGCCAGTAACCCCTCCAGCAAATAATTAATTGGAATAGGTTTTAAAATATAAAGGCGCCCAAATTGGGCGCCTTTTTTTTGTAAATAGGAAACAGTTTATACGCTGTAGAGACGCGATTAATCGCGTCTCTACATTTTCCCGCACAGGTCTGAATCAGGATGAAAGGATTTTAGGATAAAAAGGATTGCTAGTTTATTCGCCATTTCAAGCGTAAAAAATAAAGCACCCTTTTGATGATTTGGATATATAAAATAATAAAATACTTTTGTTAAATAAAACCTGAATACTAGTAGGGAAATATGGAAGTTAGGGGTAAGTATAGAAAAACGACAATGAAAAACATAACACTAATATTGACAGCATTATTTTTGTTCTCTTGTAACAACACGACAACTGAGAAGCAAACTTCCAATGCACCCTCTGACACATTTAGACAATTTCTGAGGAAGTTTAAAATTATCGACCTACCATTTGTTTATAGATACGTTGACTTCAAAGAGAATTTTGACCTTGACAAAATGCCATCTATTGATATAAAATCAATTGACACACTTTTCATAAAGAAGGGTTATCCAGAAGGCATAAAATTTTATAGTATTCTTCCAGACACTTCCAAATTCTTCTCTCTTATCTATTTCTATCCTGCTGACAGCTACTATCCAATATTAGTTACTTATGATAAAAAAGGGAAACAAATTGACGAAACAGCTTTAATCGTTAACGGTTGTGGAGGTGATTGCGGGCTTCAATATTGTTCTTCAACAGGCATTATTAATAATGACCTTTCTATATTTTGTGCAGACACATTGGTTTGGGAATATTTTTGCGACAGTTTAAGTCAGCCTATTCCAAACAGCGATATAGTTTGGATAGATTCAAAAACAGGTAAATTGACAAATAATGGTAAACTAAAAATGACAAATGACAAACACGAAGAAAAGAAAAACAACCGCTAACATATAAAGATTAAACAAAGCTTTTTTAAACCCATTATCCGATATCTGAATAAAGTGTCAATGTAGAGACGTTTAATTAAACGTCTTTTTCATGCCAACAGAAAACCATTGTTTTATCGTTCGACCCCTACAGGGTCGTATGTTTATAGAAACAAATGATGCTATAAACATGCGACCCGTTAGCTAACGGGTCGAACAACAGTTTGGAAACAGTTTATACGCTGTAGAGACGCGATTAATCGCGTCTCTACATTTTCCCGCACATGTCTGAATTTTTATCTTGCAAGGCGTGAAGGATGAAAGGATTTTAGGATAAATAGGATTGCTGGTTTTTCACCATTGCAATCGTAAAAAATAAAGCACCCATTTAACGACTTGGATATATAAAAATAATAGGTATGTTTGAAAATAGAAACCTTCCTCAATCAACCCAAAATTGGATAGACATAAGAAGGTTTTAGGAAAAAACATTCCTTGATAAACAAGTTAACAGTAATATTATGAAACCTTTGATTTTGGTATTTTTTTTCATTTTCATAAGCCTAATGACATATGGACAATTCAGAAAGCAAATTGGGACCTCTGTTTGGGTAAAGAAAAACGAAGTTTTTGTGGACTCGACCATTTCCTATATTATTAGCTATGATAAAGAGGGACATAAGATTCAGGAATGGCAAATTTTTCTGGATACCTCTGGAAGAATCATTGATACAAATATTGTTGATTTGGATACTGTTGGAAGAGCAATTCATCTCTATTCGGGTAAAGAACATTGGTATTATGAATATGACAGTTTAGGTACTCGTACAAAATGTGTGGCCTATAGGCTCAATGACACAATTAATATAATAATTCATCCCGTTTACAGGAATGGAAAATTAATTCAAACAACAATGAGCTACAATAACCAAAGCTTCAGTGACACTATAGTGTATGAATATCATGACAGCACCACAATCGAAAATCAAGGGGGAGGAGAAATTATAGAAACCCGAATCCGTAATAGCTTAGGACAAACGATCCATTCAAAAATTGAGACTAATTATAATGACCAGAAATCTACTACTATAATAAAGTATGAAATTGATGATAAGGGACATGTTGTATTATATTCAAAGGTAATCGATGGAAATGAAGCAAAAAAAACAACACACTTTTTTAAGGATGGCTTTGAACAATCACAGTTTGAACAATATTTCAATCCTGAATATTCAGTGATAACATTATTTAAGTATGAGTTTTGGAATTAGTAACAAAGCCGCTAACAACGCGCTGCTAGCGTAAGCGTCCGCTTGTGTTATTTAATTTCAAGCGTCCGCATGGCTTAATGAAAAGTAAAGCGGACGCTTTTAACAACAAAGTCAAAGCGGACGCTTGAACTAGCTGTGACTTGAATTTATAAAATAATAAAATACTTTTGTTAAATAAAACCTGAATACTAGTAGGGTAAAATAGAAGTTAGCGGCAATTGTAAAATGAAAATTCAGACCATACTAATTACATTACTATTTTGCTCAACAACTTTATTTGGGCAGACAAAAAAAGAGAGCCAAAATCCACCACCACCTACCTCTTTTGACAAAAATCATCAATGTGGCAAGACGCATAAATACTCATTTGCAGACAGGTTAAAAAACTATCCTTTCGACAAAGCAAATGCGGTTTTAATTGTTTCGTTTAATTATTCAGTTGTAGAAACCTATATAATTACTCCCAATAATAAAGACTCGACAGCAATTTATAGCGAGGGAAGACTTCCAATAAAAGACGACACATTAAGCTATGCTGACCTTGCTGAAAAATTTAAACTTAATGAGAAACAAATCGACAGCTTGACGAATATTTTATTCAATTACGATTATAAAGGAAAAATAGAATTTGAATTAACGAGTTTGTGTTTTGACCCACATAATGCCATAGTATTTTTAGATAACAATGGTAAAATGTTTGAATACATTGAAATTTGTTTTTTGTGTGACCGAATAAACGTAAGTTCCGAAAAAATAAAAACTGGTAATTTTTGCCATGGTAAATATGAGTTGCTTAAAACATATTTTAGACAAATTGGGTTGAAAATTGGAGTAGAAAAATAAAATAAATAGATATTAGTGAAAACGAAAATCATAACTAGCGCAAGCGTCCGCTTGTGATATTTGAATTAAAGCGTCCGCTTAGTTGTAAAAAATAAAGTGCCCTTTTGATGACTTGGATTTATAAAATAATAAAATACTTTTGTTAAATAAAACCTGACTACTAGTAGGGAAATATGGAAGTTAGGGTTAATTTTAAACGACACAAACATTGGTAGACACTGAAAGACGAAAAAAACTTGCCAGCTGGTTTGGATTTGCAATCCAAATCATATACTAAAAGGATTTGTAATCCGCTTTTCCCTAGCCTGTTTCAAGCAAATGTATTCGATGGCAATGATATTTTATGCATTACAAATGCGAATAGTATTGAAATGCGGTTTACAAAACCGCATAGGCTGTTTGGAACAACAGTTTGGAAACAGTTTATTCACTGTAGAGACGTTTAATTAAACGTCTTTTTCATGCCAACAGAAAACCATTGTTTTATCGTTCGACCCCTACAGGGTCGTATGTTTATAGAAACAAATTATGCTATAAACATGCGACCCCGAAGGGGTCGAACAACAGTTTATACGATTTATTTGCCATTGCACAGCTATCGTAAGCTTATAATTTTTATTGGAAGTTTGAAATCACTTTGTTTTGGATATGAAAAATATAAGGTATGTTTGAAAATTGAAACTTTCTAAAACATACTGATTTTGGGTAAATATAAGAAGGTTTTAGGAAAAAAACGTTTATAGATAAATATCTTATAGGCATGTCTAGCAGAACTACACAGTTGACATTGAAAGTACAAAATTATTTAAGTTGACAACAATTTTAGAAAATGGGTGAACCAGAAGTAACGCAAGACCAAAAAAAATTTGTGAAAAGACAAAACAGACTTTTCTATTGGTCTTTGGTTGCTTTTATAATTTTCGTTGTTTCCAAGACAGCAAGCAGATTTAGACACCTACTAGGGTTTGACCCACATTGGAAGGGTGACAATTTCGAATTTAATATTATGTTTCTTTTTCCTGTAACAATCGTTTGCTTGCTTATTATGTTTTTTACAGGCGGTCTGACTATTGGATACTGGAAAACAATACCAAACATGACAAAAAAAATTGTAACAGTTACATTATCTTATGGAGTTATTATTTTCGTGGCTTACACAATCTTAATGGTATTTCGATAACATTTATAATGAAAAGAACAATTAAATATTACCGCATTATCTGGCTTAAGCACGATTTACCAGCTGGTCTTTCGGTTTTTTTAGTAGCATTGCCACTTTGCTTAGGTATTGCTTTGGCTTCGGGTGCACCACTTTATGCTGGACTTTTATCGGGTATAATTGGCGGATTGGTAGTGTCACTTTTTAGTGGTTCAGCATTGGCCGTTTCGGGTCCTGCGGCTGGCTTAACAACTTTGGTTGCGGCATCTATTATTTCGCTTGGCGACTATAAAATGTTCCTACTTGCTGTTATGATAGCAGGTTTATTTCAACTTACACTTGGACTTTTAAAATTAGGTGCAATTGCAAATTATTTCCCATCTTCTGTCATCAAAGGAATGTTAGCTTCCATAGGAATTATTCTTATTTCAAAACAAATTCCGTTAGCTTTAGGATACGATCAACCCGATTTTTGGACAAGTGGTTTTCTTCAATTATTTTCTCCCGAAAACTTTTTGGGTAGTTTACATAACTTTAATTACCATATCACCAGAGGTGCCATATTAATTACCACAGTTTCGTTGATTGTACTTGTTATACTTCAACAATCGTTTGCCAAAAAGTTAAAAGTAATTCCAGCTCCACTTTTAGTTGTAATTATAGGTATTATTACAAATATTATTTTTACAAATGCTTCCTCTAACTTTTCATTGAGGCATACTCAATTAGTAAATATTCCATCTAATATTTTTGCAAGTATAACCTTCCCCGATTTTACGAATTTATTTTCAACTTCAGAAATTTGGAAAGATGGTTTGATTATAGGTTTGCTTGCAACTTTAGAAACTTTACTTAGTATAGAGGCAGTTGATAAACTAGACAAAGCCAATAGAATTACACCTGTTAATCGCGAACTTATAGCACAAGGAATTGGAAACATGACTTGTGGACTTTTAGGTGCTATTCCGTTAACAGCAGTAGTGGTTAGAGGTGCAGCCAATGTAGATGCAGGTGGACGTACAAAATTGGCAGCTTTTACTCATGGACTTTTTCTTTTATTAGCAGTAATGCTTGTTCCTTTTTTGTTAAATAAAATTCCTTATGCATCGCTTGCAGCAATATTATTGGTTACAGGTTATAACCTAACCAAACCAAAACTTTTTTTTAAATATGTGGAGCTTAGGTTGGAAACAATTTATACCTTTCCTTATTACAATTCTTGTTATTCTTTCTACCGATTTATTAATTGGAGTATGCATTGGACTGATCATTTCCATTTATTTTATTATTCAAAATAATTTCAAAACTGAATATAAAATAACCAAGTCAATTCACTTAGATATTGAAACATTTTACATTAAACTAAATAGCAATGTTACCTTTTTAAATAAGGTAAATTTGCGTAAAGCATTAGATGAAATTCCAGAATATGGAATACTAACTATTGATGGCAGCGAGTGCAGTTTTATAGATTACGATATTTTAGAAATAATTAGTGAATTCAAAAATAAAGCACACAACAGACATATAGAATTACACTTAAAAGGCATTGAAACTGTAAATATTACAGCATTGCATTAGTAGTGAAAAAAAGTAAAAAAGCAGCATAAGTTTATTTAAAAACTTACCCAAAAGTAAACTATAAATTTCCTGTTCTTCCACCATCAACAGGAACGTTAATTCCAGTAATGTAGGCTGCAAATTCACTGGCTAAAAAAGCTACAGCAAAAGCTATTTCATTAGGTTCTGCAAATCGTCCCATTGGAATTTCACTCAACATTTCGTTACTAACTTCATCGGTCGAATGTTGTTGTTTTTGCGCTTTATTATCTATAATTTGTTTCAATCTATCGGTTGCGGTAGCACCAGGCAACACATTGTTTACAGTAATCTTAAAAGGTGCTAATTCATTGGCCAAAGTTTTACTATAATTTCCCATAGCACCTCTAATGGTATTACTCACACCAAGCCCCCGCAAAGGAATTTTTACACTGGTAGAAATAATATTGATAATGCGTCCGTAACCAGCTTGTTTCATGCCGGTATAAACACTTTGCACCAAGTGATGGCTACTAATTACATGTGAATTAAAGGCATTTATAAACTCTTCTTCTTTGGCTTCAATGGCTAGTCCAGCTGCAGGTCCGCCACTGTTATTTACTAAAATATGGTAGATATAATGATCTTGCGCTTTTTGTTCAATGGCTTCTTTTACCTGAGCAGGAACAGCAAAATCAGCAACTAAGAAATCGTGTTTTTGGCCCATACTGGTATCCAAATCTCTTACTATACTTTTCAATAATTCACCATTTCTGGCCATCAAAGTTACGTTAGCACCACACTTAGCTAATTGCAATGCAATGGCATATCCTATTCCTTTGGTACTGCCACAAACCAAGGCATTTTTATCTTTTAAATTTATATTCATTTTTATCCTTTTAAGTTGCTTCTGGCACCTGGCTTCTAGCTTCTAGCGAGTTTATTATTGTCTATTAATTACTGCTAAATTACATTTTGCCAATTGCCAATTGCCAATTGTCTATTGTCTATTGTCTATCAATCCTCTTTTCTACGCATGTTTCTTTCCACGTCTCGCTCTTTAATACTTTCGCGTTTATCAAAAGCTTTTTTACCTTGAGCTAGCGCAATTTCTATTTTTATAAATCCATTTTCGGCTTCAAATAATTTTAAAGGAACAATCGAAAATCCTTTTTCATCACCACGTTTTTGGAGTTTTTTTAGTTCTACTTTTTTTAGTAATAATTTTCTAACAGCCAATGGTTCGTGGTTGCTAAAACTACCTTGTTTAAACGAACCTATATTCATGTTTCTAATATATAATTCATCGTTTTGGTAAAAACAAAATGCTTCAGTGATGGATGCATTTCCAGCTTTAATTGATTTTACTTCAGTACCACCAAGCACCATTCCCGCAGTGTATTTGGTTAACAATTGAAATTCGAAACTTGCTTTTTTGTTTAAAATATTAATGCGCTTATATAATTTATCCTTACTCATGATTTGGTTTGCAAAGAAAAACTTATTTTTTGATTTGTTGATAGGTTGGTTGGTTTATTGGTTGATAGGTTTATTAAGTTGAAAGGTTTTTCAATAAAAACATTTCATCACCTCACAAAACCTTTAATTGTTAATGATTGGTTGGCTGTTTTTCCATTGGTTAATACAATAATGTTTTTATAAAAATCACCTTTTGTGCCTGCATTATAAGTAATTTTTATACTGCCTTTTTTGTGTTTTTTGATTGGTTTTTTACTCCATTCAGTTGCAGTACATTTACAGTCAACAATTACATTTTTTATCAATAAATCGCCTTTACCAATGTTTTTATATTTAAAAATATAACTCACTGGTTTTTCAAAATCAATGGTATCAAAAAGATGTAAATGAGTTTCAAACTTTAACTCAGCCAACTTCAAAGAATCATGTTGTGCCTTTGCAAAAAAGGAAATTGCAGTTGCAATAATTATAAAAACAAATCTTATCATGATGTTTCGAAGATAAACAAGATTTTTGATTTTTGATTTGAGATTTTAGAAATGTGAATTGAGAAAAGAGTTGAATTTTATTTCCATGTCCAACATCTTTTTAACCATCAACTGACAACCATCAACTATCAACTATCAACTATTTATCCTTAATAAATCAACATATTTGATATAGTTAGTAAAAATTATTACGTTTGGACAAAATAATTTTTGAGTTCATGAATAGCATGCAAGCCAATCTCTCTTTTTCCGATTTTAAAACCATTGTTTTAGAAGATTATAAATTAGCAGTTACAAGTAGATTAACCAGTTTACTTGGTAGAAAAGAAGTATTAACAGGCAAGGCCAAGTTTGGTATTTTTGGCGATGGTAAAGAATTACCACAAATTGCCATGGCAAAAGCATTTAAGAATGGTGACTTTAGAAGTGGTTATTACCGCGATCAAACTTTTATGATGGCCGCAGGATTATTAACTGTTCAAGAATTTTTTGCACAATTATATGCCCATACTGATGTAAATGCAGAGCCAGCAAGTGCCGGTCGAATGATGAATGGACATTACGGAACCAGAAGTATAAATGAAGATGGAAGTTGGAAAGATTTGAAGAATTTAAAAAACTCTTCGAGCGATATTTCACCAACTGCTGGGCAAATGTTACGTTTGGTTGGATTGGCTCAAGCCAGTAAATATTACCGAGCAAATGCACAAGCCATTGGTCAAAATAATTTTAGTAATAATGGCAACGAAATAGCTTGGGGAACCATTGGTAATGCAAGTAGCAGCGAAGGTCATTTTTTTGAAGCCATTAACGCAGCTGGTGTTTTACAAATTCCTATGGTAGTTTCGGTTTGGGACGATGCTTTTGGAATTTCGGTTCCTGCCAAATACCAAACTACAAAAGAAAATATCAGCGAAATATTGAAAGGTTTTCAGCGTGATGATAAAAACAATGGTTATGAAATTTTTACTGTTAAAGGTTGGGATTATGTATCGCTTTGCAGTGCTTATGAAAAAGCAGCAAATATTGCAAGGCAAGAACATGTTCCTTGCTTAATTCATGTAAGTGAATTAACCCAACCTCAAGGCCACAGTACAAGCGGTTCGCACGAACGTTATAAAAGTAAAGAACGATTAGAATGGGAAGCAGAATTTGATTGTAATTTGCAATTTAAAAACTGGATTTTAGAAAATGCAATTGCTACCAACGATGAATTAAACTCCATAGATAACGAAGCACAAATTCATGTAAATGTAAGTAAAAAAGCTGCTTGGGAAGCTTATTTAACGCCAATAAAAAACGATGTAAACGAAGCTTGCAGTTTGTTAAACGATTTGGCTGTTGCATTGCAATTAAATGCCATTACCAATATTCAAAATGAACTACAAAATATTAACGAACCCATAAGAAAAGACATTGCAATAGCAATTAATAAAGCGCTGCGAATAAGCTATAAAAACCAAAGCATGGAACGTGAGAGATTGATTAGTTTTAAAAAATCAATTTTTGAAATTGAATGAAGTTCGTTTCAATTCACATCTGCACAGCCAATCGATTGAAAATGCTTTACAGGTAAATGAAGTAGCTGCTGTTTATTCTGATGAATCGAAATTAGTTGACGGACGTGAAATTATGGTAGCTTGTTTCGATAATTTATTATCAACAGACCCAAGAGTTTTGGCTTTTGGTGAAGATTTAGGTAAAATAGGGGATGTAAACCAAGGATTTGCTGGCTTGCAAGAAAAACATGGTGAAAGCCGAGTAAGCGATACTGGAATTAGGGAATTAACCATTATAGGGCAAGGAATTGGAAATGCATTGCGCGGACTTAGACCAATTGCTGAAATACAATATTTAGATTATTTACTTTACGGATTACAACCTTTAAGCGATGATTTAGCTACTTTACAATACAGAACAAAAGGTGGACAAAAAGCTCCGTTAATTGTTCGTACTCGTGGACATAGATTAGAAGGAATTTGGCATTCGGGTTCTCCAATAGGAATGATTATAAACTCACTTCGTGGCATGCATATTTGTGTTCCTCGCAACATGACGCAAGCAGCAGGAATGTATAATACTTTAATGAAATGCGATGAACCTGCATTGGTAATTGAGTGTTTGAATGGATACAGACTGAAGGAAAAAATGCCTGATAATATTGGTGAATTTACTGTGGCTTTAGGCAAACCAGAAGTATTAATTGAAGGTACTGATGTTACTATAATTACTTATGGTAGCACCACCAGAATAGCCGAAGAAGCAATAAAACAATTAGCTGAAATTGGTATCAATGTAGAGCTTATTGATGTACAAACTTTATTACCTTTCGATGTGAACCAAAGCATTGTAGAATCGATTAAGAAAACCAATAAAGTGGTGTTTTTAGATGAAGATGTTCCTGGAGGAGCTACTGCATTTATGATGCAACAAGTATTAGAAAACCAACAAGCTTACCAATATTTAGATTATAAACCAATTACTTTAACAGCCAAAGCTCACCGTCCACCTTACGGAACCGATGGCGATTATTGGAGTAAACCAAATGCTGAAGAAATATTTGAAGTTATTAGTAACATGATGGCTGAATATGAACCAGGGTATTTTCCTAAGTTTTTATAAAAAAGCATCTGGCAACTAGCTGCTTGCTTCTGGCAAAAAGCAATAGGCAATAAGCTCCCGATGTATCGGGAGGCAATAAGTAATAGGCAATTGACAAAAAGCAATTGGAAATAAAAAAATAAAAAATAAACTAATAAACTACAAACTAAGAAACTAAGTACTAGCAACTAAAAAACTAAGAAACTAAGTACTAACAACTAAGAAACTAAGTACTAACAACTAAGAAACTAAGTACTAGCAACTAAAAAACTAAAAACTAAAATAAAAAATAAATGAAAAAAATAATCATCGCAATATGCGTATTAGTATCACTTACCTCTTGTAATAACAAAGGTGGTTCATCGTCAAATGCTATTGAAAGCTATAAAAAACTTTTCGATAAAAGTATGAACAGCAAAGATTTTCCAACAGCAATAGTTGCAGCGCAGTTAATATTAATTGACGATAGTACTCAAATTCTATATGCCGATACATTGCCAGAATTATATGCTGCTACTAACAATATATATGCTTGTAACGATGCAGCAGCCAATGCTTTAAAACGCAATCCTAAAAGCGAAAGATATTTGTTAATAAAAGCGCTTTGTGCGGAACAATTAGGAAACATGGAAGAGCAAATGAGCATTTATAATCAATTATATGCTATAAACAAAAAACCTGAATATTTATACCGAATTACAGCTGCACATTTTGGATCTGCTAATTTTCAGGCTGTAGAAAATAACTTGAAAGAACTTGATGAAATGGCAAAAACAAGCAAAGACAGCATTGATTTTATGATTAGTGAAAACGAAAAACAAAAGGTTCCATTAAAAGCTGCTTTGTTAAATATGCGTGCAATTATGGCTGCTCAAAAAGATAGAGACATGGTTAGTGCAAAAAAATATTTTGAAGCAGCTATTCGCGAGTACCCTGATTTTATTGTGGCTAAGGAGTTTTACAAACGTTTAATGTCGGGAGGAAGACAACAATAATAAAAATAAATTTGACAATGGTCATTTAAAATGCTTTATTGTAAACAAATTATTCAGTAAAAAATAAATAATTATGGTACTAAATATTTCAAGTATTGCATTAGCATGCAATCATTCACAAAACTTTGATTCAATGATTCATTTAAGTAAAACATTGGCTCAAAAATTCAATGCTACTATTCATGTTTTTTTGTATGAAAATGCTAAAATAGATTTATCGGGAAAGCTAGCTGGCATTAACTACAAAATAGATTTATGTAGCACTCCAACAGCAAAAGATTTATCGGAAAGACTTAATAATTTAAAGCCTGATTTATTAATTATAAGTACTAAAAATAAAGACAATAATGACGGATTATTTTCATTAAACGATACTTGTAAAGTAATAGAACATGCTGAAAAACCAGTATTAACTATTCCTGGAAATTACCAATTTGAAAGCTTTGATAAAATTGTAATTCCAATAGATACCAGTTTTGAAACCCGTCAGAAATGCCCACCAACAGTTGTTATGGCACAAAAATTTAACGCTACTGTTAACATTATAGGAGTTAGTACCGATAAAAGCAAGGACGCTGAAGCTACTATTAACAATTACACTCGCCAAGTAAGTAATAAAATAGCAGAAAATGGAGTTGACAATGAAATAGAAATAAGATTAGGTGGTAATATTACTGAACAAACCATAGCTTATGCCAACGATTTAAAAGCTAACTTGGTAGTTATTATGACAGAGCAAGAAGTAAATTTAAAATCTTTCTTTTATGGTAAGTTTTCTGAACAGTTTATTAAACTAGCCAACTTCCCAGTATTAAGTGTTAATACCAAAGATTTGATTGTAAGCGAAGCTAGGTTATAATACCAAAACCATTAATAATAAAAAAAAGCCCGAATATTTGGGCTTTTTTTTATAAAAATAATTTATTAATACCAAAATTTACTATAAAGCTCATTAACTTTGAGGAGTTATGGCAATTGGTTGGCTTAAAACACTGGTTCCAGCTAGGTTTACAGCTAATGCAAATATATTTACCTTGTTTCCATCCAATCCATCAAAACTTATTTCTCTATGGGTATCTATTACCAAATTTATTTCTTTGTCAGCTATTTTTATGTTTAATTGATTTCCATTTTGATACACTTTTACATCTAAAGGCAATGCCATATACAAATAAGCACTGGTTTGTTTTTGGCTTACTAAACTTACTTCAATAGTACCACTTTGTAAAGGCGATTTTAAATCTTTAATTGCAGGAGTATTAGGTTTAGGAGTAGGAGTAGTTTCACTTTTTGTAGGAGTAAAACCTGCCTTCACTATAATTGTTTCATCGCCATTGGCTACTAAGCTTACATATTTTGCAGTAGTTTTATAATTATCAATCCAAATTTTTGTTGAATCAAATAATTCTTTCCTTAAAACAGTGTCGTTATTGGCTGCTGCTTTAATTTTGTTTTTTAAATCATCGTTTGCCATAGTTAAGTCGGCTACAGAATGAGGTAAGGTAGGAAAAAGGATGGCATTTTTAGTTAGCCCATTAATTACTTTGTCGCCAAGTACAGATTGGTTGGCTGGTGTGTCATACACAAAATCTAAAGAAGCAGTTACATTCATTTTCTATTTTTTTAGGTTACTTGATTGATCAAAAATAATTATTTTTTATATAAAAAACAAAAAAAAACATTAATTACTAAAAAAATTAAGAATTTTTTTAGTAAATCATCCCATAATAAAAAAATTAGCAGTAAAACTTTCTATTTAAAAGCAGAAACATCCATAAAAAGTGGTCGTTTTGAAAAAAAAAGGGGTCGTTT
>Ga0247839_1005825_pt1 | contig 14683 bp, 10 predicted proteins | sample LaCruzMarch2015__6_FD_192405 | JGI IMG/M metagenome (GOLD analysis project Ga0247839, IMG submission 192405) | Freshwater microbial communities from meromictic Lake La Cruz, Castile-La Mancha, Spain - LaCruzMarch2015_16m | ecosystem: Environmental > Aquatic > Freshwater > Lake | place: Spain...
TACTGATGGTTGAAGGCCATAACTGCCCATTTAAGTTTGGGGTTGTGTGAAATGGTCCCAGTGTATCAGACAGTATTTAAATGAACTTAAGGATATTGTTGTTGTTATTGATTAAACATGTACGTATGTACATGTTTAACTTTTCTTTTTGCTTCTTTTTCTTTTGTTAAAAACTTGATCATTTGTTAATATCTATGAGGCTTCTGAGAGATGGGATATATATTTCTTGTACGGAACCATCCCGATTGTTTGATGCGGACTTTATTGATCGAGACGCCAACCATCATCATATTTCTTAAAATCAAATTTTCTTGGAATTTTAAGAACAAAATCTAAACCTGCCATTTTTCCCACGTCATTCCACTCACAAATAACAATACATTCAACTCTTCTATATTTGTCTGTGTCAGCTCCTTCTATTCCGGATATTTCAACATCTATTGCTTTTGCGATGGGAATAAAATACCAAAAGCCGGCCACATCAGTTCGCACATAACTTTGAACTTTCTCCCCCCAACTATTGTTTTTCCTTTTTCCGTCATTGTCAATTACAAGGCCGCTCTTATATAATTGATCAAAAATCTTTGAAGTATTGTCACATAGTAACTGTTTGTTTCCGCTCCAAAGACCTCGTTCATATTCTACTGAACCATTGTAATAATTTCTTTTAAAACTAATCGAGATTTCTTGCATGTCCTTTAGGCCTGAATCCAAAATCGCTTTGCGAGCTTTTGATCTTGAAAGATTATCCGAACAACTAATTAACAAAGTAGATACTGTGAGTAAGAGCACTAAATGTAAAGTTTTCATAGCATAAAATTTAAGGTTAATAAAATTTGGTTTCTACAGATAAAATTGACTTTTCAACAAATACATACGAGTTAAAAAAATCTATAATTAAAACTTAATGAAGCACTTTGTGGCTATGTTGCATGACTATCGTTATGAAAATTCATTTGTTACTTTTCTCGCTGAATCTCTTCAAACAGAAACAGTCCGGAAAGCCTCAAAAATATTACGTATTATGATTTATAATTTAACCCAGAAACTTGATATTATTATGCTTTTTACACCTAACGCTTTAATACCTTAAGGTAAACTGAAATGGTCCCTGTCCGTAGGACAGTATTTAAAGGAACTTAAGGGTATTGTTGTTGTTGTTGGAAACACATGCACCTAAGTGCATGTGTTTCTTTTCTTTTTGCTTCTTTTTCTTTTGTTAATAACTCGTTGTTTTGTTAATATCTATGCGGCTTCCGAGACATGTTCAATATATTTTTTGTAAGGAACCATCCCGATAGTTTGATGAGGTCGTTCATGATTATAACTGGTAAAGTATTCATCCAGCCCATGATAAAGTTCGACACCGTCTTTCGGCAAGTTTAAGTAAAGGTATTCATATTTAACGCTTCGCCACAACCGTTCTACGAAAATATTATCCAGATAGCGTCCTTTGCCATCCATACTAATGTTGATTTGGTTGTTTATAAGCACACCAGTAAAGGCATTTGACGTAAACTGAGCGCCCTGGTCTGTATTAAAATATTCAGGTTTGCCATGAATTGAAATAGCCCTTTTTAACGTCTCTACGCAGAAGCCAACCGTCAGGGTGTTGGAGATGCTCCAGGCGACAACATAACGGCTGTAAACGTCGATAATGGCCACCAGATACATAAATCCATGCTCCATCCTCAGATAGGTTATGTCAGATTCCCAAACCATATTGGAACGATTTATATCCAGACCTTTCAACAGGTAGGGGTAAATTTTGTGATCTTCTCCCGGCTTACTTAGCCACTTCTTGGGATAAATTGCCACAAGCCCCATGAGCTTATAAAGCCGCCGGACTCTTTTACGATCCACCTTGAATCCAAGATTTTTCAGATAATCACTCATCCTCCGGGTACCATAATATGGCGTTTTAGTATATTGAAGATCAATAAGATTCATCAATACCAACGTCTCCTCGTCAACCGGACACGGAGTATAATAGTAGCCGGATCGGCTGATTCCCAGCAGTTCACATTGACTTTTAATGGAGAATTTTGAATGTCCCGGTTCAATCATGGCTTTTAGTTCAAGAACAGAGTAGTCTAAAGTTTTTTTTTCAACCAGTCGTTTTCCATTTCAAGTCTGCCAATTTTGGCAAACAGCTTTTCATTGGCCTTTTCCAGCTCTTTATCCGGTTCACGTTTATTGAATATTTCCACGGACCTGCGTAAAAACTCATTCTTCCAGTTACTAATCTGTTGCTGGGTCAATCCAAACATCACAGAAAGCTCTGCCAGGGTTTTCTGTTCTTTGATGGCCTCGATGGCTACCTGGGTTTTAAATTCTGCTGTGTGCCTTGTTCTTGTCTTTTTCATTGGACTTTGGGTTTAAGGTTTATACTCATTTTCTAACCTTAAGTTTCTGTCCAGTTTTATGGGACTATTTCATCCACCACCTGCAGAAAAGCCCTGATGTCAAGCGGTTTGGTTAAATAATCGCTGGCCCCGGCGTTCATCAGCTTGCCAATCTGCTGAGCCATCGCATCGGCGCTGACAATCACAACCGGAATTGTCATCGTTTTTTCATCCGCCTGCAGAAGTCTCATCACTTCGAAACCTTGCATATCTGGCAAATCGAGATCAAGAAGAATTAAAGCCGGAGTGTGTTTGATGGCCAGTGGAACGGCCTGCGCTCCTTTTGCAGAAGTCACAAAATGAATGGACGGGCGGTGATCGAGCAGGATTTGCTCCACCAATTCGGTGTTGGAAGCATTGTCTTCGATATAGAGGATCGTACCGGTTTTTTCATACATCATTGATTGAGTTGCTGCCTGGTATTCTGCGCGTCCTGACTCCGTTTCCTGATCTTTGATGTGTGGCAGTTCAATCCAGAAGGTACTTCCCTCCCCCGGCACACTTTCAACCCCGACAAGTCCGCCCATGGCGTCCATCAATTTTTTAACCACCATGAGCCCGAGGCCGGTGCCTTCAATGCCGGTTTTCTCGGCGCCGATCCTTTCAAAGGGCATAAAGAGTTTTTCGATAAATTCAGGATTTATTCCGCACCCTGTGTCGGTAATTGAAATCCTGACAAGGGCATTTCCCTGCTCATTGACTGGTTGCAGCTTTGTTTGAATGGTTATTGATCCACCTTGCTTATTGTATTTTATGGCGTTACTCAATAAATTAATCAATACCTGTTTTAACCGAAGCTTGTCGGCCAGCACAAAATGGCTGTTGGCTGGTGAATCGGCAAATTCAATTGATATTTTTCTTTTGGATGCAGCAACCTGAATGCTGTCAGTGATTTCGTTGATAGCATTGGCCAATTGTACCGGTTCAGGCATCATCGTCTGTCTTCCGGCTTCAATACCTGAAATATCGAGCACCTCATTGATTAAATCGAGAAGGTGTTTGCCGTTATTCAGGATATGCGTTACTCCCTTTTTTTGCTTCGGATTGAGCTCTCCCATTTCCATCAGTTGGGCAAAGCCGAGTATCGAATTCATGGGTGTGCGCAGTTCGTGGCTCATGCGCGACAGGAATTCGCTCTTGGCGAGGTTTGCTTTTTCGGCTTCGTTTTTAGCCTGCTGAAGAGCGCTTTCTATTCGTTTTTGTTCGGTAATGTCCTGATGTGTGCCTGACATCAGCAAAGGTTTGCCATCGGTATCCCATTCATGCACTCTTCCCCTGTCGAGAACCCATATCCACTCACCATTCTTATGCTTCATTCTCGATTCGCATGAATAAAAATCAAGTTCGCCATTAAAGTTCTGATTTAATAATTCGCCGGATGTTATTAAATCATCAGGATGGGCAAATTTCATCCAGGTTTCCATGCTTACAGGTGAAATTTCTTCCAGGGTGTATCCCAGCATTTGGGCCCATTGTTCGTTAAAAATGGTTTCGCCCGATTGTATATTCCATTCCCAGGTTCCGGCATTGGTTCCTTTAATAATGTCTGCCAATCTCCGTTTCTCATCTGCAAGTGCCTGATACAGTTTTTTCCGTTCGGTAACATCTATTTTGATGGCAATAAAGCTGGAAATGTTTCCCAGCGAATCCAATACAGGTGTGATGGTTTCCTCTTCATAATAAAGGCTGCCGTCTTTCCTTTTGTTTATCAGTTCGCCGCTCCAGACTTTTTTATCAAGTATAGTATTCCAGAAATTTTCATAAAACGTTCTGTCCTGTTTGCCCGATTTTACCAGTTCACCCGGCATCTTTCCTGTTGCTTCTTCAACCGGGTAACCTGTTAGCCTGCTAAAAGCTGAATTTGCCCATTGAATCCTGCCGGCGATATCGGTAATGATAATGGCAAGGGCAAACGACTCAAAAGCAGCGATTTGCATTTTCAGAGCGGTTTCTGTTTCTTTGCGGTAGGTAATGTCGCGAATAATCGAAAGTACTTCCTCATCAGAAATGCCGATGATCCGGTTTTCAAAAAAGCAGTTCTTTCCATTAACAGGCAAACTGTATTCATATTGCACCACTTCGCCTGAATCAAAGGCTTTCCCAATAGCCTGCATGGATTCCGCTGCCAGTTCGGGTGGCAATACCTCGCTAAGCTTTTTGCCGATAAAAAATTCTTTGGAAACGTACAGCGATGAATCGTTTTTCCCATGGTAATCAAGGTAAATACCATCGCGGTGGATGCGGAACATCATATCGGGCACCGCCTGTATGATGGCACGGTTTTCGGCTTCGCTTTTCTTTAACGCGTTTTCGGTCTGCTTGCGCTCGGTGATGTCGTGAATAATAGAGAATAATAGTGTATTCCCGCTAACCTCAATCGGAGTCGAATGTACTTCGACCGTTCTGATTTCTCCGGTAGCCAGTTTGTGCGGGAAGATAAAATAGTTCCTGTGCTGCCTGGCAGCCATTTCCATATCATCCTTTATCTTTGACGGACTGAACACATTGATATCACGGATATTTCTGGTGGTATTTAAGAAATCCAGACCATAGTAAGCTACAGCTGTATCATTGGCCTGAATAATATCACCATTTTCAGGATTAATTAACAGCATAACTGCCGCATGTTCCTTGAACATTTTATGAAATCGCTCTTCGCTTTCCTGTAAGGCATCCAGGTGCTCTTTTTCTTTTGAAATATCCAATATTAGTCCCATGTATCCATTAACAATACCATCAGCGCCCACCAGGGAGCTATGACTGATTTTTACAGGGAATCTTTTCCCATCTTTTCGTATCCAGTGCCATTCGGTAATTTTATGAAACATGGCCTCCATAGCAGCCGCATAAGCATCTTCTTCTTTGGGAACAGGGTTCCCCGTTGCTTCGGTGCAAAACCGGAATATCTCTTCCCTGTCATGAAACCCAAGCGGGGTTAGTTTACCAATAACTTCACCGGCAGTATATCCGGTCATTGCTTCTCCTGCAGGATTTATGGATTGGAAAATACCGTTTGTATCGGTAGAAAGTATTGCAAACGGGGCATTATCGAGAATAGCCTTCTGGAAAATATTGATTTCCCTTAATTCTTTTGTTCTTTCTTCAACCTTGAATTCCAGATCCTCCTTTGCCTTGTTGATCTGATCGAAGGCATTTTTCAGTTCGCTGATATCCCTGAAGGTGGTAAACACCTGGAATGGCTTGTCCTCTCCATTGCGGAACTCCGGTATTGCATTTACAATAATCCACATGTACTTTTCAATCGAGGGATTAAATACTCCCATTACAGCAGTGTTTTCTTTTCCTGTTGCGAGAGCAATCATGGCGGGGTGGGTATTACCCGGAAACGGAGACCCGTCTTCGTGTATTGAGTTCCAGCGCGGGTCAATGGAGGCTCTGCCCTGCAACTGGTCCAGGCTTACCCCTAAAATTCGCTCGGAAGCCGGGTTTGCATGTATTATTGCGCCGGTATTATCCTGATAAATCACTCCCTCAGCCATAGTATCAAAGAGTGTTCTGAATTTTGCATCACGCTCTTTAATCGCTGTTTCAGCGGTTTTGCGCTCGGAAATATCGCGGAGGATTCCGATTATTTTCAGAGGTTTACCGCCGGCATCAAACGAAAGTGCAGAAGAGATAGCAACAGGAATTATTGAGCCATCTTTGTTACTCAGCAACAACTCATAATCGTTAAGTATTTTCTGTTTAATTAATTGTGAGAAATAAATATCGCGTTGGCCAGCATTGGCATAAATATCGACAAAAGATTGCCCTATCATTTCATCGCGGGTGTATTGTCCTTTGGTAATATAATTAATTGAAGGACTAACCTCCAGCAACGTTCCATCCATTGAAGCTTCGAAGTAAACTTCCTTCACGCTTTCGAAAATACTACGGTATTTTTTTTCGCTTTCCTGTAGTGCCAATTCAGCCAGTTTACGCCCGGTAATGTCCACCACCGAACCGGCCATCCGCACAGGCATTCCGTTTGCGGAGAGAATTAGCCGGCCAATCTCCTGAACGAACCGAATCTCGCCGCTTTTCGTGATAATCCGATGGTCGATGCGGAATTCGCTCTGTTCGGCTATAGCGCGGTTGAATGCCGCCACAACCTCCTCGCGCTCTGCATCCGGATAGTGGGCGATAACCTTCCCGAAGGTCGGAATGAACGACTCCTTACTTTCCCCATAAATTCGGTAAGTATGGTCCGACCAGGCGAGTGAGTCTGATTCCAGGTCGTAATCCCAACTGCCTGTCGAACCTATTTCTTCCGCTTTATCCAGGCGCAATTTGCTTTGGGAAAGAACCTTTTCCATAAGTTTGCGTTCGGAAATATTTCTGACAACATAAACCATCCCAACAGGATTGTTATCACCATCCCGTACCAGGTCGCCATTTACCTCACATTCGAGCACCTGACCATCATGAGTCATTAACTTGTATTCTTGAGCGCCAAGTGGTTTTTCGAACATTCGTCTTGTATTTTCAACAGCACGTTCGAGGTCTGTTTCGTGTACGAACGAAAGCATATTACGCCCTAATAACTGTTCTTTTGAGAGAAACAAGGAATCTTTACCGGTGGGTTCATTAGAATATACAATATTACCTTCGATATCAGTTCGAATAACAAAATCAGGGATGGTTGCCAAAAGTCTCCGGTTAAACTCCTCGCTCTCGCGCAGTTGGTTCTCCGCCATTTTACGTTCCATCTCACCTGCGGCACGCACTGCCACCAGTTTTAGCAGGGATTCAGCCTGCGTCCTATTAGTAATTGGTTGCTCCCCGATAACGGCAATTAACCCAATGGGGCGGCCGTCATGACTCCACAAGGTTACTCCAATGTAGCTCTCAGCTTCCATTTGTTGCAGCACCTCATCGTTCGGGAATAGATTTTTGATCGACGAAGGGAAATAACAGACCTGTTTGCCTACTACCTCGCCACAGGGAGTGTCTTGGAGCGCATAAGATACATTGTCCTCAAACTTTCCATTCGAATAAACGGCTACGGTATGTGCAGTCAGATTGTCGCCGTCAAGGCGGTCGATGCATACGAAGCCCATGCCGAGAGACTCTGAGATGTACTGTGCGAGCACCTGAAAGAAGTCGTCCTGTGCCGGTGTGAAGCTGGTCTGTGCCAGAAAAGCCAATATATTTTCCGTTTGTTTGCGTTCGGTGATGTCGGTCACCGAGCATAATACACCAGTAACTTCCTCTGAAGAATTCCTGACAGCGTTCTTAATTACATTGAGCCAACGCATTTCTTTTCCTCCGGTTACTTGCCAGTCCCTGTTTTCAGAAATACCGCTGCTGATAACCTCCTTGTCGCCTTTAATATATTCTTCGGCTTCGGGGGGTGGGAAAAGCTCCCGGTCGCTTTTCCCAATAATCTCCTGGCGGGTTTTATCGAGAAAATTACAGAATACTGCATTAACCTCGCGATAAGTGCCATCGGTGTTCTTAAGAACAAGAAAATTGGGAGTAGCATTCAATATTCCATTGATTAGCGTATTTTGCCCTATGATTTGTTCTTCTGCCAGCTTACGCCCAGTGATGTCGGTATGTGTACCAACCATGCGCATAGGTTTGCCCTCTGGAGTCCATTGCAATACCTTGCCGCGGTCCTGAATCCATTTCCACGAACCATCCTTGCATAGGATGCGGTGCTCTGTAAGGTATTGAGGGCTTTCACCGTTAAAATGCCGCTGAAGTGTTTCTTGCACCGCTGGCATGTCATCCGGATGCACCCTTTTTTCCCATTCTTCAAGTTTTTCACCAATCTCGTGAGGCTCGAAGCCTATCATTTCTTTCCACCGATTCGAGAAATGAACATCACCGGTAAGCACATTCCAGTCCCAGATGCCATCGTTACTCCCTTCAATGGCAAAGTGCCAGCGGTCTTCGATTTGTTGCAAATTCCGCTCAATCGCTCTTTTTCCAAGAATTTTATCCAATTCATTGGCAATAGATTGAATAAAAGTTACATCCGAATCTGTATAATCTGATGTTTTGTTGCCAACCCCAAAAATAAGAGTAACTTTTTCTTTGTGCACAACCGGAACACTCATGGTTCTGCCAACAGGGGCGTGGCCTGCAGGCATGCCTTTTCTGTTTGGCGACCCTGCATAATCATTGTAAACTACCGGCTTCTTTTGCCTTACACAGTCGGCCCAGTTCCCGGCTTTATCAATTGGATAATGATTGTCATAGACTGTGGTGCAATTTTTTCTTGCTTCATCATTCCAGGTGGTCAGGAGTATCTCCTGCTGATCTTCGCTAACCTGATGAAAAAATCCAATTGCGCTGCCGGTGATTTTTACGGCTATATCCAGTGCTTCATCGTAGAGTTGTTTATCAGTAAGAGCCGGAGCATTTGCAAATAATGCAAGCAGCAAATAATTAAGTTCAGCCGTTTTACGAAGCCCCAGTTCTCTTTTTTTTCTATCAGAAATATCGGTTACGGTAATCAGGCAATGTTTACCGTCGTCGGAGAGTGTGCCGGTTAACAGGGCATAAATGCATGAATCTTCCTTTGTGCCGAAGGTAACTTCGAGGCTTGCCGGGCTTTTGCTGCTGAATACCTGTGTGACGAAATCATCGAAAACTACCCGGCTGTTGCTGCCGATAAAAAAAGCAAGCCTGCTGTTTATCAGTTTCTGTCTCTCTTTTCCAAGCATCTGCGCGCCGGCAAGGTTCAGCTCTGCGATATTACCAAGCTCAGTAAGGGTAAAATAGGCTGAAGGTGCAAATTCAAAAAGGCTGGTATATTTTTCTCTGGCAAGCTCTTCCTGCTCTTTAGCCAACAAAAGTTCCTCGTTCTGCATTTCGAGTTCCACCTGGTGCACCTGTAGTTCGTGGATGAGGTTTAGCATTTTTCCCTCAGAAAAAGACTCCTTCGATTCCGTTTGCCTGTTTTTCAGTTGCTCTTCGGCCTTTTTGCGAAGGCTGGCGGCATCAGACTTGTTTTTTTTGGTATTCATAATGTACTATTTTTATTTCGATATTATCCGCGTTGCAAAGCATCCGTGTCATACCACGTTCCATTAATCAGTCATCGCTTTATCGCATAGGCACTCAGTTGAACAGGTTGAAACCCCTTCGATAATACCCTGCTTATTTGTGATTGGCTGGGCAAAGATATCGTAAGTTTTGGTGCTGTCACCCACAGGGAACAAAATAGTGGAGCGTGCCGGTTTGCCAGTATCAAGCACCTGAACCGATCAGGAATTTGTTCGCCTGTCCCTCAAAAAAATATTGGCGCCAGTCTTACTAACCTGAATTATTCACAAAAAACAGGAAAAGTTTGTTAACTCATTGATATTTACTATCTTTGAGGCTACGAAGCAAAAACAAACCTTTCCTTGAGTAAAGATACAAAAAGCCCCAATACCAATCCCATTTCTGCGATCGAAAATTTTTCTTCCACCCTTTTTAACCTTTCTCCTGTTTGCAAAAAGCCAATAGAAATCGGCTTTTCAGCAGAGAAGATTTCTTCGGATGGAGGGTTGCTGTTATTACGTGAGATAGAAGCCCGCAGCGGTATATTACAATCCATTACCAATTGTATTGCGGAGGATCGTCACTCTGGTTATGTAAAACATTCGATAAGATCAATGTTGACCCAGAGGGTATTCCAAATCGCTGCAGGATACGAAGATGCCAATGATTGCGATACGTTGAGAGACGATATGATATTGAAAATTTGCGCTGAGGTATTACCGGAAAGTGGAAATTCATTGTCTTCTCAGCCAACAATGAGCCGGTTTGAAAATTCTCTTTCACGTAGCGAACTTTACAAGATAGCCGTTGCCTTTGTCGATAATTTTATCCAATCCTATTCAGAGGAGCCCCCGGTTATTATTCTTGATCCCGATGACACGAACAGCAATACCTACGGAGGGCAGCAACTGACACTGTACAATGATTATTATGGAGAATACTGCTATATGCCATTGCATATCTATGAGGGCCAGAGTGGAAAATTAATTGCCACCATTTTAAAGCCGGGTCGCAGAAGTAAAACCGCTGATGTTTTTTCCATTTTACAACGCATCATTACCCATTTGCGTAAGGTTTGGAAAAACACGATGATCATTGTACGCGGAGATGGTCATTTCTGCAGCAAAGAACTCATGGCATGGACAGCGGGACAGGACAAGGTGCATTTTCTTACCGGGCTAACCGGCAACAAGTTACAGAATGACTTGGCCAGGATTACTATTAACTCGGCAGAGAAACAGTTTAAAAGTACCGGCAAGCCGGTAAAACGGTACCATAGTTTTGACTATGCAGCAGGTTCGTGGAGTGGGCCACAACGTGTTATCGTAAAAGTCGAAGTAAGCGAAAAGGGAACCAATATCCGGTATGTGGTTACCGACATCATGTGTGTACGTACAAAAGCTTTATATGAGCATGGCTATTGTGCCCGAGGCCAAATGGAATTGTACATCAAGGAAAACAAGTCCCACCTGCTATCAGACCGAATGTCTTGCTCTCGCTTTGAAGCCAATCAGTTCCGGTTGTTCATGCATTCTGCCGCATACATTTTGTTACATGCCATGCGTGAAAAAATGTTACAGGGAACCGAATATGCAAATGCTACAATGAAAACCATTCGATTACGCCTGATTAAAGTTGCAGCGTATGTAAAGGAAATAAAAACACGGATAAAAATTGAGCTCCCAAAACAATTTCCGGATATGGACGTAATTGCAAATTGCCTTGGAAAATTCAACGGGTTACGTTGTTAACCGACTGTTGAAAACCACCGGAAACGCCAGACAAATCATCCTGTTTCACAAACCACACTCCGAAAACCCATACCGGACGCCAGCAGCATTGTTAATAACCCCGAAAACCTGTTAGCAACGACTAGATTTACAAGAAACACGGTCAACAAAATATGGTTTTTCAAGATCAAGCCGGTTAGCCCACTGTCATATACCCATAACGAAAAACAATTTTCTCCACCCCGAGGCCAAAGGCATCAATTTTTTGTCGAATTTTGGGTTTGTGAATAATGCAGGTTAGCAACGCAATATTTTTTCTATAATTATTAAGAACGATGAATGAGGATTTAACTTTACACAAAGATAGGTGGTTTTTCCTGTTTTGATTCGGAAAGGTTCATTTATTATGGAGGTATGGCAATGTTTCGAGGAAAATAAATATACCTTGCCACGAGGCAGGAGAGTACCGTTGGAATGACTGAACGATTAGCGGTTGCGAGGTGGAGCACTTTGAGGATATCAACTTTTAATTTGGGGGAAGTTATGTTTCTACGTTTCACTAATGTTTTCAAACAGTTCATGAAGTTTTTTGCAATAATTTCTTTTTAGGTAATTCTATTTGTGCCAACATTGTTGACACAAATCGGATAAGTTCAGAAAGATTATCAATGGGTCTATCGTTCCATGCAGAATTGGTAGCGTACCTATCTACTTTATAGATCCCGTTTTGTTTTCAAGTTGATTGAGAAATGCTTTGCCTTTTAAAGTCAGGCGATATTTTTGTAAACGGCTCGTTGGTTTATCCGGGATAGATCTTTCAAGAAACTCAACTTTTATCAAAGGTTGGAGGTAATTGATTTGAAATGTCTTCCAATGTTTCAGTCCCAGTTCATTCATGATCTCTTTTGCTGATTTGGGTTCCTGACAGAAGAAACCAACTAGTGCGGTGACTTGTGCGGTAACTTGTGCGGTAACTTGTGCGGTGACTTGTGCGGTAACTTGTGCGGTAATTTGTGCGGTAATTTGCCCGGTCATTGGTAGCGTGGCAGCCTGTTCAACTGGGGGTCGCCAGAGGGTCTGAATAAAGATGCCACCATCTTGCCGGAACTCAGGCGCTGGCAATCCGGCATCAAGACACTTTCCGATCATATCGAGAATACCTGTGCCTGCTTTTTCGATGTAACGGGTCAGAAAAAGCGGATCAGCAATCAGTGGATTTTTAGGGATGGAAGGGTGAGGACGGCTCAATTTTTCGATCGTAAGAGTGGCAGGGAGTTGGCCAGGGTTCCATACTTCAAGCCTATCGGAGAAAAGCATGACCTGTACCGATGCATTGGAGGTATAATCGCGATGGGCCACACTATTCACGACGGCTTCGGACACCGCATCTCTTGGGATTTCATAATCGACAGGAGCCTGGTTGCTTAATTCACGTGTACCAACTCGCCGGGCAAGTTTAGACATCACAAAATCAACGGCCTGATCAACCATGTCGAAAACAGTGCCTTTATAAATCTGATAACTCGGGATTGGCTTGCGCACTTCGGTACTATGGAAATGGGCACATTTAACTTCAGAAGTGATCAGAAATCGTTGAGGTTGTTTGCCGAAAAGCAATATTGCCGCATTACCCGGCTGACCCCTGTCGAGAAGATTAAGATGAGTAAGCGCTGTTAAAACCGGGGTATCACTCTCAAGAGGATAACCCCTTTCGGCACGGGCACGCCGGATAAATATGGATAGTTTTTCTTCTGAAATATCCTCCAGGCTGGCTCCATAACAAGCGGCAGCATCAAAAGGTAACGTATGCAACACACCAGTCCGTTCCATGAATTCTACAAGGCTTGCATATAACTCTGCATTGAGATCTGCAGTACCGATAAAACGGCGCCTGATGAGTTGATTTCCGGCTTTGTTAATCAACCCTTGCATCTTTTTATGGCGTTCACTATCTTTTCCGGTGATAAAGATCAGTCGTTCCTTTCCCCGCAGGGTTGCTCTGTCAAACTCTTTTTCAGTTGGGGAGAGGCTTTCCGTATCCTCAAAGCCATAGTCACTTCCTAAAATTCCAACGTAAATCAGACATCGGTCAACCTCCTGTAAATAGACTTCATCGACCCGACGATCGGAGGCGGGAAGGCCTTCAAAAAGAAACACATTAAAAAAACGGCGCAATAATGGATCACCCTCCACAAAATCCTTTATTGCCCGACGTTCTTCACTGAATTCCTTTTGAACCGAACTTATAAATATTTCAGTCTTCTCCATTCTGTGGTCTTTGCATTATAACGGGTATTCAATCAGTAAAAGTAGATCAAAATTACAAAATCAGCGGCAATTGTAATGAAATTATGGTTTATCAGTCATTATCTCTTTTCTTCCAGACAACCTTTAATGTACAATTTACGAAATTAATTTTTGCCCTGTTGATCGGCCAATATTTTGTTCGTTAACGTTAACATTGAAACCTCCCATCTATCATCTTTGTCATCATCCGGACCGGGAAATCTTTTTTTAAACCTGTGTTTTACGCCTGTCCAGGTTTTATCTCCTTCAATGCTTTCTGCTCCAAGTAATTCATATTCTATGCCTTTCATGAAAAAAAACCGGTTGCCTTTTTCGAATCCGTAGCATCGTTTTCCATTGATGTATGTTACTTCGAGGGCCATGGAAGTTGGTAAGTTGGTAAGTTAGTAAGCTGGCAAGTTGGTAAGCTGGTAAGTTGGTAAGTTGGTAAGTTGGGGTGAATTTATTTTTCAGGATATTTGGAGGTGTACCACTGGTAGAATTCGTCGAAGGTGTGGATTATCAGATATATTCCTCCGGCCTTTTCGACCGGATGTTGGTATATTTCCTGTTCGGGCCGGATTTGATCGCGGCCAACCTTTATTTCAATTTTAACCGACTGGCCGGCGATGGTGGCTGAAATATCGGCCGAACCTTTCTGCATGCTCGACTTTATCCAGCGGACAGATCCTATCTGCCTTTGCTGGCCCAGCACGTCTGTATAGGTTTTACGCATATCAACCCTGCGGCCTGTAACGGATATTCTCTCAGCTTGGCCGCCACTGAGTTGGATAAACTTTATCACGGCCTTGGTCAGGTCGTTCGCTTTTGTGGCCTTGATGGGCTTGTTTGGCAATAACCGTTCGGGTATTTCGGGATACCGCCGGATCATGTCGGCACGGATCATGGCGTTGAGAGTGGAAAGCGGCTTCATAATACAAGATTTTCATAATTGAATATCCCTTGCGGCAAATCGTAACCTCTTATCTTGTACAGAAAAGTAACCCATTGTCTTTCAGTCATAAGTACTCTCCCATTTGGCATCAGTTGTTTTGCCTCATTATTTAATGGCACGATATTCCACTGGGTGAAATCAGATTTATAGCGACACGCGAACACCGGAACACCAGCCCGCGTTCCAAGGTCAATCATTGCCTGGTACGTTGGATGAATTGCATGTTGTGGCGCTGCATGCTCATGCTTGTATTCAACAATGGCAACAGCTTTTCCCCGGTCATATTCCAGGAACAGGAAATCCAAATCTAC